>Ga0315316_10001977_pt1 | contig 14600 bp, 14 predicted proteins | sample M160m3416metaG_FD_203702 | JGI IMG/M metagenome (GOLD analysis project Ga0315316, IMG submission 203702) | Ammonia-oxidizing marine archaeal communities from Monterey Bay, California, United States - M1 60m 3416 | ecosystem: Environmental > Aquatic > Marine > Intertidal zone | place: USA...
ACAGAGAAAGGTCTATCAAACCATAGAAGAGGCGATCACCGCCCCTTATTTGTTATGGCGCACCCGGCACGATTCGAACGTGCGACCCCCTAGTTCGTAGCCAGGTACTCTATCCAGCTGAGCTACGGGTGCAAAACTTCTTACTGGCGCGCTTTAAAGTGGAACGGCCAACTCTCGTTCAAACGGGCCTAAAAAAGACAAACAATGCTCGCGAGTCGCTCATATTATAGCTAAATTTTAATTCTTTCACAGTGATAACTACAGAGGAGCCCTATACTGGGTTCCAAGCCAAAACCAACTATAATAGTATTAGAGCTCCTTAAAGCTGGAAAAGATTCATGAGCCATTTCCGTAAATCAAGAAATCAACTAAGAAGACATGCACCTAAGATAGTTTTGCTTTCGGGACTATTTTTCTCTCTGACCATAACAGCGGACTATGAAGATGGAGTCAATGCAGCCTTCACAGGGGATTTTGAAACCGCGTTCAGAGAATTCACTATCGCTGCTGAGCAAGGATTAAATCTCGCCCAATACAACCTTGGAATTCTTTACTTTACTGGACAAGGCGTAAGCCAAGACTTTGAAAAAGCTTTCCTCTGGACAAAAGCCGCCGCAGAACAAAACCATCTGAACGCGCAATTTAACTTAGGCAGCCTCTACTTAGAGGGACAGGGCATAGGAAAAGACAACTTACAGGGCATCGATTGGTTTACCAAAGCCGCAAGAAATGGTCATGCCGACGCGGCATATTCTTTGGCCAAGCTCTATCAAGCGGGAGATGCGGTAAAAAGGGACTTGGTCAAAGCTCACGCTTGGGCAGCCCAGTCAGAAAATAATGAGCATTTAGACGGGCAGCAATTAAGAGTCGATCTCGAAAATGTTTTAAGTGCCACAGAAGTGAGTCAAGCGCGAAGGCTATTTGCAACCTGGCAAATTCAATAAGTTTCCCGTGAGTCTGAGTTAGTAGACCTCTCTCTTTCAAGCTTTCCTCGAGCATTCAACAATAAGATCTCTAACCAACCGTCCCAGCTCTCAGGATCAACGAAAGGATGAGGGTCGCCATCTTCTCGATTTTGCAGCATATCATAACGCTCAAAAACCTCGCCCGATTCCGGGTGATTTGGGATATTCACCTCAATCTCTTCTAGCTGCATTAATCTTTGAACACTATTTATGTAGCTTTCTGTTCTTTCGACACCAGAAAAATTCAAGCCTACCCCTCCAAATAAAAAAGCATCGTGGGGATAACCGTTATCGTAAACCGTGAAACGAGTCGATAAAACTCCAGGTGTATGTCCTGGGGTTTGCATAAACCGCAAACGTGTCCTCCCCAAATTCAAAGTACTACCATCGGATACCGACAGGTGGCGAATAGGGGTCGGATATTCTCTATAAATTGCTGGCTCTTCTGTCATATCCCAATCCGCATCGGTCATCATTACTACAGCCCCAAATTCTTCTTGGAACCTACGAACTCCACCTATGTGATCATAATGCGCGTGGGACACAACGAGGTAACGGATATCATTTGGATCAAAACCTAATTCCCGAATGCTTTCAATCACAAGATCGGTGAGGTCGTCATAAAGCGCATCAAAAAGGATAAGGCCCTGATCAGTTTCAAGAAGCCAAGCCGAGACCCATTTCGCACCAACATAATAAAGATTATCAAAGACTTTAAATGGCGCAACACGCTGCGCCTCAGGGTCGTCCATAGTCTCAGCTGTCTCCTGAGCCCAGTAAGAAACTGATAATGACATTGAGACTAAAATAATACTTATCACTTTTTTTAACGCTTTCAACATAACGAACCTCAGGCTGTAGCCTTTTTCTAATTGGCAGTCTTATATCTATCCCTGAGATAGTCGTTCATTACGTCAAGCTCCAGTTTACGGTCTCGATCCCCCTGCGATACCTCAATGTCCAGTACTTGATGGCGTTGCTCTTCCAAGTCGTATGCTGGCCAGACAGGCAAGCCTGGTCCGTTTGGAGCACCCGTACGTGCAAACTGGACCCAATAATCATTCATTAATTGTGCTAATTTTTTATCACTACTCGAGGCTCCGGAAGGCAGGTTATTAAATACGTAGGGAACCTCCATAAAGTGAGAAGCTCTCTGACTGGGATCTCTGGCATTCCGAGTAAAAACATAGACGTAGGTGTCTTGCTGGCTAGCTCTAGCGCCCGCTAAGCCTAACTCTCGACTCGCTCTTACGAAACTAGTGTCACTACTGAAATCTATTTCTTTGTCATAGATATCATCAGCACTACTAGCAACATAAAAGCTCACTAGGTCCTTACCCCCCTCTCCCAAGCGCTCGCTTACGCGGCCTCGCTGCTCCTCTGTCGAGGAGGGTTCACTCCCCTTTCTTACGAACATTAACCCTTCACCATCATTATAGCCGGTCATGATGGGCACGTTATTGTGCCGGGCATTATTAAAGGTCTCTATTGGATTTTCTTTGAATAACCAGCCGTCAACGATTAAGGCAACGCTATGCTCTAGATCCAAAATATCTTCGGCCGACATAGATCGCATTTCAGCCAAAATGTTCGCACTAGGCCCGCCTATTTTCTTTTCTATAGCCGCCGCACCTAGCGATTCTGCGCTATCTTGAAATCCGTTAGGCTTTTTAAGCGAAGTAACATTACTAGGGTTGATCCAGGTGCTCTCCGAGATTGCTTTATGAAACAAACCTTCGGCCATAGGTGTCGCTAATAGCGCGTAGATGCTTGCTCCCCCCGCTGACTCGCCAAATATAGTGATGTTGTCTTTGTCTCCTCCGAATTGCTCAATATTATCTTGAATCCATTCAAGAGCGGCAACGTGGTCGAGGACGCCATAATTACCGGACACGCCGTTTACCGATTCTTCAGATAAAGCCGGATGGGCCATCCAACCAAAACTGTTCATTCGATAGTTTACGGAAACCAAAACCACTCCATTGTCTGCAAACGCACCCCCATCATAAATGTCTTGTGAATTAGAGCCGAAGGCCCAGCCTCCTCCGTGAATCCACACCATAACGGGTAATTTCTCGTCCACATCGGCCTTTGTCCAGATATTTAGAAACAAGCAATCTTCACTTTGATAAAAACTCATAGGTTGTATACAACCAGGGCCGTGCCTGTCTGCGCGCTTTACACCCATCCAAGGAATCGCAGGTTGCGGAGGCTGCCATCTCAAATCACCTACTGGAGGAGCGGCATAGGGAATACCTAAAAATGCTTGAACACCACTCTCAAGTACTATTCCGGTAATTTCCCCAGAGGTTATTTGAACAGGCTCCTCTATCGCAGAAAACCCAGCGCTGACAGAAAAAGTGAGCCACAGTATTACTAGCTTTGATACGAGGTTATACATCTAATCTTTCCTTGTTATTTATAATATAAATCAACATCATGCCTAATATGAGCGCGGGAGGCCAAGCTCATGCTCCGCGATAAAATTAAGAATCATTTCTTGAGAGATTGGAGCCAACTTCATCAAGCGAGCCTCACGCCAATAACGTTCAACATGATATTCACGAGCATAACCAAACCCTCCGTGAGTCTGGATAGCGCAATCGGCCGCATAGAAACCTGCCTCTGCAGCAAGCCACTTTGCCATATTTGCCTCAGTGCCACAGGGCTCATTATTATCTAACTTCCATGCAGCCTTCCGAATCATCAATTCTGCAGCATCTAGATTAGTCCTTGCCTTCGCTAAAGGAAAAGCTATTCCTTGATTTTTTCCAATAGGCCGGTCAAAGACAACACGGTCATTTGCGTACTGAACAGCTCTTCTCAGTGCCGCTCGGCCAATACCTAAAGATTCGGCCGCTATCAGAATTCGTTCTGCGTTCAGTCCGTCAAGCAAATAGCGAAATCCTTCGCCCTCCTCTCCAACTCGATCGGAAACTGGCACCACCAAATCATCATAAACCACCTCACAAGTTTGCACAGCATTGCGCCCCAACTTAGGGATCGCCGAAATTGAAACCTCTGGCTTTTGAAGTTCAGCCAAAAGCAGAGTCATACCCTCAGTTTTGCGCTTTACTTTGTCTCTGGCCTGCGTTCTAACCAAAAGAAGCACTCGCTCAGACTCAATCGCCTTGGTAGTCCATACCTTGCGTCCTTTTACTACATAGTTGTCTCCGTCCAGGCGAGCAAATGTTTCTATTGAAGTGGTATCGCTTCCCGCGTTTGGCTCAGTAACACCAAATGCAACCTGCAATTCTCCTCGAGCAACAGGCGGCAGATACTTTTCTCGCATAAATTCCGAGCCATGCTTAACGACTGGGTGCATCCCAAATATAGAGAGATGAATTGGCGTTGCACCATTCATGGCCGCACCAGAAGCTGCAACTTCCTCTAAAATAATAGCCGCTTCCTGCAATCCTTTGCCGGCCCCACCATATTTTTCAGGCATCGCAATTCCTATCCAGCCGGCAGCGGCCATTTCCTCAAAGAAAGTATCGGGAAACTTACCTTCCCGGTCTCTCTCCTCCCAGTAATCGTCAGAAAACGCAGAACAAAGCTTCCTCACAGATTCACGAATAAGTTTCTGTTCTTCTGTTTCATTAAAATTCATAATTTATCGATACCAAATGTTATGTTTCTCTGCTTTCAGTTTGCATCGCCGAAGCCAATATTTTTTTAGCGCGGGCCAAGTGCGGCACATCGACCATTTGACCCTTAAACACGAAAGCCATTTTCCCTTCTTTCTGATTCTCACTAAAGGCGTCTATTAATTCCGACGCCTCCATTATTTCTTCTTTACTTGGGGTAAAAGCCTCATTAACAATTTCCAATTGCGAGGGATGAATAGTTACCTTGCCAGTGTAACCCATGTCAGCGCCTGTCTTGCATTCCCTCGCAAGACCGTCCAGGTTTTTTATATCGACATATACCGCATCAATGGGTTGTGCGCCGCCCGCTACTGCGGCCAGCAAACATGTCGAGCGAACAAAAGAGAACACCTCCAGATAATTTCCCTCTGAGTCTCGCTTAGCTTTGGCACCTAGGGCGCTGGAGAGATCTTCAGCACCCCATGTGACTCCATCAACACGAGGAATATCTGACATGCTGGCCAGATTAAAAACAGCCCTCGGTACTTCGGTGCCGATAAGAATGAATGAGATAGAGCCTTGAGCGATTTGATTAGCCTTCTCTATATTCGCCACCAGAGCGTCCATACCGCTTACTTCATCCGCAGTAGCAACCTTAGGTAGAACTAACCCATCAGGAAGAAGATCAGCAATAATGTTTAGATCTTCCCTGCCCCATGGAGTATCCAAAGGGTTGATTCGCACCAAACACTCTTGGTTTTTAAAGTCTGTCTCCTTTATCCAGTTACACACCTGCTCTCTTGCCGTATTCTTATTGCCAGGAGTTACAGAATCTTCTAAGTCGATAATCAAAGAATCAGCAGGAAGTTCCAGCGCCTTCTGAAACATCCGATCATTCCCACCCGGGACAAAATGCAGCGAGCGCCTCAGACCTTTTGGTCCTTGAATTGGCTTATTGGACATAATTTTCTCTACAATATCTGGTTTAAGTACATTTAAAATCAGACTGCTTTTCTCAGCATCATTCCCTTACGCAAACACGAACAAACTATTTCATTTCGTTGATTCTTACCCGTGTGCTGAAACCAAACAATGCCTCTATCTTGTTTGGACTTGGACTCCCTTTTATCAACTATTTTTGTGGTAACACTGATAGTGTCCCCAATAAAAACAGGATTTGGAAACTCCGTCTTGTCCATTCCCAAATTCCCAATTGTCGTTCCTAACGTTGTATCACCTACAGACAAACCAATAACCAAGCCTAAAGTGAACAAGCTGTTAACCAAAATCTGTCCATGCTGAGTCGTTTTTGCAAACTCAGCATCGAGATGCAACGGCTGAGGATTATGAGTCATTGCAGTGAACAGAAAATTATCTGTTTCGGTGATGGTTCTATGTGGCAAGTGCTCGAACTCCAAGCCGACCTCCAACTCCTCATAGTACTTCCCTTTCATATTTTTTTTCGCCCCGCCGACGCCATGAAATAAAGCCAAGATGTTAAAACGGCTTCAATTTAGTAGCAACTTATTACTAAATCCACTAAATTCTCATTTTCAACAAATCTTCTAGCGTGGAATAGAAAAAAGACACAAAATGACAATTAATTCGGATGATTTCAGCAACTGGATAGGAAAAACTGAGAAAACAACAGACGACGTTACATTAGCTCCCCTAAATGCTATGGCAGCAACACTGGATAAGGAGGTCGAAAGGTTTCGACCAGGCGATCAGATTCCCGCTCTTTGGCACTGGGCATATTTCTTGGATCCTGCTCCAACAACAAAAATCGCTAAGGACGGGCACCCAAAGCGAGGAGGCTTCTTACCACCCATCCCGTTACCTAGGCGCATGTGGGCAGGGAGCCGCCTACATTTTATAAACCCGATTAACGCAGGCGATCATCTGTCGCGCAAATCCACCATTAAAAGTATATCTCTCAAAGAGGGTAAAAGCGGATCACTAGCCTTTGTGAATGTCCTTCATGAAATTAGCACACCATCAGAAATGGTACTTTCTGAAGAACACGACATTGTTTATAGAGAAGACCATTCTTCAAAACGGCCAGGCTCCTCAGCCAATAAAGTTGCAGCTCCTGTCAGTTCAAATTTCTCAACACTTATCACTCCTGATCCGGTTTTTTTGTTTCGATACTCAGCACTAACGTTTAACGGACACCGAATCCATTATGATCGTGAATATGCAACCCAAGAAGAAGGCTATCCGGGCTTAATAGTTCATGGACCTCTGCTCGCCACGTTATTGATAGATACTTTTGCGAAGCATAATCCGAGCTTTCAAATAAAGAAATTCGAATTTAGGGCAATCAACCCGGTTTTCGATTTAAATCCATTTGAAGTTTGTGGTATGAATCCAAACGGAGATGGTCAAGCATCGGTTTGGGTACAAGATCATGAGGGAAATCTTTGCATGCAAGCACGAATTTTTGGTTAAGGAAGGGCAATGTTACAAGATGGACCGTTACATGGATTAACCGTACTCTCGTTCGAACATGCGATAGCAGGACCACTTTGCACTCGACAGCTGGCAGAGCTCGGCGCAAGAGTAATAAAAATCGAGCGGCGCAACACTGGCGATTTCGCCAGAAATTACGATGGCAGAGTCAAAGGTCAATCATCTCACTTTATCTGGGCAAATCGCTCGAAACAAAGCCTAACGTTAAATATAAAGCATAAGAAATCCTTCGAGATTCTCAAAAGACTTTTAAAAAAGACAGATGTGTTAGTTCAAAATCTAGCACCGATGGCCATGGAAAAATTAGGGCTAGACTACGATTCTCTGAAAGATTCTTATAAAGAATTAATTGTTTGCAATATTTCAGGTTATGGACCGTCAGGACCTTACCAAAATAAAAAGGCCTACGACCTGCTCATACAAGCCGAATCTGGGTTTCTATCCGTTACAGGTACTGAAGAAGAAATTGTTAAGTCAGGCATATCAATAGCAGATACAGCCGCCGGCATGCATGCATTTTCTGCGATTTTAGCCGCTATCATTCAGCGTGGGAAATCCGGCAAAGGCAGCAGGATCGATATATCGATGCTAGAAGCAATGGTAGAGTGGATGGGATTTCCACTTTTTTATTCTTATGGTGGCGCGTCAGCCCCTGAAAGAACAGGCGCAGATCACGCAAGTATTTATCCTTACGGTATTTTTCATACGCAAGAAAACAACGTGATTCTTCTTGGGATTCAAAATGACAGAGAGTGGCAGGGTTTTTGCGAGTTGATACTGGGAAACCCCAGCTTAATCACGGATTTACGTTTCGCAGATAACGCGGCCAGATCTGAGAATCGAGAAGAACTTCGTAAGATCATACAGCACCTTTTTTCAACACTACCTGTAGCCGAGATTTGCGAAAAACTTAACAGCGCCCAAATCGCCTTTGCAAAGGTAAACAATATGGAGGAAGTTTGGAAGCATCCTCAACTTAAGGCCCTCAATCGCATAGTCTCTACCGAAACTCCTCACGGGTTAATATCTAGTTTTAAGCCCCCCACGAATAATAGCGAATTTGAGCCATCGCTATCAGCAGTTCCTGCCGTAGGCGAACATTCTCAAAAAATACTTGAAGAATTGGGCTTCGAAACTGAAGAAATTGAGTGGTATTTTGCTAATGAAGTGGTTTAAAAAACGACTCCAAATTTCTGCACACAGATAATGATGTGCTATCATCTTCAACTAATCGGAGAGGTGGCCGAGTGGCTGAAGGCGCGCCCCTGCTAAGGGCGTATAGGGTTAAACCTATCGAGGGTTCGAATCCCTCTCTCTCCGCCAGATTGTGATAATCTAGCTATTTGCTAAAACTGCAAACTTTGCCTATCTAAGCATAACTTATTCTATATGAGCCTCGAAACGAAGAATTTTCAAGAATTACTCGAAAAGGGTTACGAAAACTTGTCTGAAAACTCTAGAAAGGTAATGCAGGAACTACTCGAACAAAGCGGAGCAACAGAGGGGACAGAACAAGAGAGAACAATGTTTACCCAGGCTGTGATTCTCACAGTTTTCGCATGGGACTCAGAAGACAAAGAGTTTACTGCGGAAGATGTTTATCAAGCCTTTCAATCAAAAGATCATTTCTCAGCTATTTTCAATTCCCAGTGGTATCTTCAAAACCAATAGGCTATCAAAAACATTTTATAATTTGCTCGATTAATCTTGCTTTCGGGCAGGCGCGACACCAATTTCATGTCATCTTCTTAAGAGGACCCGTCATCATCGCTTTCTTTTTGGATTCGCTGATAAATTTCCTCACGATGCACCGCAATATCTTTTGGAGCATTGACACCAATTCTTACCTGATTACCCTTAACACCTAGAACTGTCACTGCAACCTCATCGCCAATCATCAGAGTTTCACCAACCCGACGCGTAAGTATAAGCATCACCTTTCTCCTTAAACCAGTCCCTTGTCAGCCCAATACCAGGGCTCCATATTTTCTTGACATAAAATGTAGTATCCACCTATCTTTCCTAATTGCCAATACTTTAAAGCGTTTTTTAGCATAAGCCGCGATTTAGATAAGCAAAAAGCTAAGGGCTATCGTTTATGACGTCTAGATTGTTTAACTCGAAAGTATTATGCAAAGACCTTACCGCAAGCTCTAGATATTTCTCTTCGATCACAACGGAAATCTTTATTTCGGAGGTCGTAATGAGCTCAATATTAATACCCTCTTCTGCTAGCGCCTTGAACATTTTACTGGCAATACCTGCATGGGAGCGCATTCCAACACCAACCAAAGATACCTTACATAGACTCTTGTCTAAGACAACCTCTCTCGCCTTTAGTGAGGATGCAATAGAGTCCAAGATCTCTTTAGCTTTATCACTCTCCCCTCGTTTGACTGTGAAGGAGATATCATTTGATTCATTCGAAGCAGCATTTTGAACAATTACATCAACTTCTATTCCGGCGTCACTAACAGGACCAATGACTTTATATGCCATGCCAGGAATGTCCGGAACACCAGCAACAGTTATCTTCGCTTCATCTCGCTCAAAAGCAATCCCAGCAATAGCAGGCTCTTCCATCTTCTGATTTTCCTCTAAATTAATAAGGGTACCTGGCCCGTTTTTAAAAGCAGACAACACTCTAAGCGGAACCTTATACTTTCCGGCAAATTCGACTGCTCTAATTTGCAATACCTTAGCCCCTAAACTCGAAAGCTCAAGCATTTCCTCAAATGTAATGTTTTCAAGCAGTCTCGCATCTTTAACAACCCTTGGATCTGTTGTGTAAACGCCTTCCACATCTGTATAAATTTGACATTCGTCCGCCTTGAGAGCCGCAGCCAAAGCCACGGCCGTAGTATCAGAGCCACCCCTGCCGAGCGTTGTTATATTTCCTGCCTCATCAATTCCCTGAAAGCCAGCGACTACCGCAACCATGCGGCGATCTAATACCTCTCTGAGAAAAGACTCATCAATATGCTTAATTCGTGCTTTTGTGTGCTCTCCATTTGTAAGAATACCTGCTTGGGCGCCGGTAAACGAACGAGCTCGGCAACCACGTTTCTCAAGAGCCATACTTAAAAGAGCAATTGTAACCTGCTCACCAGAGGACAATAGAACATCGAGCTCTCTTGGTACAGGGCGACTGATGATTTGGTTGGCGAGCGCTGTGAGCCGATTGGTTTCTCCACTCATTGCAGACAAAACCACCACAACATCGTCACCATTTTTATGAGAGTCAGCAACCTTTTGGGCGACTGCCTCTATTCGATCAATATCCCCAACCGAGGTGCCTCCATATTTTTGTACGATAAGTGCCACTTGTTATATCTTCTGCTCTACCCAAACTTGCACGCTATTCAAAGCACCCTCGAGAGAACTTACATCCGAACCTCCAGCCATAGCCATATCCGCACGACCCCCTCCTTTTCCTCCCACTTGCTGAGCTACCATATTAACTAATTCCCCAGCCTTTATTTTTTCAGTTAGATCTTTACTTACACCCGCAACCAAATTAACTTTCCCGTCCGCAACACTTCCCAAAACAATAACTGAGCTTTTGAGTTTATTCTTGAGTCGATCTACAGTATCTCGCAGAGTTTTCTGATTGAACCCCTCCACATTAGCGACTAGCAGCTTCGCTCCCCTCAAATCAATCGCTCTAGCAGACAAATCATCACCCGCAGCGTGCGCCAGCTTGGCCTTTAATTGTTGAACTTCTTTCTCTAGGGATCGGTTACTATCGCTTAATTGGTGCACCTTATTTACAAGATCGGATTGTGACGATTTAATTATTTCTCCAATCTCTTTCAGTGCTTGCCCTTCTTGTTTAATAAGGGCGAGAGCCCCGTAGCCCGTAACGGCTTCAATTCTGCGAACCCCTGAAGAGATACCTGACTCACTGGTTAATTTAAATATTCCAATATCACCTGTCCTTGTTACATGACAACCACCACAAAATTCAACCGAATACTCTGAGCCCATTGAAACAACTCTTACATCATCACCGTATTTTTCACCAAAAAGAGCTACCGCACCCTTTTTCTTTGCTTCCTCCAATGGCATTACTTCTTTACTCACTAACGAGTTCATGAGTATTTCGCTGTTCACTTGCTTCTCTATTGCATTTAACTCAATCTCGGTAACTTGTGAAGGATGAGAGAAATCAAATCTTAGCCTGTCCATTTCAACCAATGATCCTTTTTGAGAGACATGAGAACCCAAGATATTTCTTAATGCAGAGTGCAACAAATGAGTCGCAGAATGGTTAAGCGTTATTGCCTGCCTTTCCTTTTTCTTAACCTCAGCACATATCTCATCTCCAACTTCTAAGAAGCCTTCTTTAAGTATACCTTTATGGATATGAGCATCGCCCTGTTTCTGTGTATCTAGAACTACAAATTTTGCCTTATCATTATAGAGATCTCCTTGATCACCCACCTGCCCACCAGACTCACCATAAAAAGGGCTTTTATCTAGTAACAATAAAATTTCCGTATCCTGTGGGATCATCTCCAAACGCTCTCCCTCGATACTATAGACAGCAACAACTTTTCCCTTATCAATTAAATTTTCATAACCAGTGAATACAGTAGTCAAAGAGGCATTGATGTCTAACTTGTCTACAGCACCAAAATTACTTGCGGCCCTTGCAGATTTTTTTTGTATATCCATTGCCGAATTGAATCCTTCCATATCAAGCTCAAGATTTTTTTCACGCGCAATATCAGCCGTAAGGTCTACCGGAAAGCCATACGTATCGTATAGTTGAAAGACGGTCTCACCAGAAAGGGTCCTTCCCTTCATATTGTCAATTTCCTTCTCTAGAATAACCATGCCATTTTCGAGAGTCCTAGCGAATTGTTCTTCTTCTTCATGTAGAATTTTTTCAATATAATTTTGATTATCTTGTAATTCTGGATAAGCGGATCCCATAACCTGAGCTAAAGAAGAAGTAAGTTTGTAAAAAAAGGCATCTTTTACTCCCAACTGATAACCATGCCTTACCGCACGGCGAATAATTCTTCGCAGCACATAGCCACGACCTTCATTTGAAGGCAGGACTCCGTCTAAAATCAAAAAGGCACAAGAGCGAATATGATCAGCTATGACGTTAAGAGAAGCACTGCTTGAGTCGCTCATCCCCGTCAATGACGAAATATCTTTTATTAAAAATTGAAAGAGATCTATCTCATAATTACTGTGAACCTGCTGCAAAACCGCTGCCAACCGCTCTAATCCAGCGCCAGTATCCACTGAAGGTTTAGGCAAGGGGATCATGGAACCATCCGACTCTCGCTCAAACTGCATAAACACAAGATTCCAGATCTCAATATACCGATCACCATCCTCATCTGGACTTCCCGGCGGCCCTCCATGAATTTCCGCCCCATGATCATAAAAAATTTCTGAACATGGACCACAAGGCCCAGTATCACCCATAGCCCAAAAATTATCTTTTTCTCCCAGCCTAGAGAATCGACTGGGATCAATTTGCATCTCATCTATCCATATAGATGCGGCCTCATCATCACTTTCGAAAACCGTAACCCAGAGTTTTTCAGAGGGCAATCCCAATTCTTTTGTTAAAAACTCCCAAGCGAACTGGATAGCTTCACGCTTAAAATAATCGCCAAACGAAAAATTCCCGAGCATTTCAAAGAATGTATGATGCCTCGCGGTATAACCTACATTTTCCAAATCATTATGCTTTCCTCCAGCGCGAACACAACGCTGCGAGCTGGTAGCGCGCGAATAGGATCGCTCCTCGCCAAGGAACGCCTCTTTGAATTGCACCATCCCGGCGTTTGTAAAAAGTAGCGTGGGGTCGTTCCCGGGCACCAACGAACTACTCGCGACTATTTCGTGTCCGCGAGACGCAAAGAAATCAAGAAACTTCTGGCGAATTTCTGCGCTTTTCATTCTTATCCTGTGTAACGATTTAAAATCTAAACAAAAATAGACCGGAAGTCTAACTTTACTAACCATCACAATTATAACGCGTACCGCACTGAATTTGCAGGATTTTCAGTTCTAATTACAGGTCTAACGGTTACAGCTAGAAATCTCTCCCAAATTAATCGCTCTTTGTACGGAGCTTTCCATCACTCGATAACATAATTGCGATAGGTCTGGTTTGAGGAAAATGACTAAGGATAATGGTAAGAATAATCAGAAAAGGCACGCAAAGAAACATGCCAGGCACATCCCAAATGTAACCCCATAAGGCTAAATTCAGTAAAATTACGATTGGGCTCAGATTGAAAGAGGACCCCATTAATCTCGGCTCCAAGATATTACCTATGCACAGTTGGACCAAACCAATACCCGCTAAAACGATGAAGAACAAATCGTAGCCATCAGATTGAGCGAGGGCTATTAAAGCAGGAAAAATCGTCGCTACTATTGACCCCACAGTAGGAATGAAATTCAACAAGAAAATGATTAACCCCCAAACACCTGCGAAATCAACACCCATAAAACTCAGAAAAGCAAAACTTAATATGCCGGTCAGGGAACTAGTAAAAAATTTGATGCTTATATATCTTTGAATGTCATTCCGAATACGAGATATGATTTCTTTAACATCTTGCTCCCGTGTTGGATCAGAAACCAGCGCAGATAATTTCTTTCCGAAATTTCCTTGCTCTAGAAATAAAAAACCTAAATAAATAGCTATCAACCCCCCACTCGCTAAAATGCTTGTAAGTGAAGCAGCTATCGAAGTCGCGTAGCTTGGGATATTAATCCATGAAGAGAGCACCTCTCCAAATGTTTGTCCCTCCAATGAAGCTGTGTTTATAAAAGAAAGAGACTCGAGTCTAGCTGTTAAATTCTGCTGGTAAACTGGTGCAATTTCTAAAACATCATCGACGGTCGAACCTAGAAAATTTACTATTAACCAAATGATAGCAATAAAAGTAAAAAACGCTGCGGTCAAGCATATTGGCCTGGGAAAGCGAAAAGAGCCAACCGAGACGCGACCAAACGCATTTCCTAAAGTAATAATCAAATACCAAAGAGCAATCGCAATAACCAAAGGAAGCAATAAATCCTTACCTATATTTAGAAGGTAAAAAACCAGAACAACAAAAATAGCAGCAGCTAGATAGTTCAATATTTTCATCAGTAGAACGTGCCTCCACAATAGACTTTTTCCACGATCGATCTTTGACTAGCTTTCATCCCGGATGCAAACGAAAAAAATAGTGACATCCCCAGCAATAGATTCAGAATATCACATTTTCTTGATCCTCCGCCGCCGGTATCTGAAAGACCCCCAAGCGAAAAAAACCATCTGACGTCTAAAACTGACCTTAAATCAAACTCTTCGTCGCAAGTTGAAAAATACTGCAATTATTCTAGCTCTATCCGTATTGTATCTCAAAGCTCAGTCCTATAACCTTCAGGATTAGTAGCATTTACTAACCAACAAAAGGCTTTACTATCGTCTTATCAGTCGCAGATGAAGGTTATGTTGACCCTCAGCTGTGTGAGGACTAAATAAAGGAGCGTCCGAAATGTTCACAATAAATCGATCAACATTGTCATCAATCATAATTGCCACCACATT
>Ga0315316_10001979_pt1 | contig 14591 bp, 5 predicted proteins | sample M160m3416metaG_FD_203702 | JGI IMG/M metagenome (GOLD analysis project Ga0315316, IMG submission 203702) | Ammonia-oxidizing marine archaeal communities from Monterey Bay, California, United States - M1 60m 3416 | ecosystem: Environmental > Aquatic > Marine > Intertidal zone | place: USA...
TGCTGCCGATGATTTCGAAAGCACGGTTGTTATGGGCGACCGTCCGGCTGCGGACGATTCGGAACCTGTGCCGTCTGCTGCCGATGATTTCGAAAACACGGTTGTTATGGCCGACCGTCCGGCTGCGGACGATTCGGAACCTGTGCCGTCTGCTGCCGATGATTTCGAAAGCACGGTTGTTATGGGCGACCGTCCGGCTGCGGATGATTCGGTGAAGGCCGGTTTCGACACAGTGGTGATGCCGCAGGGGGGTGAGGAAACTGGTGAGTCCGGCGGTGATAACTTCGACATGACCGTGGTTATGGGCGATCTGCCGCCTGAAGACGATTCTATGAAGGCCGGGACTGAGAGCGATACCGTGGTGATGCCGCCAGGCGACCTGCCGTCGGCGTCGGACAGCGCTGTTGCAGGGGGTGTCGAGTCCGGCACGGAGCAGACGCAGGTTTTCTCCAGAACGATGGGCATGCGGGGACTTACGGAAGACGAGTACGACGAATGGCAGCAGGACGTGGCTGCAAAGTCCGTTTCCGACACAGACCCTGGGCCAATGAACGAGCTCCCGGATACAGGAGACTCTGCTCTTGGTAAACGGACACAGATCTGGAGCAAACAGTCGGGCGACGGACTTGACTTCAGTCTGAACGTGTGTAGTCGTCCGGTTGCCGGTGACGACCAGTTCGGAAGCCGATCGGGTTCCGGCAAGCCGGACTATGATGTTGTTGAAAAACTGGCCGAAGGCGGCATGGGAGCGATTTACGTAGCCAAACAGACGTCGCTGGATCGCGAACTTGCGATCAAAACACTGAAGCCACTGAAGGATCGCGAAAAGAAGAACTATGAATCTCAGGGCCGGATGTCGCAGGTAGACAAACAACGTCGAGAAATGTTTTTGTCTGAAGCGCTGGTCACGTCGAATCTGGTTCACCCGCACATAATTCCTATTCACGACTTGTGTCAGACGGTCGACGGATCTCCGTTCTATTCCATGAAGCTGGTGAACGGTACACCGTGGAATGAACGCATTGTGGAGATGTCTCAGGAGGATAACCTTGAAGTTCTGCACAAGGTGTGTGACGCGATGGCGTACGCTCATCACAACGGAGTGGTGAACCGCGACCTGAAGCCTGAAAATATCATGCTTGGTGAATTCGGAGAAGTCCTTGTGCTGGACTGGGGGCTTGCCGTTCCGGCGTTGGAGGCTGATAAGAACCGATTCACTTCGCCTTCTGCATCGTTTGGCGCGGGGACTCCGGCATATATGTCTCCGGAACTCTGGACCGGACCTCCCGACGCAATTGGTACCTGGAGCGATATCTATCTGCTGGGTGCCATCCTGTATGAGGTGATCACGACGAAGGCTCCCCATACGTTTCCGGACCCCGATTCCAGTGCGGGACGTTCGGGATTGTGGGTGGTCATAGACAATGTTGTACGCACGAACCAGATTCGTGAAACGTCGGCAACGGGTGAACTGATGGACATCGCTGCAAAGGCCATGTCCACAGACCCCAAAGGCCGCCACCGGACGGTACTGGAATTCCAGGAGGAAATTAAGAATTTTCAGAACCACGAAGAGAGTCGTCGTCTGGCCGATCGAGCAACACAGACGCTGTCCGAAGTCGGTGCGAATGGTGGAAACCGGGGCTATCAGGATTACCAGACGGCTGCTGCGCTGTTTGACGAAGCACACGTGGCGTGGCCCGAAAATAAACATGCCAGAAACGGACTGCGCGAAACTCGACTGGCGTACGCGGAGCTCGCGCATGAAAATGGCGACTACGATCTGGGGCTGCAGATTGCCGAGCAGGAACAGGGGCCGGATTTTACAGAGTTGGCAGGAAAGCTGACGCGTGCTCGTCGATTTCGCAACGGACTGAAGTATGGGACGATTGCAGCTGTGCTGATTACAGTGCTTTTTGGTTCTTTTTCGTTTCTGCAGTGGCGGCAGATCACGGCCCTGGTCGGGACAAAAGCGACGCTTGAAGGTGAAGTGAAGGACGCGGAGAACAAACGAAAGGACGCCGAATACAAGGCGACGCTCGCTGACCAAAAGGTGGCTGCCGCTGATCAGGAGTTGAAGGCCGCAACCATAAAAGTGGCAGATGCTGACGCAAAGCTGGTGGCGGCGAATGTGCGGCTGTCGGATGCCAATACAAAGGTTGCAGAATCGACGGCTGCTGTCGCGGTGCTGGAACAACAGAAAACATTGCTCGACGCTGACAAGAAGCGGCTTACCAAAGAGCGAGTCAGGGCTGAGGTTGAACTTCGCAATCTATCGATCGCCAGCCTGATTCGCAGTGCCGACTATGCGGCTGCACTGCAGCGAGTTGAGGAGCTGCTGACGGCGCTTGACGAAGAACCGGCGCTGGCAGACCTGCCGGACATCGAAAAGAAACAACGAATAGAAGAGCTTAAGGCGCGTCAGCGCCAGCTGATGAAACGAGCTCTGCCAAACAAAGTACCAGTGCAGTCGCAGGTTATCAGTCCGTCCGGCCGGATTGTGGTCTGGGGTGACCGTGAGGGCTGGCTTGTGGTTTGGCAATTAGAGCTTGAAGCTGACGAACTGCCGGAAAAACCGCTTCTGCGGATTTCCCTCGGAGCGCCCGTGTCGCGGGTATGCATCGGTAAGGACGACGATTTGATTGCCGCTGCGGCCGGACATACGCTGCACCTGTATCGTTTGTCTGATCGTGAACACACGAAGATTGAAGGCCACGATCAGGATGTGACGGCAGTTGAGCTGGGGAACGGGTATCTGCTGTCGGCCGACAGCGGAGGAAGTATTCGGGCATGGGACCTGAAGTCGTTACAGCAGCGTTGGTCTATTCGCAGCAGTTCGGACATTCGAGACCTTGCGATTCTGCAAACCGAGGGCTGTTTTCTGTATGCCGGATCGCGCGGTGGTGAGTCGTCTGATGTCCTGGCCTATCGTTTGCCACCGGATTCAAGCCCAGAGGAACGACCTCAGCGGCTGGGACAGCTGCGTTTCCCTCGTAATCGAAACTTTCCGCCAAAGCGGATTGCTGTTTCGCCCGACGAAAGTCTGCTGCTGATCAGCAACAGCCGGAACGGTGATGTCTTACTGCTGCCCCGTGCAGCAATGACGGACCAGTCGGGGCGGAATCAGTTCCCATTCATTCATGCTGCGGACCTGGATCTCTCTGCAGTCACTGGTAGTCCGTTGGCGGACCGCAGGCATCAGCGGCCGGTTAACAGTATTGACTTTTCCGCAGACGGGAAGCGAGTTGTTACGGCTTCTGACGATCGATCCGTCGGCGTCTGGGATGTGTCCCCTGGCGGAGACAGCAGTTCGGGTTCAGTCGCGATGACACTGCTGCACAGACTGGAAGGGCACGGTGCTCGCGTCAACGCAGCCGGGTTCCTGAACGCTGCCGGAACGCGAGTGCTGTCGGCGAGCTCCGACAGATACTGCCGTATATGGAATGTACTGGAATATAAAGACGACCGTCGTGCCATTGAAGCCGCGTTTGATTTGGCCCGGACGTCGGCAGTGCCTCACTTTTTTCCCGGTGATCTCTTACCGTCGATGATTCCGGGCAGTAGAAATGATGTTCCCGGACCGGGCGCTGAAAATCTAACTGTTGCTGTGCGAACCCCCGACGATTTATCGTTTGCGCAGGGTGACGGGCTCAGCTCCAGCCGCTATTTTCTGACGGCAGCCAGACCCCGTCGCGATCTGAGTAAAGTTCACGCGGACGATAGTGCACCTGACTACGTAGTGCTTAACGCTAACGGCTTTATTCAGCGAGGCGCCCTGAATTCCGTTGAGCTGAGTTTCGACGGGACCAGAGCAGTGACCGGTGCCAGTGACGGAACTGCAGTGATTTGGGATACGAAGACGGGCCGCCCGGTCACGGGAGCGTCCTCTCGTTCCCGGTTTGCGCCAAAATCGGGGTCATTTGAAGAGGGACACCATTCCAATGTGTCTCGCCTTCGTTTCCTGCCACCGGATGGCAAGGTGCTGCTGACGACCGGCTTTGATGGAAATCTCTGCCTGTGGCGTTCAGACCTTGGCAAGTCCGGGGTTGGTGCTCAGCAGGTGAGAGTTCAGGGACTGGGCCTGGTAAATGCGATTGCCGCGTCCCCTGATGGACAGTTCATTGTGACTTCTGCGGCTGCGGACGATGACCGTCGTGTCGGACAAGCTGTTATTTGGCGCACCAGGGATCTGCTGGAGAGTTCACAGCCGCAGCCGACAGCCACTCTGCAGGGATTTCACCGGGGTGAAGTTTCGGCCGTGGCAGTAGGTCCAGACGGTAAAAAGATCGTTACAGGTGCCAGCGATGGTCGCGTCGCATTCTGGTCGGCCGACTCCGGTCAGTTGATCGCGGGTGACAGGATTCATGCAAAGAACACAATCGTCAGTCATCTGGAGTGGGTCACCGACGACAGCGTTCTTTCCACCGGATTTGACGGTCGCCTGTTGACTGTCAAAGTTGTCAATGACTTCGGGCGGCAGGGCACAGGTTCCGCTGAATCACAGGATGCACTGACCTCCATGCAGGTCGTAGGTTCGTACAAACACGACCGGATTCCCATTGAACGAGTCTGCTTCTCTCCGGAATGCGATCAGTTCGTCACCGTCAGCGTCCGCACAGACAAAGCTCAGAAGACCACGTCTTACGAAATGCAGCTTTGGAATACAGGGGATCTGAATGCTGTCAGAAATATTCAGCCGGCAACTGTGCAGGATCTTCCGCCGCAGCGAATCGCGACGGTCGACTGGTCGCCTGATGGCCGACGACTGGCAGCGGTTGTAGATGGCAATCTGCAGGTGTTTTCCACAGCGACGTGGCGGGTGCAAAAAGTTCTGGAAGCTCCCGGACTTGGAATTTCCGACGCCGTGTTCGCTCCGCAATCAGTTGCTACGTCTGCAAACGAGCAGATAACATCGACGCCGGAGACGGGGCTGTCAGATGTGATCGCGACTTTCGACGGTACCGCCGCTCATCTCTGGGACCTTGAGAATTACACTCATCTGGCGGATTTTCGTCCATTATTTGCGGTGCAGTCAACTGCGTTATCCGTCGGACCTGATCAACCGTTGCTGTTGACCGGGGATCGCGCTGTACGCATCTTTCAGGCTGACGCTGATAGTCCGGGCTACGGCCATACACTGTCAAAAATCAGCGACCCGCATCGGGGCGTCGTGACCAGTCTTTCTTTTGCCCGGGGGAATCGGTTTTTTGTAAGTAGCGGTGCGGACGGGTCCGCAGCACTGTGGGAATGGAAGGCGGATATCAGCGAGTCGCGTCTGGTAAGATGGCTTCGAACTGAAGGCGCCGCTGTTGTGCACGTGGCGTGGTCGTCTGACGGGGCAGATATTCTTCTGGTGTGTGCTGATGGCTGTGTCAGTGTTCTCAGCGCTGAAGATTCAGAACAGAATTCCGTTGATATCACGATTTCTGCCGCAGGTCCGCTTCGACTGGAATGCGGTGACTACGCCGCTGATGGTCGCTCCATCGCAGTGGGCGGACAGCTGACAGAAAGTGGTGCAAGTATCGGGTGGATTTACACCCTCGATGATGATGATTCCATTCCGCCACAGCTGCACTGCAAAATCAACGGACACGACGCGGGCGGCATTCGCACCCTGGCGTTTCTACCCGATTCACCTTACGTTGTAACGGGTGGCGCGGATGGAGCTGCCATCGCATGGAACTGGCAGCCGCAGCGAACACAAACGCCCGGCCTGCAGGCATACGAAGCCTACCAGTTTCTTGTGGATGGCGACGTTCGCGCACATCGCGCCCCGATTAATTCGCTGGCGGTGTCGTCAGCCGGAAACATCGCGACCGCCAGCGACGACGGTACGTCCATCGTCTGGAAAAATCCATTCAGGCAATAGTTGCGCCGGTCGGTTTGCTCAGTACACAATCGCTCCTTCTGTTCCGTTGCTCATCACCGATGAAGGGCAGTTGTCAGACAAAGCCGGCGTGACCTGGTTACAGGTGTACGAGGCAGAGCGATGCTGTTTGTGACTTCGCGCACGACGACGATAACAACATCTGCAACTGTCTGCGTTGGGTTGCTGCGAACTGTTTGAAGACGGCGTTACATTGCATTCGAACGTGATGATTTGCGGGCGGAAACTGTGCCTCCCGCGGGTGAGTGGAACACGCTGTGCTGCGCGAAGAATGTCTGAAAGTGTCGCAGTGGACTAATAATGATCGGGCTTTCGACAGGCAGGGTGAAAAGAGAACAAAACGTGAGACGTTCGGATGTGGATGACTGGGAGGAAACAGAAGACAGAGATTTTGTCGACGGACGAATTCAGGGAATCTCAGATGTTTTTCTGGTCAATTCATTCTTGTGTTCCGATCTAATAAGCATACAAGATTTAGTGTTGACAGTTTTGTAAAGCCCACTATATTGCGAACAGCTGCGGAAAACTGATTGTCTGCCACAATGGCATTGACCGTCACAAAGTGTTGTCGCTGGCCTACTTGAGTGGGTGAGCGGCGAGTGGTTTGACAAGGTTGCAAACGTTAATATCCTGCCCCTGCATGGACGCCAATTTTCGACAGGAGGTCGACCTCACAAGCCAGCCGGAAATCTTCACACCGACTGTCAGACTTCGGTGTTCCTTCTCAACGAACCAGTGTGCCATTGGCGTGGTCGTTGAGTACCCCCCCCATGGCAGTTTCTTTTCTCTTTTCGCTGCGCTGTTTGTGATTGTACGGAGTTATGGAGTCGTCCTTGATCAGGCGACTGTTTTCACTTTTTGATGGAACATCTGCGCAAGATGCGCAGCTTTCACCTGGACGAAAGATAGGAGAAGCATCGAATGATTCGTGCACGATCGGAATGGGTTGTCCGCAAACGAGATGGTCGCGTGGTACCGTTTGATGACGGTTTAATTGGCCGAGCAATCGCCAACGCATTTCGCGCAGAATTGAATCTTGCCGATGGTCAGCCACTGGATGAAAAGACGGATCGGGAAATTCGTGAGATTACTGAGGAGATTTCCGGGACTGTCGCTGATCAGGCAGCGTCAGACGACGGTATTGACGTAGAGACTGTGCAGGACACGGTAGAATTGCTGCTGATGAAGCGGGAGCATTACCGGGTTGCTCGTCGATATATCGTCTACCGTGCTGAACATGAAAAGATTCGCGTACTCATGCAGCCTGAAGGGCCGGAGGACGAGGCAGAAGCATCGCGCCCTCGGGTGTCCATTAAGCTGGAAGACGGGGTTTCCGTTCCGTTTGATGCCACACGAATTCGTCGCCGATGCGAACTTGCATGTGCGGGACTGGATGACTGTGATCCCGAAGTGTTGCTTCAGGAAGTCGTAAAGTCGACCTTTGACGGTATTTCCATAGCGGAAATCTATCGAGCAATGATCCTTGCGGCCCGGGCGCGTATTGAGATTGATCCGGCTTACGATATTGTTGCGGCTCGATTGTTGCGAATGGTGATCGCCAACGAAGCGTTGGGCAGCGCACCGGCTGATGCCGCCGACTTCGATAAGCTCTATCGCAATCAGTTTGAGCACTATGTGATTGACGGTATCGTGGCTGATCGGTTGACTCCGGATCTGCGTAAATACGATCTGACACAGCTGGCCTCAGCGTTGAAACCGGATAATGACAGTTTATTCAAATATCCCGGGATGCAGGCCGTCTACGATCGGTACCTGCTGCACATTGACGGTCGGCGGATTGAGACGCCGCAGTACTTCTGGATGCGAGTCTCCATGGGGCTGGCCATTAATGAGGAGCACCGGGAAGAGCGAGCGATTGAGTTTTACAACATGCTGTCGAGCATGCGGTTTACGTCCGCGACTCCTACGCTGTTCAATTCGGCCACCATTCATCCGCAGCTGAGTTCGTGTTACCTGTCGACGGTCACCGACGATCTGGACCACATCTTTAAGTGTGTTTCGGACAATGCGAAGCTTAGTAAATGGGCCGGAGGACTGGGCAATGACTGGACCAGCATTCGTGCCACTAATTCCTATATTAAGGGAACTAACGGTCGCAGCCAGGGAGTCATTCCGTTTCTGAAGGTCGTCAATGATACGGCCGTCGCCGTTAATCAGGGAGGCAAACGAAAAGGCGCTGTCTGTTCGTACCTTGAAACGTGGCACATGGATCTGGAAGAATTTCTTGATCTGCGGAAGAACACGGGTGATGACCGCCGTCGTACTCACGATATGCATACGGCAAACTGGATTCCCGACCTGTTCATGAAGCGTGTTCAGCGAGAAGGGGACTGGACATTATTCAGTCCGGATGATGTACCGGATCTGCACGATCTGGTGGGCAAGGCGTTTGAAGATCGCTATGAGCATTATGAACGGCAGGCTGACCAGGGAAAAATTGAAATGTTCCGTCGGATGCCGGCCGTGGAACTGTGGCGTAAGATGCTGACTCGCGTCTTTGAGACAGGTCATCCGTGGATTACATGGAAGGATCCGTCCAACGTGCGGTCGCCACAGGATCATTGTGGTGTTGTCCACAGCAGTAATTTGTGTACTGAAATTCTGTTGAATACATCAGCAGACGAAACAGCAGTCTGTAATCTCGGGTCGATCAACCTTCGTAAACATGTGGTTGCCGGCCAGTTGGACATGCAAATGCTGGAGGACACGGTTCGGACAGCCATGCGGATGCTCGATAATGTTATCGACATCAACTATTACCCGACCGACGAAGCTCGTAACTCCAATCAAAAGCATCGACCTGTTGGTTTGGGTCTGATGGGTTTTCAGGATGCTCTGGTGGCCATGAACTACAGCTATGCCAGTGAGGCTGCTGTGGACTTCGCGGACCGAAGTATGGAAGCCATTTCCTACTTTGCGATTCTTGCATCCAGCGATCTGGCAGCAGAACGAGGAACGTATGCCTCATACACCGGATCGAAATGGGATCGCGGACTGCTGCCGTTCGATACGATGGAATTGCTGGAAAGTGAGCGAGGAGTTGCCATCGATGTGGACCGATCGTCGCACATGGACTGGGAGTTTGCTCGGAAGTCGATTGCCGAAAACGGCATGAGAAACAGTAATTGCATGGCGATCGCTCCGACTGCCACGATCTCCACGATCATCGGCGTGTCTCAGTCGATTGAACCGATCTACAAGCATCTGTATGCGAAGAGCAATCTGTCCGGCGAGTTTACTCATGTGAACACCACTCTGGTCAACGAGCTTAAGGAACGTGGTTTGTGGGATGCCGAGATGCTGAACGATCTGAAGTACTTTGACGGAACTCTGACGGATATTCCGCGAATTCCGGCAGATGTTAAAGCTCGCTATCTGACGTCATTCGAAGTCGATTCGAAGTGGTTGATTGAGTGTGCTGCACGACGTCAGAAGTGGATCGATATGGGACAATCATTGAATCTGTATATGTGCGAACCCAATGGTCGTAAACTGCATGACATGTACATGCTGGCGTGGCAGAAAGGTTTGAAAACGACCTACTATCTGCGGACTCTGGCAGCGACACACATCGAAAAATCGACTGTCGATGTTAACAAATACGGTGTTCAGCCTCGCTGGATGAAGAGCAAGAGCGCGTCTGATGACATTCAGGTGAGCCGGGGAACTGACAATCAGCTGCGTACTGACGCTGCCGCCGACGCCAAGGCGCCACATCCCGTTCCGGCGACTGATATGACGAATGTGCAGGCCTGCAGTCTGGATGATCCGGATTGTGAAGCCTGCCAATAATCAAAGTTCCTGGCCCAGGCGAAAGGGAGTCACCCCTGATTTTCTTTCGCCTGCGTTGTTGCTGCCCCTGCCGACGATAATTCTGAACTTTTCAAATCACCATATCACAAGGATGAATAGCTATGGCAACTGCCCCAACTCCTGCCACTGAAGAAGAAATACTGGTTGGTGCTGATGGTCGATTCAAAGCGACCGAAAAACGACTGATCAACTGTGCTCAGGTTGATGTTAATCAATTGATGCCGATCAAGTACAACTGGGCCTGGGAGCACTATCTCAACGGTTGCGCCAATCACTGGATGCCAACTGAAGTGCCGATGAATCGAGATGTCGAAGTCTGGCGGTCCAGCAAACTGACAGACGACGAACGTCTGGTCATCATGAGAAACCTGGGATTCTTTTCGACAGCCGAATCACTTGTCGGGAATAACCTTGTCCTGGCCATCTTTAAACACGTGACCAATGCAGAATGTCGCCAGTATCTGCTGCGTCAGGCCTTCGAAGAAGCGGTACACAGTCATACGTTTCTGTACATTGTCGAGAGCCTGGGCCTGAGTGAAGGTGAAGTCTTCAATATGTATCGTGAGATCCCCACGATCGCGAAGAAGGACGCCTTTGAAATGGAACTGACGGCTGAGGTGCTTGATCCCGAGTTTACGACCGATACGGTCGAGAATCAGCAGGTGTTCCTGAAGAACCTAATTGGCTACTACGTCATTATGGAGGGGATCTTCTTCTATAGTGGCTTCGTGATGATGCTGTCATTTCACCGCCGCAACCTGATGTGTGGTGTCGGTGAACAGATGCAGTACATTCTTCGTGACGAAACGATTCACCTGAACTTCGGTGTGGATCTGATCAACGGCATTAAGTCTGAAAATCCGGAATTGTGGACTCCTGAATTCCAGCAGGAGACGATCGATCGCATCAAGACCGCCGTTGAACTGGAAATTGATTACGCTGAAGAGTGTCTGCCACGTGGCGTGCTGGGACTCAATGCCGGGCTGTTCCGGGACTATGTGCAGCATGTTGCTGATCGTCGGCTGGAGCGAATCGGTCTGCCGGTTCAGTTCAATTCACCGAATCCGTTCCCGTGGTTGAGTGAAACTATCGATCTGAGCAAGGAAAAGAACTTCTTTGAGACTCGGGTTACTGAATACCAGACCGGCGGCGCACTGAGCTGGGACTGACGAACGGCCCATGAATGCTGAATGTCGGCCATCAGAAGCCCGGCTCGGGGCCCTTAACATGGGCCTGGGACGGGCTTTTCTGCAGTGGCGGCATGCACCAGCGATTGCGGTGTGATGAGCGACGGCATTTTTTTCGTGTTGGCCTTTCATTACTACGCGGCAGCGACGGTGCACAGGCCGCCGGACTGTGGTTACCTGAATGCGGCGAACGTCTGACGTGGGACCGGTAACTTCAAATCGACGTACCTCTTTCATGCGGTGCGTCTTTAAGTCCACCTCTGGAATGCAGGTGCGTCGCTCAGGACGCCGGGGCTGCAGTCGAGGACAGTTCTGGCGAGACAGTTCTGGCGATTATGCCGCATGCGTCACATCTGCTGAACACTTCTGTTGCGCCTGGCAGGTGAAAAAACGCAACGTCATTGTATCCGTGAGCTATCCGTTAAGTCGTGGAGTTCTGCGTTGCGATGTGTCCTGCACCGGAACTCGGACGTGCAGATGATTTCTGTCACGTTGATTCACTTCTCCTGGAGTTCCGGAGTCCCCATGAATCGTCACCAACTGACAATCGTCGCTCTGTTCGTGGTGGTCGGAACCATTCAGGTCTGCCCGATCGCCACTGGCGCAGATAACACTAACGTGATGTGCCCCGTCCTGCAGGATCGCAGGGCCAGCACTGACTATGCCGTGACGTATAAGAGCAAGGAAGTTCGCTTCTGCTGCAGCGAATGTGTCACCGAATTCAATCGAAACCCGGAAATCTATGAAAACGTTCTGCCGCAGCTGCAGAACATTCCACTGCGGGCGAAGGTTCAGCTGTTCTTCAGCGACTATGCAGGACCGGTGACCGCCGGTGTCCTGCTGGCGATTCTGATCGGTCTGCGAATCTACCGGTATCGTCATTCGGTGGTTGTGGACAGTGAACCGTCAACGTTGGGTCGCCTTGTACAGAAGAAGATCTCTCCGGCGGTTCCCCTGTTCCTTCTGGTCGGATATCTCGGCTGCGAAGTTTACTCGCTGCAGTTGCAGCTTCATGAAACGCAGCTGGAGGACGAGATACATTTCGCTACGTTTTACGACTTCGGCTTTCCTCCGTCTCCTAAGCGTGCGGCGACCGAACCTCAGCTGAAGGCGTCGTATTATCGCGGCAACGACGAACGCAGTCCGAAACTTTTCAACAATGGCAACTATCGAACGGCCACGTTTCACGTGTCCCTGTGCGACGGTGATGGCCTGGAGTTTGGTGCTGGCGCGGACATTTCAGGACGCGACATATTCCTGAAGTTTGAAATAGATCGGCCGCCGTTCACACCGGACTTTCTGTACGACCGGCAATTGATGGACACCATGTTTCTGACGGTCCAGTGCGACCGTTTTCTGGGCGCAGACGGGCCGATCTCTGACGCCGTTTCTCTGACGGAAACCGAGACAATGCAGCACTGGGAGGCTTTGTTTCCGATTCGTGCTGCCGATGCCTGCTCGCAGTGTGCTGAGTGCCGAGGCACCGTGTACGTCTGCGAGAAGTATTTCTATGATTCGAAGCTGAAGTTTCTTGGGAAACGTCGCGGCGGATCCCGGTTTCACTACGGTATTCGTTACGACCTGAGGATCAGAGACGGCGTTCTGGTGGCTGATTCGGACATGTACATGGGTGCCTTGTATCGCACTCGCAAGCTGCCCACGTGGCGAGTTCCCATGACACAGTGGTTCAATCACGAACCGATCCCTGTACTGCCGAGGGAAAACGTTCAGAATCCTGAATTGCTTGGGATTCCGGAACACCAGGCCAAACGTAATGTCGCAGTAAGTCATGTTCCGCCAAGTCATCGCTGACTCAAAAAAGAGCCCCGGCCTTTCCAAGGACCGGGACTCTTTATGGGCTGTTCTGTGACCGGCAGGCTGACTACTGTTCGGCTATCAGATTGAAGTCGCCGGCCAGATTTCGCCAGATGGCATGCACGTGGTTGGCGCTGTTCTGGGTGTTGTTGTATTCAACAATAAACGACTTACCCTGCAGCACATAGTGATGGGGTTCGTTCAGTTCTGAGCCTCCCCACCAGCCAAAGTGAACGCCATCCAGGCCGTCACTTTTGATCTGTTGCATGCGTTCACGGACGACTGTCGTCGGCATGGCTGTGAGATACTCTGCAATCAGTTCCTTCAACAGCGTTTGCTGTTCGATTGTCATGTCCGCGTACGCGAGACCCTGCAGTTTGTCAACAACCGGCTGAGCCACGCCACCGCCGCGGATATCCTTCGGTGCTTCTTTTGAAAGCCAGAGTTGTGCCATCTTCCCCTCCGGGCAGGTTTTCAGAATCTGACGAGCGATATCTTCGCGTTTACCAAGGACTCGCAGAGACCGTCCCGGGCCGGCATCGATCAGTCCTGGATTCGCTCCGAAGAATTCCGGCGTGCTACTGACGATTTTTCCGTCCTTGATACTGTAGTTCAGCGACAGATGATGTCCCTCAAAACGCCAGCCCCACAGACCTTTCGCGGCGGGAGTGCCAAATATACTGATGTAATACCGGTGCGGATGACGTTTCGCCCGGCGTTCGGCTTCGTCGCCGCCTTCGAACAGGTACAGAACTTCCTCCAGGCTGCGAACCTCCAGAACCTTGTGATAGCCCGCCGCTGTAAGTCCGGAACTGACCAGCGCCTGAGCGGCGTCAGCGGTCGCACCATCCAGATCCCAGAGGCCGACACCTTTGCGATCTCGCGGGATAAAGTGCCAGTTGATGCGTTCGGGATCGTCATACTTGAAGGTTGCTTTCAGTTTCTGGCTGTGATCCAGCACTTCAACGAATCTGGTCGCTGCCTGAGCCATTGCGGCACCGGGACGAGCAGAATCTTCGAAGGCCTTTGCGTCTCTGGACACGCCCGTGAGCGTAAGCGACGCCAGGACAAGGAATGTGAAACTGTGCTTTTTGAAATTTTGCATGTGGAATGAGTCTTCTTGTCTTTCAGGACAGTACGAAGCGGGTGGTGAGTTAACCTGGTGGCCACGTGAGGTTGCGGCCGGCAAGGATATGAATATGTAAATGAAAAACGGTCTGTCCCCCGTGTTTGCCCGTGTTGATGATGGTGCGATAGCCATCGCTGATACCCAGTTTTCGTGCGACTTCCGGCACGGTCAGCATCATGTGCCCCATCAGCACGGAATCATCCGCCGTCAGGTGATCGAGCGATTCAACGGGCTTTCTGGGGATCAGCAGTACATGGGTGGGCGCCTGCGGATTGACATCCCGAAACGCCAGGCAATGTTCGTCTTCGTAGACGATATCCGCGGGGATTTCGCCATTGATGATCTTTGCGAAGATGGTCAAATGCGAAGCTCCGGGCTGTCAGTTATGGGCCACTACATTTCTGCGCGTTGGAACGGAGAAACCGCTAAGGCCTCAAAGATTAGCAATTGGCCATAAAAACTCCAGCGGTCGGCAATGCGAGGGGCAATCACCAATTCATACAAATCAGGGTGGCCTGGCATGATCATAGGCCAGGCCGCCCGTGTTGCTTCAAACGCGTCAGACTTGATCGGCCGTCGGACAAACATACGGCGCACGGTATTCACGCGTGAGGTACTGGTTGGCCGCGGAATTGTTTGTGAACAATTCCTTTTCCGGGTCGAACTTCAGCAGTGGTCCGAGTGCGATCGGGTACTTGCTCAGATCCACGCCGTTCTGTTCAAGATGTTTGACTGTAAG
>Ga0315316_10001983_pt1 | contig 14581 bp, 16 predicted proteins | sample M160m3416metaG_FD_203702 | JGI IMG/M metagenome (GOLD analysis project Ga0315316, IMG submission 203702) | Ammonia-oxidizing marine archaeal communities from Monterey Bay, California, United States - M1 60m 3416 | ecosystem: Environmental > Aquatic > Marine > Intertidal zone | place: USA...
ATTTTTTACCAGAATATTTATAACCTTTTTTTAATTTTCCTTTATTTCCACCTGTTTGATGAATACCTCTATGTTTTCTTACTTTTTTTACTTTTTTTACTTTTTTACCTCCAGAGACACTACAAAAATTACCTAAACAGCCTTTGTTTTCTACTTTTTCTACTTGTTCTACTTGTTGAGATTCGAAAGTATTGTTGTCATTTAGATTCTTCTCCTGTTTTTTAATTTTATCTATAAAAGCTTTCATATATGGTACTACTTCTTGTTCTTTAAAAATTCTACTCATTATTTTCATTGTTCCTACCAGAAAGGATGTAAAAAGAGTCTTTAACTGACTGTTGCCCCTCTTATTTAATGTAATACTTAAATGAGTCCACATATGTTTAGGATTATCAAAAAATCTTCCAAATTTACCCCAAAGTAGTGCCATTAGATAGGCAACATGTTGACAAACACCATGTTTGACAAAGCCGAACATACCATGCATAGAGATTGTCATTCTATCGCTATTGTTTGCTTCTAATAATTCTTTGTTTATATCCTCAGGAGATATCCAATGAATATCTTTTTTAATTATACAATTCATTGTATTATCAGATTCATATTTTTTTCTAAGATTGTCAACCATACGTTTAATAAGTGGTTTCACATGTGGGACTATTTCATTATTTGTTTCATAATAAGAACATTGGAGTAATATTTTATTATTATCATTCTTTTCTATTACTCCATGGTTTGTTACTGGTGTAAAAAATATAAGATTTGCGTGATTTATCGAAAAACTATTTGGTGGTTTTTTATCTGTTTCTGGTGATAATAATATATCGCCATCATTATCTGGGTCCTCATAACGTTCATATAGTTCACCGTCTTGGTTACGTGGGGAACGCACTCCAGGAAATGCACAAATTCCAAGTTTTTTTTGCCAATCTTCTATGCCATTGTCATCTAAACTATTCATATAATCCCGAATTAAATAATCTAAATAAATTTCTTGTCTATTATCTAAAACTTCTGGTTTTGCTTTTTGTAAAGCATATAAATTATTTCTATTTAGTTTTATCATTGGTTGATTTTCAACAATATTCCAATAATTTGGTTGAGTTGGCTGCAAAACAGTTTCTCTTAAATTTAGTATATTATCCCATGCTGGATCCCAACGATCAAAATCAGGATTATGATTCTTAACATTCCATTCTTTAAACAAAATACCTGCATGGTTTAGGTCATCTCGAAAAGGAATTATATCAATCATTCCTTTCCCTATGAATAATGTCTTACAAAATACTTTTTCTATTATATCAATTGATACTTGCCAAATAGCCTGAGTAGATATATCGTAAACTTCACCTGCAAGGTTCATGCCAAAATTCCCAGATTTATACCAATCTTTAATTTCATCATCTCGTATGTCTTGTGTAATAATCTCAGGAAATTTCGCCTGATTGTTTATCTCATCAGCTATTGTTCCATTCAATGCCATTGACCAAAATTTCGTAGCAAACTTTTGTCTGTCATTATTTTCCCATATATTTTTCTTAAATTCACGGTCTTTAGAGATTAGTATGTCTAACCTTCCTCTTTCACTTTTTACATTCTCTAAAACAGTTGGTGAAAAAGGACCTTTGGGGTCGAGTATGGTGTTACAATATTGATTCCAATTTTCTTCTTCTCTTGTATAATTCAGGAAAGCCTGATTATCATTTTGGATGACTGAATTATGACTATATGATGATAATTCTTCTTTTAATTTGTCATTCAATCCATATTTCATTGAACATTTTTTGCCGTGAATCGCATTGTTCACCTGTCTCGCAATCTCATTTTTTACATAAGATAATTTTGATTTTTTTACATAAGATGATTTTATTAGTTGTTGAAGATCATTGATAAGTTGTTTACTATATTTTTTTGCGTTCGCCCTAGTTTTTCTCGGTCCCATTTCATACTCTTCCTTCTTGATATCAATTTTTGGTTGAATGGTGTTTCTTAGAAAAATTTCCGCATTAGATTGCGATTTTTGCTTTTTCTGGTTAGCAATTCTTTTCCTCTGTTTTCTAGAATCTTTAACAAAAGTGTTATTACTTACAGAATCATTTTCTTTTTGTTCTTCCACGTTAGATTGTAATTTTTGGAGTTGTTTTATAATATTTATTTTTTGCTTTTCTTTAGATTTCAGTTCTTTATTTAATCGTATTATTATCCCTTTTCCGCTTTCTTTTATTATTATTTTTTTTATTTTTGTGATCTGTTGATTAAGTCGATTAAGTTTAGTTTTAAGTTTATTTAGTTTATCTTTTTTGTTATTATTCATAAATATTGTATATTTATATAGCTAGATATAAAATAACGGAAATTAAAATTGATTATTTAATCATCTACTCAATTACAATCTATCTTTACTATACGACTTCTCAACTTAACAATGAAAAATAATTCTATTATTTCTTATTATAAAGGAGACATTAGTGATTCTTTTAAAGATAATCAAGACTATTGTTATAAACATTTTATTTATAATAAGATTGTTTCACAATATCTTTATGCTGATGGTTATGTCCTTTCTTCAATAGGAAAGACGAAAGCAAAGGCTATCAAAATGATGCTAACTTCTTATGATGATTTTATTAAAAATGCCCATATTCAATCTGGATTAGGTAATTTTACTAATGTCATCTTCAAGCATTATCAAATCTCTGTAGAGAACAACTAATTTTTTTTTGTAATTAGTCAACTTACTTTATTTTTGTGAAAAATCAAAAATAAACAAAAATAAAATAAATTAGGGACTGGATTAATTACTTTCATCCTTTGGTTTACCAAAATCACGAGGAACTTTATAATAAACATCCCAAATCATACTATTACCATACCAATCTTCTCTTCCATAAGTACCAACATATTTTTCTTTTACATAAGTGCGATATACATTAGGAATTTTTCCAGGATGATTTTTATTACTTTCACGAATAATTTCTTGTGCTTCAGATTTTGCTTTATGTAACCATTTTTCAATATCATCAATAATAATATATTTACCTAATTGACCTTTTGGATCTTTTTCAGAATCGTGTTTTTCTGGTTCATAAACATTAATTGCTCCAATTGTAACAACTCTTCTTTTTCCATTTTTAGTAGGAAATAAAACATTATGTCCTTGTTGAGATGTTGCTGTATAAGTGCTTGGTTTTACAAAATCTTTAATTAAAGGTAAAAACCCAAATGCGGATCTAATATAACCAAATGTCCCAGTTTTCATGTTTTCAAGATATTTAGTAGTGTTTTTAACATTAAGTTCAGGTTCAGGACATACAAAATTAGTTCTAACAAATAATTTGTCTCCATCTAAATTTTTAGTTTCTGTTAAATCTAAATTAATAGCACAATCATCCCATGGACAATCTGCTTTCATAGGAATTTCTCCCATAATTTCATCAATTTTTTCCCCATGTATTCGCCATAGTTTTAAAATACAAAGGATATATAATCCTTGTAGGCATTCAAAATGAATAGATTCTTCTAACCAAGATTTACAAACATCAGATGGTTTTTTCCCAGGTTTAACTCTCCAAACTTTATCTTTGATTCTTTTTCCAGGTATCATTTCAATATGACGACCATAATATTTTTTGACACCAGTTCTCTTATCAGTATATTTCCATTTATTACGTCTGGATAATTCTTCAATCCATTCACAATGTTCATTAAGATCTTCAGAATTTTTAAATACAGGTGTACCAATAACAGTTTTATTAATATTTTCCGAACATGTATCAACTAATTGTTTTTCTTTATCTTTAAAATCAGAAAAGACTTTAATTTTATATTTAATATCACCACCTCCAGTCATAATTTTTTTAGCATTGATATATTTGTGAATATACATTTTTTTACCGTTTTTTAAAATATATTTACCATCTTTGGAACCAGTTCTAATTAAGTATTTTTTATTATTAAAATAGAAATATTGTTTGAGTTTCATAATATATTATAATAATTAGATATAAAATATAATGAAATTATGTAAATACATTGAATTGCATCTACATTTAGATGGAGCAATTCGTATAAATACTTTATATGAATTAGCAAAAGAAACAAAGTTATATGAAAATTTGTCACTAGAGGAATTTAGTGATAGTGTATCAATAGGTAATAAAAAGTATTTTGATTCTTTAACACATTGTTTAACATTATTTAATAATGTTCTGTCATTAATATCTGGTAATAAAGAATATCTTGAAAGAATTGCGTATGAAATATGCGAAGATCAATATAATAATAATGTTTTATATACAGAGATACGATATAATCCTCATATTTTAAAAGGTGATATTGAAACATTAGATGAAGTAGTTGAAATTATAAATAATGGAATAAAACGAGCGATTGATAAATATGGAATACATGTAAATAGTATATTATGTTGTTTACGTTCTAAACCGTGTTGGTCATTTGATATAGCAAGATTATGTATAAAATATCGAAATAAAGGTGTTGTAGGAATGGATATTGCGGGCGATGAAAAAAATTATTCAGATCACTATCATAAAGATGCCTTTAAATTTGCCAATCATCATGGTATAAATATAACAGCTCATGCTGGCGAATGTTGTGGGGCTGAAAATATAAGTTCTGCCTTAAATAAATTATATGCGAAAAGAATTGGACATTGTTATTCTTGTATTAATCAACCTTATTTAATGGGTTATTTAAAAAGAAAGAATATTCATATTGAATGTTGTTATACATCGAGTATAAAAACCCGTTCAGTAGATGATACAAAATCTCATCCGATTAAAACATTTTATAAAAGAGGATTGAGTTTCTCAATCAATACAGATGATCCGTCAATTTTTAATATAAATTATTTAGATGAAGTGAAAACAGTAAAAGAAGAATTAAAAATAACAAATAATGAAATATATCAAATAATGATTAAATCATTAGATGCGGCATTTGCTTCAACTGAAGAGAAAAAACATATAAAAGAAAAATTAACAAACAGTTGGGCGAAACAAATTCAAGATGATATATATGAAAAATTAACTACTATTGATCTTTAAAGTTCGTCCAGTTAAATTAATTCGATATTGATGAGTAATATTTTTCTTTTCTAATTTAGTAATTTTTGGAACAGAATGAGTATATAAGTTTTGAAATCCACTACACATTTCAATAATATCACCATGGTTCATTTTAACTATTAATATTGGTTTTCTAGGATTTTCCGTAGTTTTATTTTTAGGAATTCTAATAACAAATCTTCTAGTTTGCCCGAATGATATAGATATAATAGATGAATTTGGATCTAATTCAGATTCATCATCAGAATGCTCACTAATATAATTAGTAATATTATTATATCTATTACATAAATAATAATCACATGTCTGATTACATAATTTTTGTATTTTTTGTTGAATAATATTAATTTTATTATCATATAGTTGTGGAGTTATTTTAAGACCAGAATATGTATAGGTTCTTCCATCTTTTGAGTATGCGAATGTTTCTCTTGCTTGTTTAACCCATCTTCCAGCAATTTTTACTTCTTGGGTTTTCCAATCAATATTATTAAAATATTCGTAAAATTGGTTACCTTCTTCAAATGTAAATGCGTTAGAATGTTGAATTAATAAAGGTTCTCCTTTTTCATCTTTAAGAAGAATTTGTTTTTTATACTTTTTTCGTATTTGTATAAATTTATCCATTTTGTTAAAATATTTTTTATTTCAATTTTACAAAATAAATATTATATATTGAATAAATATATATAAATAAAGATGGCATATACATATTCTTATCAATCTACCCATACAGTAGGTGTTCGTGTTTATGATGAAAAATTAAAAAAAACAGGCGTTATTGCTTCTGTAAGTTATTATGACAAAGTAAATTACTATGAACGTCTCTATGGTTCTTGGCCAAATAAAAATTTTGATAAAATTGAGGTCACTTTTGATGGTGAAGGTTCTAACACTTCTTATTATGGACAAACTTGCCATAATCTTGCTCTTGAATCAGCAACAGCAGGTGCTGCATACGCTAATTTAAAACTTTGGTACAGATGTGATGAAACAGCACCAATGACAGGAGTCGGTGATTGGGTTGGTGAAAATCAAGGTGTAGCAAAACCAGATGATGGTGTAAATCCAGGTCCAACTCATTCTGCTACTACTCCAGCAGTTGGAACAGGTTCTCTTGTTTTTAATGGAACTAATCAATATATGACAGGAACAACTGTTGGATTACCATTAGATACTCTTTCTTTTTCATTTTGGGCAAAAACAACTGCAACTAATGGAACTATGGTTTCATTTGGAGGAGGTGATACTAATAATATGGAAAGAGCAGTAAAATTAAGTTCTGGTAAAGTTCAAGTTTTTGAAAAAAAAGATGGTTCTGAAACAACACTTGTAAGTACTAATACAATTCAAGATGGAAACTGGCATCATATTGTTGTTACAATTGCTTCAACAAGTGGAGCATGGAATATCTATGTTGATAATGTTGATGTTACAACTGGTTCACAAAATGGTCCAGGAAACTCTAACTTAGGAGTTAATAAATTTACTGTTGGTGTTTCTCATCTTAATTCTTCTCTAAGTAATTACTTTAATGGTTCTATTGACGATGTTAGAATTTATAATACATTATTATCCGGAGCAAACATTGCTGAATTATTCGCACAAAAGAATTAATTAATTTCTACTTTTTTTCGTTATAAAGAATATTTACTAATATATTTTAAAACGAATAAATGACGACATATACAATACAACAACTATCACAAAACATTGATTCTTTATGGGTCGGTGTATCAACAATCCTAGTTTTTTTTATGCAAGCAGGATTTGCTATACTAGAATCTGGAAGCGTCCGGAGTAAAAACTCACAGAATATGTTATTCAAAAATTTAATTGATATTTGTATAACAACACTTTTGTGGTGGTTTGTAGGATATGGCATGGCATATGGTTCAGGTAAATTTATTGGAACTGATTTATTTAATACACAAGATTTCACTTCGAATAATTATAGGGATTGGCTATTTCAATGGGCTTTTGCTGGAACAACAATGACAATTGTTAGTGGATGTATGGCAGAAAGAACAGCAATTCATGGTTATATGGTATTAGCATTCATTATGAATACTTTAATTTATCCATGGATTGTACATTGGACTTGGGGTGGAGGATGGTTAGCAGAAGGTGGTTTTACTGATTTTGCTGGTTCTGGTATAGTTCATTTGACAGGTGGTGTTTCAGGAATAGTTGGTGCTATCATGCTAGGAAAAAGACTTGAACGTTTTGATGAAAATATAGATCAACATAAATTTAGACCTCATAATACACCGCAAGTTGTTTTAGGTACATTTATTCTATGGGTAGGTTGGTATGGTTTTAATGGTGGTTCAGTTTTAGCAATTGGCGGTGAAAATGAACGAAGTGTGTTTGTTGTTATGATGAACACAACAATTAGTGCTGTTGCTTCTGGAATGTCTGCTTCTTTCATAAATAGTTTTTTAAATTTCAAAACAGATAATATGTATGATCTTATCTTATTATGTAATGGTATACTTGCTGGGTTAGTTTCAATCACAGCAGGTTGTGATGGAGTAACAGATTATGGTGCTTTTATAATAGGAACTATTGGTGGTTTCCTTTATAAAATTTCAGGTGATTTATTGGAAAGATGGGAAATTGATGATCCAATAAATGCTTTTCCAGTTCATGGAATTTGTGGTCTTTGGGGAGTAATAGCAGTTGGTTTATTTAATAAAGATGATGGAATTTTTTATGGTGGTGATGGAGAATTGCTTGGTTGGCAAATTGCTGGAGGATTGGTTATTATTGCATGGACAACTTTTTTTACACTGATTACATCTTATATTTTGAAATATTTTAATCTTCTAAGAATATCAGAAGATGATGAAAGACGAGGGGGTGATTTTAATAAACATGGTGGAAATGCGTATCGTATTAAATTTAGAAAACCAGATACTAATGTAGAACTTGTTTAGATTAACTTTTATAAAACTCAATAACTTCTTTTACAAAGTTATCAAGAATTTGTCTATTTTGTAAATGATGTTCCATAATAAAGAAATGACAGATTTTTCCATTATCTGCTAATTTATATTTTTCTTGTATTTTCTCAAAATCTTTGTTAATTTGGACAGAAGGTAATAAAAGAGCAAGACCATTTTCAACCATATTAACTGGAACTTGATTAGTAATTAATTCATCATAAGCCTGGACTGTTAGATCTATCATATTTTGAACTCTATCTTTTATTTCAGGTAATTGATGAACAGCGATATATAAATAAAGAACTGCTAATCCATTTCTAGAACCAAATAAAGTTCCATCTTTTTTTGATATATATGGGGTATATTCACAAACTAAATCCCAATATTCTTTTTTTGTTATAAAAATTCCACTAGGAAAAGGTAATCCTAAAATTTTATGACCACTTACAGCAAAACTATCTATATTATTATAATCTGTTTTAGTAATATCGAAGAAAGGAGTAATTAATCCCCCTAAAGCACCATCTACATGAATAAATTTTTTTTCTATATTTAATTTTTGAAATAGTTCTAAACTATCATTTACACTATCATAACCACAAGTCATTGTAGTTCCTAAAGTAAGCGATAATACAATTCCATTTTCTCTATAGTATTCTAAATCTTGTAAAATGATTCTTTCCATATCATTAATATCAATTTCATCATTATGATTTGTACCAACAGCTTGTAATTTAATATTTAATAAATCTCCAGCTCTAGGAACACTATAATGAGATGCTTTACTATAAAATAAAGTAATTTTGGTTTTATCTGGGACATTATATTTTTGTGAAATAATTTCACGACCATATCTGACACCACTTAAATTTCCTTCTGAACCACAAGATGAACAATAACCCCAAATTTGTTCAGGATCCAATTGAAGAAATTCAGCAAATAATTTAACCACTTTTCTCTCCTCAGGAAATGAATGAGGATCTAATGGAATTTTTGGTGTATAAAATGGATCTCCAAGATTGTTAATATGAATTTTAATAAATTCATTTAAATAAGGCAAATCAATAATATGTTGATTGTGTTGAACACCACTAGCATTATTTTGATAGTTTTGTATTCTATCTAAAACAGTTTTTAAATATTCTTTGATTTCGGCACGCATATTAACTGTTAATTTATATTATTTATCAAAATAAAACGATTATCTTTAAAGTGATATTCATATTTTTTTCTTTTTTGTGTTTTAGTCATATTAATTTATAATTAAAACATATCTTCCAATTTAAACTATAATTACTTCTTTATCTTGAATTTCAGTAGAAGTTGTTTCAATAGAAGTAGTTTCAGTAGAAATAGTTTCAATAGATGTAGTATCTTGTGTTTCAGAATGAGTTTCTTCTACAATTGATGGTAATTGCATATCATTTTCTTTAAGAATATCAAGAGCAGTAAGCGGTGGATTTGGTAGTTTATCAAATGCTTTCTTTTGTTCTCGTTGTTCTTGTTCAGTTTTAAGTAATTGTAATAGAATATCATTTTTAGGTGCTTCCATTTTTTTTGGTGATACAATTTTTACTTCAACTTTTTCCTCTTGTTCTTCTTCCTCATTTTTATTTTGTTTAAGAAATTTTAATAGAGCATCATTATTAGGACCTGACATTTTTGGAACTGGTTTAGTTTTTTCTGGTGACATAGGTACTAGATCAGGAATTTCACCATCACTATCAAGTTCTACGGTTTCTAGTGTAGATGGTTCTGTAGGAATTTGTTCACACATTTCTTTTGCTTTTTCAAAAATTTCATTAACACAGCATTCACAACCAGGGTCATGTTGTTTTTTTCCCTGTAATTTAAGTAATGCGTCTAAACCTAATGAATCAGCACTTTTTTTAATTTTTTTCATTGCCTTTTTTCTTTGTTTAGAAGGCATTTGTTCTAACATTTTAGCAATTTCAGCAACATTAAATTTCATACCATTATTACCTTCTTGTAATTCAGAATTTTGCTTTTTATTATCTTTGTTTTTTTTGCGTCTTCTACTTTTAGCTTGACGCATTCTCGCAATTCTAGACATATTAGGCATTGTTTACTTAATTTAATATAATTATGTTTAAATCAATTTTAAAATAGAATTCTTAAATTAGAAATATAATTATAATAATAATGAATAATCAATATAAGGTTATTTTAATTGATAGTCGAGAAAAACTATCACAATTAGATCTATTAAAAGAAGACGCATTAGAAAATAAACATACACATACATATGTAATTGGCTTTGATGCTGAATTTATTTCAAAGGCAAATCATAATCAATCATTTAATCGGTCAAAAAACTGGTTATTAGATACACCAACAAACGAAGCAGTTTGTGTAATTCAACTTGCGAGTGAAAATTATTCATTTTTAATTCATTTACCTAAAATTGGACTACCATTACCTAGTAAATTAAAAAAAATAATTATGAGCGATAAATGGCTTAAATCAGGCGTAGGTGTTGAAGGAGATTTGAGAAAGATAAGCGATAATTATCGTTTACCTTATTATAGTGGTTCTTTTGAATTAAAAACTTTGGCTGAAGTAGGAAAAATAAGAAAACCAAATTTAGTAAATTTGTATTCATTATTTGTAGGACAACAACATTTTAAAGATAAAAGTCAATCAATATGTGATTGGTCCTTACCACTAGTAGAAAAAAAGAAGATTGAATATGCTGCAAGAGATGCTATTATGTCTTATCAAGTATTTAAATATATGATGACACCTTCATTAAATTTAATTAAATCTAAAACTGACACTATATTAGATTTAGATTTAGATAAAACTCAATCAACATATCCAAATTTAACAATAGATACAGGTTCTGGTAATGATGATGTCGAATTATCTGGTAATATATTACAAGATCAAGATATTGAAAAAATTACACATCTATTATTTAAAATGAAAGTAAGAACTCCCGATTTAAGTCATATTCCTCAATCAAATAATAAGACACAATATTCAAAATTAAGAAAGACAGCAAGAACTGCTTTAAAAAGATGTAATAAAAGTGAGAATATAACAATGAATCAGTTTAGATTAACATTAATTAATGCTTGTCAGATTCAAGGTTACTCATATAAAATTTGTGATAGATTATCTAGAAAATTAGCTTCTCAATTAGAAAATATTTATATGTTTGACAGGACTGTATTAAGACATATTAAAAACTTATATAACAAAAGACCACATTGTATATTAAATACATAAAATGAGTTCTGAAGAAATTCAGCAAATTATAATTCAAGCAGGTAGAAACATTATTTCAGAAATTGGATTAGGTCATTCTGAAATGATTTATCAAAAATGCTTACAACATTATCTTCGTAATTTAGATTTTAAAGTAGAAATTGAGAAAACATATCCAGTTATATTTGATGATATTCAAGTTGGTTTTTGTCGTCCAGATTTGGTTATAAGTAATCAAGATTATGTTATAAGTGGACAGGATCATAATAATATAATTTTAGAGATAAAAACAACATTAACTTTATCAAAACAAGCGAAAGCTCAATTACAAAAATATGAAAAATATTCAAATTTATCATTTTTAGTTAATTTTCCACCTCAAGTAGGAACAACAGATATAGAAATATTCAAACAAGAAAGAAATACAAATTTAAATTGAATATTTTTAAATAAGTAACATAATAATATATGAGTACTAAAATTGTTTCTTTGAATATATATAATTTACATCCAATTGCCAATCGGTTTTTAGGACCAATCGGTCTTGGTATATATCATACAGGTATTGTTATTGAAGGTGTTGAATATTCATTTGGTTCGGGTATTAAAGGTGAATCTACAGGTGGAATATTTGGAATTGTTCCTGGAACATATAATGAACATTTGAAAAAAACAATTGTAATCGGTGAAACAAATTTAACCGATTATGATATTGATTGTATTATTGGCTCATTTCGTTTTAGATTTGTAGAAGAAGAATACAATTTAATTTTAAATAATTGTAATAATTTTACGAAAACTTTTGCAAAAGAATTATGTAATTATAAACAACCTAAATGGATAAATAGAGTTGCTTCTATTGTAAAAAAATTTTATTGTTGTGGACCAAAAAAATCCAAAATGGGCTATGAACAATGTTATGATAGTTTTTCAGACTATGATTCAATGGTTATTGATGCTTATACTCATTCAGCAAAAATGCATTAAAAGAATTGCTTTGCGATTCGATCAATTTCTTTATCTATTTGTTTTTCAACAGTATTATTATTATTTCCTCGTTTTTTTATAATAATACTAGTTCCAATAATAGTTATAACTATTCCTATAATTGTAGTGAAAATATCCATAATATCAGGCAACCTGATACGCCGAAGGCTATAATTTAATAAAAATATTAATTTTCTGGATATTTACCATTTTCTGGTAAAGAATCATTTACACTAAATTTATCTATACTACCAGTATTCCAACGAATATGTATGTATTCATCATCAATATATGAAATATCATAAGTTTCTCTTTTAACCTTATAATTTTCTTCTGGATCTGCCTGATAATTTCTGACATATAAAACTCCAGTTGAACTATTTCTATTCATACTCATTATATGAATTTTACAATTTCTTCTTTTAACTATACTAGTTGTATCTCGCAATCTATTAATATACGAGCCAGAAAATATAGGATGTCGGGTCAATCTTTGACTGAAATGTCTCATAAAAGACATATTATCTCCTATATTTGTAATATATAATTTTAAAACCGATTTTTCTATAAAATTCTCAAATAATATGTGTTTATGGAAGTTATTGAATTAACTGGAATAACGGGTATTGATAATATTATACATAAGTTCTCGGGAGAACATGATATTTTTAAAGGAAATAAATTATTTGATAAAACATCATTTTATATATCGGGGCATTATCGCAGGATTGGGGTTTTAATAGGAGATGATTCATATTATTTAGATAGATGGTCTAAAACAAGTAATGGTTACACATTTTGTTTTAAAACACATGACTCATGTTCAGGAATACAAATAACAACAACAATGTATATAATTGGTTTATTAATGATATTGATATGTTTTATATTTAATAAAATGCATTTTCGTGGTGCTGGTTATCTTATATTATTTTTAACAGTCGTCAATTTATTTGTAATATTGTATTTTATATTTATCAACAAAGATGTAGCTTTAATTTCAATTAATAAAGAGGGTATTATATTTTATAAAGGCTATTTATTTACAAAATTTAAAAATTTAAAAAGAATTTTTTATTCATTTGATGAATTTAATATTAAATTAATAAAATGTCATTGGATATGGTTGGCTGAAGATGCAACTGGATTTTATTCTGGTATAAGACACCGACACGGATTTGCTATTAGATTATATATTGAAAAGACCCCAGAAACACCTCAATATTTAATAAAGGAGTATCATGAAGAAGGACAAACTATTCCAGATGGTTTTCATAATATGTTTAATACATTTAAAGAAAAGATAAGTAATTTACTTCAATTTCCAGTTGAGTTTATTGAAGCGGAATCAGATCCAGAAAATAGAGATTATCCTTATCAAGAACACATTTTAGAAAATCTAACAGTTGTACCAATAGAAGATAACTAATTAAGTATTTGTAAATAATAATTATAAAATGGTTTCACAAAAAGAATATATTAGTAGAGATATTAGTAATCTCATAACAAAATATTTAATTTGCAAAAAAACTAGTTGTAAAAACTTCGGAAAAATTAAGGTAAATCCGGATCAATGGAATATGGATACTCATAAAGGTTATTATTGTTCGAAATGTGAACAAAGGATAAGTATAGATAGACAATGGGTTGGTGGTTCTGGTCCAGGTCGTTCATTTTTTTTTCAAGGATGTTAATAAAATATTTTAATACAATATATGCTGTCTATTGAGAATACAGATATTGTATGTAAAGATATATTAAAGATTATTTTAAAATACTTAAAATGCAATACAGCAGGTTGTATTGCTAGAGCACTTCCACAGAAATGTCATGTTATTATGTGTATGTGGGATAGACATCATGGATTGTATTGTTTTAATTGTTATAGAGAGATTTTACGTTCAAGAGGTTATTGGTGTGGAGAAAGACATCAATATTCTGGTAGGTCATATTTAACTAGTTCCTATATTTTGTAATGGAATTTGATTTAAATTAATATAGAAATAAAATTTTAATATTAATTTAATTAAAATGGGTAATTCATTCTCTGGTAAAAAAAAGAAGAAATTCAAATTAACACCTGAACAAATTAAAGAGTATATTACTGATGATGGTGTTATTGATATGGATAAATTAAGAGATGAATATGATAATACAACTGAAAATAAGAAAAAACCAGAACCAAAAAAGAAAAAGAAACCAGAAATAAAATTTACTGAAGAAATTCAAATTATACAGGAAGATGATAACGTTCAAATTACAGAAAATGAGCCAATTGAAGATGATGATGAATTTGAGGTACAAGAAAAAGATGTTGAATTAGTTGTA
>Ga0315316_10001985_pt1 | contig 14579 bp, 6 predicted proteins | sample M160m3416metaG_FD_203702 | JGI IMG/M metagenome (GOLD analysis project Ga0315316, IMG submission 203702) | Ammonia-oxidizing marine archaeal communities from Monterey Bay, California, United States - M1 60m 3416 | ecosystem: Environmental > Aquatic > Marine > Intertidal zone | place: USA...
TATTTACAATGAACATCACTGCACAAGTTACCATTTCTGGAAAGCTTATAGATGACTATACAGGCGTACCCATGGATGGTGCAAAAATCAAAGTAAAAGGAATGAATGCAGGGGCATTTACTGATGAGAATGGTTCTTTTTCTATTGCTCTTCAATCGGAATTACCCGTCATCTTGATTAGCTCATATTTGGGATATAGTGATGTCGAGACAGAGGTAACTTCTGTTATGGAACCAATTGTTATTCGAATCAAGACGGACAAGACTTTAAACCTTGAGGAGGTAAATGTAAGAAGCTTTGCCAGTGATAAAGAAAAAGAATCTGCTCTATCTATCGAAACCATGTCTTTAAGTGATATTCAACAAACACCATCAACTGATTTTTATGAAGGATTAAGCCATATGAAAGGTGTTGATTTGACTTCTGCTAGCCTTGGGTTTAAGGTAGTAAACACGAGAGGCTTTAATAGTACTTCTCCAGTAAGAACGTTACAAATTATTGATGGGGTTGATAATGCCTCACCAGGACTGAATTTTGCATTGGGGAATTTTTTAGGAGCATCAGAACTTGATTTGGTGAAAGTAGAGGTGATTTCAGGAGCTAGCTCTGCATTTTATGGACCGAATGCTTTTAATGGTGTAATCAGTATGCACACTAAGAGTCCTTTTAAGTTTCAAGGTTTTAGTGCTAGTGTTAAAGGAGGGGAACGAATGCTTAATGAATATTCTGTCAGATATGCAAAGGCCTTTCAGAATAAAGCAGGTGAAGATAAATTTGCTTTCAAGCTCAACTTTTCATATTTATCTGCCAATGATTGGGAGGCAGATAACTCAAATTCAGTTGAAGGATTAGATACGGATGTTGGCAATCCAGGTGGATACGATGCGGTAAATAGATATGGAGATGAAAACTTATCACCTAATATTAATAACGCCTTGGATATTCAAGCCAGATGGATGACTCCTGGTCTAGGAAGATGGCACAGAACAGGTTATTGGGAGAAAGACATTGTTGATTACGACACAAAAAATTTAAAAGCATCCGCGGCCTTTCATTACCTGTTCAAACCCGATGTAGAACTTATAATAGCTTCAAATTTTGGCACAGGAACAACAGTATATCAAGGAGATAATAGGTTCAGTCTTAAGGATATACTTTTCTTTCAAAATCGAATAGAGCTCAAAAAGGAAAATGATTTTTTCGTTCGAGCCTATGCAACAAATGAGGACGCAGGAAATTCCTATGATGCAGTTTTGACAGCTTTTCTTTTACAAGATGCTGCGGGTGAAGATTGGGATTGGAGCGAACGTTATCGCCAATACTGGTCGGCAAATGTAGTGGATCGTGTGAGAGCATTGGATGAAGATATAGTATGGGAGCCCCAAATTGGCGTTCCATTTGATATAGATGCTATAGATGCCGTAGTTTACGCTAATCCTGATTCTATGTATACTTGGCATCAAGAAGCGGCAAATTATGCAAATAGTGAATATGAGAACTGGGAAATGTCAGATTATTACGAACCTGGAACACAAAGATTTGATTCGCTTTTAAATGACATTACAAGTAAAACTTCGTTTTTAGAAGGTGGGTCTCGAATTAAAGATCAGTCAGCATTATATCATTTACATGGAGAAAAGATTTTCAACACAGATATTGCTAAATTTACGATTGGAGCAAATGGGAGAATTTACAATCCACGTTCTCAAGGATCTTTATTTAGCGATACAAATGGTGTTTCTATTCTCAACAAGGAATTTGGCGTTTATGGTGGATTCGAGAAAAAATTTGATGATGAAAAATGGATACTTAAAGGAACATTTCGCGTAGATAAGAATCAAAATTTCAAATTTCTTCCTTCGCCAGCCTTGTCTTTAATTTGGCAACCAAATAAAAAACATACCCTCCGTGGAACCTTTACTGCGGCAATTAGAAACCCAACCCTATTGAATCAATACATGTATTACAATGTGGGAAGGGCAAAGCTTGTTGGGAATATAAGCGGATATGATTCCTTAGTGACAGTGGAATCGTTAAGAAATTTCTTCTACACAGAAAATGCAGATACTCTTGAATACTTTAGCTTGAATCCTATTGAACCTGAAAAAGTGAAGTGTGTGGAATTTGGATATCGTGGTGTTCTGTTCGATAATATGTATATAGATATGAATTACTATTTCAACTTCTATACCAATTTCATTGGGTTTATCAACGGAGCAGATATTTTTGTGCAACCATTGGGAGGTGCCTATATAAAAGATGTTTACAGAATTGCCACAAACTCAAAAGAAACCATTACTACACAAGGTTTATCTGTTGGTTTAAATTATTATGTGGGCGATCATTATTCGATTAATGGAAATTACTCATGGAATGTATTGAACAAACAATCAGATGATCCAATTATTCCATCTTTTAATACGCCGGCAAACAAATTCAATATTGGATTTAAAGGAAGAGATATTTCGATTAAAAGATTTTCTGGACTTGGGTTTAATATCAATTACAAGTGGATTCAGGGATTTATTTACGAAGGTTCTCCTCAGTTTACGGGCAGTATACCAACATATGGATTACTTGATGCTCAAGTCAATAAGTTATTCGAGAAATTGAATCTCACTGTTAAAATCGGCGCATCAAATCTACTTAACAATGAGGTTTTACAGGTGTATGGTGGGCCGTATGTCGGCAGAATGTTATACCTGTCCCTTTCCTATGATTGGAAAGATAAGTAGTCAAAATTATATTCTTAGCGTTTTAATTTTTATCTTAGGGCAACTAAAAATATATCTATGAAAAAAATACTTCTACCTTTTGTTTGTTCGTTTATTTTATTTGGGGCTTCATTTGCTCAAGTAAGGTATGTCGACGAAGTTTTTACTGATTTCACAGTAGACAGTGCAAATGTTTATGCTGAAAACCTTACTGTTATTGCTGCAAATGCAACTCCTCCACAACCATATCTTCCTACTGGGCAATTTGGAATCCCAGCTCTGGAAGTAGATGTTTATGAGCCAGTTGGAGATACTGAGACCGAACGTCCTCTTGTTATCGTGCTTCATACGGGTACTTTTGCGCCAATAATTTATAATGGGAACCCTACTGGTCTGAGAGATGATTATGCTACTGCTGCAATGTGTCAAAGTTATGCGAAAAGGGGTTATGTGGCTGCAAATGTTGAATATCGACTCGGCTGGAACCCTGCTGCACAGACGCAATCTGAAAGAGCGGCAAGTTTGATGAAAGCGGTTTATCGTGCAATTCAAGATACAAAATCTGCTGTTCGATTCTTTAGAAGAGATTACGAAAACGGGAATACATGGGGTATTGATACCTCTCGAATTATATTATCTGGTCAAGGTTCAGGTGGTTGGGTAGCTTTGGGTTACGCAACTGTAGATAAATTGGCAGAGATACAATTGTCTAAATTTTTAGATCTAACAGATCCAGCTAATCCCGTAGCACTTATTGACACTGCTGAAATTGGTGATTGGGACGGATATGGAGGACTATATAATGTGGAAAGCAATATTGGTTTCTCAAATGATATCCATATGGTATGTAGTATGGGAGGAGGAATAGGAGACCTTAGCTGGCTTGAGGCTGGTGATGTACCAATGTGTGCCGTTCATTGTCCTACAGACCCTGTAGCGATTTACACAACAGGAGATGTTGCTGTCGCTGCTGCGGGTGTAATAACAACTGATATTAGTGGAAGCTACGATGTGATGACTAAAGCCAATACATTGGGAAATAATGATGTTCTCGCTCCTGTGAATGCTGGTGGTGATACATACACCTTGGCTGCGCAAGCCGCATCAGCAAACGCTCAGGGAATGGCTGACTTTGGAGGGACTGTTGTCGGTGCTCCTGTTGATAATGTATTTCCATACATTACTCAAAATCCTTTTGAGGCATCGCCTTGGGATTTTTGGGATTCGACAACTACAGTATATATAGCCACCCAAGTTTTAGGCCTTCCTGCTCAGGCTGGAATAGACGCGCATATGTCCAACATTGCTCAAAATCCAGATATGAGTATAATGAAGTCAATGGCATACATTGATTCAACAATGGGTTATTTCTGTAGAAGAATCGTCAGAGCAACAAACCTTGATGGTCAGAACAGTATTGACGAAATGAGTCAATTGGAAAGCTCAATTGATATTTATCCAAATCCTGCAACGAAGCAAGTAACAATACAAACCAGTAAAGGAATAATTACAGCTATTGAAATGTATGCATCAACTGGAGAATTGGTAAAATCTGAATTGAATCTTTCCTCAAGTCAGGTAAATTTAAATAACCTAAACTTGAAAGAAGGCTTGTATTTATGTACCGTTCATATTGATGGACAACGCGTAACTAAAAGAGTTGTGATACATTAATTCTATTTAAGAACAACATTTAAAGCGCTCTTAGTAGCGCTTTTTTTTGTACCTTTTAAATTGACTATAAACATCAAACAGATGAAGAAAATTTTTGGCCTCATCTTTCTTATTTTGATTCTTTGGGCCTGTTCCACCATATATAACTATAAATCAAGCTATCATGCCCCATAGAAATCTAAAACCGTAGTTCCAATAATTATAAATAAAAATTTTGGAGCCCCCCAAGCATAAAAGAATATACTCGCAAATAGAATGAGATAGTTTTTATATTTTCGATCAATAAAATGATACACTAATAAAAATAACGGCAGAAAATAGAGTAGAAATATTATAGAGCTAAAAACCATTTATTAATGATTATTCACTTTCAAAAACACGTTCAAACGAACCATCGCTATAAATATAAATGAGCGGAGTGTTTGGTTTAACTATGGTTTCCCTTCCTAGAACATCAATAATCTTCAATAATTCTTTGTTTTGTATAGAAAGCTCAGGGATATTCGTAACTCCACATTCGGGAACAATACTACTAATTGGGTTTAAGGATAGAGCATAATCATAAAGCTCATCACAAATGTAAAGGTTTGTCCCACCTCCATTGGAAAGTACGCATAACCCAATATTTGATTCCGGATCGACATACATGTCTGTTGAAACACCAAGTTCACCTCCATTGTGACCCCAGAGTAAAGTTTCACCTCCACTGTGATAGAGTAACTCTTTATACCAATTCAACCCTTGTTTACTTTCAATCGAAGGAATTTGTGGTGTCCACATTTCACTGACAGATGAGGGAGATAATATGGCATTACTTCCCAAAGTCCCTCCATTTAAAAATGCAATCATGTAATTTGCCAGGTCCCTAATGGAACTTCTTAATTGACCGTCAGGATAATCGGCAAATCCATAATGTGGATTCGCAGTATAATTCCCATTGGAATAGGAATAGGGTCTTGCCACCTCATTAGAGTCAAGATCTGACATGTGCCATGCTGTTTTTTCCATGCATAGGGGTTCGAAAATATGCTCATCACAATAGTCATCAAAAGGCATTGAACTTACAATTTCAGTGATATAGCCATTGAGTGCAGTAGCCATATTCGAATAGCTGAAGGAGCTTCCCGGGGAAGAGCTGAGAAAATTTTCATTGGCATTGTAATTTCCTCCAGTGAGGGTAAAGTAGTCTTGCATACACGCTTCTAGACTCATGGTTGGATCTGGATACCCATAATAATTACTCATGGCGGACCAATTGTCTTTAATTGAAGATGAATGTGTCATGAGCTGCTGAATGGTCATCGCTGTTGTGCTATGCACTGGATGCTGTAATTGCCAAGGTAAATATTCGTTGATGTCATTATTGAGCTGCAACATGCCATCTTCTTTGAGTTGCATGGTTGCTGTTCCGGTAAACAGTTTTGACATTGAGGCCAATAAAAACGATGTGCTGTCTGTCACTGGAATCCCATTTTCTATATCAGCAAACCCGTAACATTGCAACCAAACAATTTCACCATTTTTCACAATGACTGTGGCCATTCCGGGAAAGTTCTCTGCTTCCATTTCATCCATAATGTACTCATCCAGAGGTACACTCGGATTTGGGTTTTGACCCAATACTGAAAAGCTTAACAAAATATAAGTGACAATGAAGATTTTCAAAATAGATATACTTTTTCCAATAAAGGTACAACATAAATCATGTACTAATCTTTTTTATTGGACTTTAATCTCCGGTATTTTTTTTCAGAAAGAACCCAAAGGATAAGAGCAAATCCAAATATACCAGCCAATAAAAAAATGAGGAGCTTAACCAAAAAAAGTTCACTTAGAAATAATTCTTTAAAGCTCATTTTGTCCAATTTGAAAAGCTGTGTAACAATTACTGTGATGATGCCCCAAAGAACACCAACTCGAAGCATAAAGCTCAACTTGCCTTTTTCTCTGCTTCTTGACCACCTTTCAACAAATATATTGTCCTTGTCTGTCATAATACAAAAAGTAATAGAATAAATATAGTAAATAACTGGTAATTAGAGTGTTTAGGAGAAAACAAACAATAATGAGTGGTAAATCATCCAATAGGTCTTTTGTTATTATAAAATTCATCATACTTTGCAAACCATTGCTTTTTTGTGTCATTTTCAGTCATTAGAAAATAAACATTTTCTTTGATTATTAAAAAGAATAAAAGAATGCAACTAAGAACAATATCAAATAGCAATGAATTCTTTGCATATAATTCTGAATAATTTTGTGCAAAAGGCAGAATAAATAAGGCAGGAACCATGAGTAAAAAGTATCCGAAAACGATATTGCCTAATTCACCTTCATAACTACCTTCATAGCTTTCAAAATCTTTTTTCTTTAAAATTCTAATCAAGATTATAGATGTCATGCACATAAGGGTCTCACCTAATAAGATGTATGCATTTTCTTTCAACGACAACGTAAAAATTTCAGAGGGACTGAGTTCGACAATAGTTTTGATTCCAATTAGAGGAAACCCCAAGAAAATAAAGAAAAAAATAAAGAAAAAACTGAAAAATGTTCCTATTGATTTACCAAAAGATTTGGGTCCATAAAAACCAAAGGATGAAAGTAACCACAAAGAAATATATGAACCTGCAATATTCCAAAAGCAAATGAGTACAAAGTCTGAGGCATTCCAGTCCAAGCAAACCCCTATTAATGGTAGTCCTAATAGTATTATATTAAATATAAATTGAGGGGATTTTCGTAAGTTGAAATAGATTGATTTAAATATATATTGAGTAATAAGCTTAATACCGATGAAAATTGGATATTTGGTTTTACCAGTATTTAGTTCAGGGTGTCTGCCCATTATATCCATTAAATAAAAATAGATAGTAAATACTATAGACAAGGGGATTACACTAAATAGTAGAGTGGGGTATAAGTTTCCAAGATAAATGAAGACCAAAAATCCAGCAAAGAGCTTATATACCTGCTTCCTTTGATTATTTTTCATAATACTAGTGGCTCCACCAGGAATCGAACCTGGATCTAAAGTTTAGGAAACTTCTATTCTATCCATTGAACTATGGAGCCATTTGGCAAAAGTATTTATTTTTTCAGAAATGTTTCTAGCACATCCCAGGTTTTGTCAGCCGTTTGATTCCATGAGAACTCTTTTACTCGTTGCTCCCCATTTTGTACGAGCTGTTTACGAAGATTAGAGTCTTGATTGAGTTTTGCCATTTGCGCAGCAATTTCTTCAGTATCAAAAGGGTCAAAATAAATAGCAGCATCGCCAGCAATTTCAGGAAGACAGGTTTTATTACTAGAAACAATTGGGATTCCACTTTTCATGGCTTCTACTAATGGAATACCAAAACCTTCAAAATAAGGAGGATAAACAAGCGCAAAGGCGCTCCCCATTATTTTGGCCAAATCACTCGAATTAACATGCCCAGTAAAAGTTACAAATTCTTGTATATCCAAGGGAATATGAATGGATTGATTTCGCCACATATTACTTCCTACAATAATCAAATGATATTCTGAATATTTTTTGTGATATAACGAAAAGGCCTGAAGCAATCGTTCTACATTTTTGCGTGGATGTATAGATCCAACAAAAACAAAAAATGGTCGTCCCTCAGCATATTTTGACCTTATTTCATTCTTCTCATCAAGATTGACCAAAGAAAAGTGGTCACAAGCACCATTGTAGATTGGACTTACCTTTTCTTCTGGTAGACCATATGTCTCAACGATGTCCTTCTTGGAATATTGAGAAACACTAATAATATGTTCTGCTTTTTTTGCAAATCGAGGATAAAAAATACGATAATAATTTCGAACGAACCACGGTAAGTCTTTAGGGTTGTGTTCAAAATTTAAATCATGAATTGTGATTACCTGTGGTATTTTTGTTCTGAGATTGCAGATTCCGTCTGGAGACCAAAATAGGTCAATATTATACTTGTTAAGTGCTTTTATTAGTGATATGCTTCCCCAAATCACATTGAGAATGGGGTGTCTGGTAACCGGACCGACCACCACTGCATGGACATTTTTACTAAAAATGAATTCCTCTGAAAAGGGTCGGTCAAAAAAAAGATAAAACTCATGTTCAGGATGTCTTTGACATATTCTCTTACTGATCTCAAGAGTGTAATTCCCAAAACCTTCAAGCTTATCTGAAAGGAGATGTCTACAATTGATTGCTATATTCACGCCTAAAATTGATGTATGTAATTGTCCTTTTTTTCTTTTCCAATTGTAGTTTCAGGACCATGACCACAAAATACAAGGGTGTCATCAGGTAGCTGAAACATTACCTCAAAAATAGAGTTTTTTAACGTTTCTAGGTCACCTCCAGGTAAATCAACTCTTCCGAAACTACCATTAAAGAGCACATCTCCATTAATTACAAACTTATTTACTTCATCATAAAAAACAACATGACCTGTGGCGTGTCCAGGGGTGTGATATACTTTAAAATTTATTTGTCCAAATGAAAGAACTTCTCCATGCTTAAGAAATTTATCGGGGTCAGGTGATGTATTATATTTTTCGAAACCATAAACATGTGCATATGAAGCCACGGCATGAAGAGTTGCTAGGTCTTTTTCATGTAGGTAAAATGGAATATTATATTTTGATTTAACAGCAGCATTTCCAAGTATATGGTCAATGTGAGCATGGGTGTTAAGAAGAGCTAATGGTTTGAGTTCATGCTCTGTTATAAAATCGAACAAGGCATCTTCTTCGTGCTTTTCATAGCACCCGGGATCTATAATGACACAGTTTTTCTCTTGATCGTAGACAATAATCGTGTTTTCTTGAAATGGGTTGAATTGGAACGATTGTACTTTAGCTCCCATATGTGTTAAATGTTTATCTAATTAGATTGACATGTCCACTGATTTCGTACTCTTTATTTGTGAAATCAGTATAAATTAATTTCCAAATATAAGTACCATCTTGACAACTTGAGCCATTGTAGGTTCCATTCCATGTTTCATTAGGAGAATTCATAGTGTGAATCAGTTCTCCCCAACGATTGAAAATCAAGCATTCCATTTCCATGATATTTCCACCTGAAATTTCAAATACATCATTGATTCCATCATTATCAGGAGTAAAAGTATTTGGAACATAGACCACAGCATCATAGGTAATGGTAATGTATTCTTCAGATGAACAACCATTAAGGTCAGTAAAGGTAATCTCGTAGGTGATGTCCTGATTGGGTGTTGCAATAGGATTTTGACAATGGATACAGGATAAATATTCTGCAGGAGACCAGGTAAAGGACCCCGCCTGATCCGAATAGACCTCGAGTTGTATTTCATCTCCATAAAAAGCAATAACATCATTAGTGGCTTCAAAGGACGGATATGGGTATAAGGCGACATATACATATGCCGTATCAAAACACCCATTATTATCTATTCCAATAACCATATAATTTGTGCTAGAATTTGGAATCACTGTTACTTCATTTCCGAATTGACTTACGACTGTCCCCGAAGGTTGCCATTCATAATATGTTGCTCCGTCAGCCCATAAATAAGCAGGCTCTTTTGGGCAAATAATGGTGTCGTTACCTGCTGTAATTTCAATTTCAATCACATTGGCATATATGGAATCTATGATCGTTCCACACGCATTTCCAATCTCAACATAAAACCATTGATTAACAACAGGGTTTATGACAGCAGCAGAGCCATCGGATGACACGATAAATGGATCAGGAATCCAATTGTAGTAATCTCCTCCAGACACAGTTATTGGTGCTTGAGAACCTAAACAAAGCTCGACCTGATCATCCATAATTGGAACAGGAGGGTCAAAAAACACGGTGACAACTGTTGTGTCTTCAGTCACGCAGCCATCATCTGTTGTTACCGTTGCTACATAGGTAATACTTGAATCTGGTGTGCAAACGGGTGTAAATGAATTGGGATCATCAAGGAATAGGGGTGGGTTCCATTCAACAGAACCCGTACCGAATACTTCTAGTTGAGTACTGTTGCCAACACAAACTGTGGTTTCGGGTGAAATAGAAATGGAATTATTGAAGACTTCTAAGGTGACTTGAAGGGTTTCAGATCCACAAGTGTCAGAAACGGTTACAGAAAATGTTGTTGTTTGATCAATAGTTGCTGTTGGCGTTGATGAGGTTGGATCGTCTAATAATCCTGAAGGGGTCCACTCATAAAATTGTCCACCAAAAGCTTCAAGCTGATAGGATTGTCCAGGACATATTGGCGTTATTGGGTCAACAACTCCACCGCTAAATGCGCCGATGTCAACAATCAAGGTAACTGAATCTGAGCTAAAACAACCAGTAGTATCATAAACAATTAATTGGACTTCATAAGATCCAGGCTCGGTATATTGATAAATGGGTTCTTCCTCTGTAGATGTGTTTCCATCACCAAAATCCCACAAATATGCATTCCCGTTTTGACTGTCATTTAAGAATAAAACAGATTGTGGGATACAAATTAACGGTGCTGGTTGTGCAGCAGCAGCCTCAATACTACTTAGTTCAAATTTGAAGGTTGCCATATTGCAATTTGGACTAACGTTTTCTTCGGCATAAGATCCTGGGGTTGTTGTAAATCCAAAATTATCACCTCCACACGCGCCACACACCGCATGATATATTCTTCCAGACTTATCGAATCTACTTGTGCCACCATCCACATGGTTTGAGCTGCTGTTCATTCCCCCCATAAATGTGGCATATTTCAGATTCTGTGAATTTTCATCTAGAACAGCGATGTAAAAGTTGCTTCCATTCGTCTGATTTTGATGGGCATCTACAGTAGTGATAAATCCATTTGTAGTAGAAAAAGAAGCAGGGCCATTTGAATTTAGGATTCCTCCCCATCCAGCCATATAAATATCATAACAGTCAGAAACCAAAAAAGCAGTAGGCGAAATTTCAACATGACCACTTGCAGCGCCAATCATTGTAGTCCAACTAATTGTGTTTAGATTAGAATCATATTTTCTAATAAATTGACCAGAATTTGGAGAGCCAAAACAGCCTGGAGTGATTGTCCAATCTGATTCTGTCTGCCCATAAACATATATGGCATTATCAACATCAAATTGTACAAAATAGGTTTGATCATATTCTCCAAACCCCATAAATGTTCCCGAAGAAATAGCGCCAGTGTTGCTATTAAATTTTGCAACGTATCCATCAGATATACCCCCATTAAATGTTAAGTCGTTACCGGAACTTATAGGTAAAGAGCTTGAATTTGTACCACCTGCAATGCAAACAGAGCCCTGATTATTTACTTGAACAGAATTTCCAGTTTCAAGCCCAGAACCACCGAAATAGGTGCACCAAGTAAGCGTATTTAATGTAGCAGGAAGTTTCATTAAAATGGCATCTTGAGAGCCATTCAAAAAACTTTGTACAGCATTGTTTACAGGAAAATCTGAGGAATACGTGGTGCTTGATAAATAAACATCCCCACTACTGTCAAGGGTAATTTCTCCTCGAAACTGATCTCCATAATTGTAATGTAGGTTACCTGTGTTTAACCCGTCTGTATCAGTTCCACCAATGTATGTTGATGCCAAAAGGTTTGATCCATCAGCACTTAGTCTAGCGATGTATATATCCGTACCGTTAAATGAGAGTGAATTTTCACTTTGAAAAGGACCTCCGTTAAAGCTGTTGTCAAATGGACTTCCAGCCATAGGAAAATCAGTAGAAGAAGTAATGCCATATATAAATAATTCACCATTATCAGCACAAACGATACTGTGTGGGGTTTCATTTCCACTACCTCCCACGTAAGTTGCATAAAGTAAGGAATTGCCGTCAGCATTAAATTTCGATATGGCTACATCCATAGGAAAAGAACCTGTGCCAGAATTAAAAGTAACATCATATGCTCCAGTTGAAGTAGGGTACCCTGTGCCGAAAACAATTCCGCCACCAAATAAATTTCCATAAATATCAGGAGTGGCAGTAAATCCCCAATTATCGGTTGTTGATCCAGAGAATGTGGAAAAAGTTAAGCTGGGATCAATAAATAAACTTTTGGATGTATCATAACCTTCCGGAAAATTGAAAGAAATAATTTCATTCTCTATGACATATTCGACTGCAACTTTTTTCTTGTTCCCATTCACGTCTATTTCCCAGGCTTTGGGTTTGGATTCAATAACCGAACCAAATCTATGGCCAATTATTAACTCACCATTGATAAGGTTTACAGCCTCGGCTCCTTCAAAGCGGAAGGCAATTAAATCCGTGTTTGCCTCAGGTTGAATCATGAAATTATAACTCAATTGACCATCTCTGCCTAAGTAGACAAGATCAACGCCATTATAAAAATTTGGATATGTAACCTCGTTGAAAGAATACACCTTACTTTTCCATTTTTGGGAATCATTTCCGAGTATAAAATTTTTATAGTGATCAGATTTGCCTTGAACTGTGTGTTTAGAGTTTTGAGACCCAATAAACATTTGTTTTATCGCATGATAATTGACCATTGAATGAGCTTCACCATGTTCTTCATGTGAATGCTCATGAGACATAATATCCGTTAAAAAAAAACACATACCATTCTCCTCTAGATAAAGCTTACCTTGAGCTAAATCTACAGTATAATCTATTCGGGAGTCCCATTGACCTTGATTGGGCGTCATCCAAATATTTTGACCCATAGAAAATGAGCTCCATAATAGAGCGAAGAAAATAAGGGTTTTAGTCATGTTTAGCTAAGTTACAACGAATTATCAGCATTACTATTATATAAACTACTGATTTTCATATTAGTTGCTTATATAGAACAAGATATATGCCACGTTTGTTGTCAAATCGTACCAATTTTATTTTCTTTGTGAAACTAACCAAAAGCAACTATGAAATTCATTTTGACATTATCAATATTTCTGACATCTATACAGTTTTCATCAGCCCAGAAATTTTCTCGTGTAAAAGTATTCGCGAACGAACAAGAATTAACAGATTTATCAAGTCTTGGAGTGCCAACAGACCACGGGATACGAAAAAAGGGAACCTTTCTTATTTCTGACTTTTCAGAACAAGAAATTCAAATTCTGAATACTTACGGTTATACCTATGAGATTGAAATAGAAGATGTTCAAGAATTTTATATTGATCGCCTTTCCAAGCCTAATGATCAAGAGCTAAAAAATGAGGATTGCTCTGGATCAAATAGTGGTTCAGGTTCATTTTCACCTCAAACCCCTTCCAATTTTAATCTGGGCTCTATGGGTGGTTATTTAACATATGATGAGATGCTGGATGAATTGGATGCTATGTTTGCCCAGTATCCTAATTTAATTACTCAAAAGGATCCTATTTCTACATTTGAAACATATGAAAATCGCCCTATATATCATGTTAAGATTTCTGATAATCCGGGGGTGAATGAATCAGGAGAACCTAATGTTTTGTATACGGCAATTCATCATGCAAGAGAGCCGATGAGTTTAGTGCAAACGATTTTTTATATGTGGTATATTCTGGAGAATTATGGAACAAATGATGAGGTGACCTATTTGGTTGATCACACGCAAATGTATTTTGTTCCTTGCCTTAATCCAGATGGATACATTTATAACGAGCAAACCAATCCAAATGGAGGTGGAATGTGGCGTAAGAACAGAAGAAATGGGCATGGAGTCGATTTGAATCGAAACTATTCTTATGGTTGGGGAACGACAGGTGTAAGCTTTAATACAAACAATGATACCTACCCAGGAACTGGTGCTTTTTCAGAACCTGAAACACAAGCTATTAAATGGTTGGTTGAGACTTATGATTTCGAAATGGCTTTCAATGCACACACATATGGCCCAAGTATTCTATTCCCAATAGGGACGACAAATGAAGAATTCGCCGAACATCACGATTATTTTCAGGAATATACGAACCACATGACTGAGCTTAATGGATATGCGGCATTTAAAAGTTCTGGTTTGTATCCTGCTTCTGGTGATTCTGATGACTACATGTACAAAGTTGATATAGGAGCAGGGGAAAAGGACACCATTTTTGCTCATACGCCTGAGATTGGGACTTCATTTTGGCCATCTTCTGCTGATATTGACCCAACCTGCAAAGATTTTGTATTTCCAAATTTAGTTTTGGCACACATGTCACGCAACTATGTTGTAGTTAAAGATACCGACCCGTCATCTGTGGCAGTC
>Ga0315316_10001987_pt1 | contig 14573 bp, 20 predicted proteins | sample M160m3416metaG_FD_203702 | JGI IMG/M metagenome (GOLD analysis project Ga0315316, IMG submission 203702) | Ammonia-oxidizing marine archaeal communities from Monterey Bay, California, United States - M1 60m 3416 | ecosystem: Environmental > Aquatic > Marine > Intertidal zone | place: USA...
CAATACAGGTCAGCGTAGAAGCAACAGTCAGTACGCTAGTTTTAGTACCGCTATCACACAATCACCAGACGCATACTTAATCAGAGCACTTAAACACTCTAACTTCTTTGATGTGGTAGAACGTACAGGACTAGACAACCTAACTAAAGAAAGACAAATCATACGCACAACCAGAGAAAGTTTTGAAGAAAAACAAAAACTCAAACCTTTATTGTTTGCTGGTTTATTAATGGAAGGTGGTGTTATAGGTTATGAAACCAATATAAAGTCAGGTGGTGCGGGAGCTAGATACTTAGGTATTGGTATGTCAAAAGAATACAGACAAGACTCAGTTACCATATCTTTACGCACAGTTTCAGTTAGTACAGGAAAAATATTATTAGAGGTGTTGGTCACAAAGACTGTTCTCAGCGCATCTATCTCTTCTGATGTGTTCAGATTTTATGCAAACAACACAGAATTGGTTGAAATTGAAAACGGTATAGTGGAAAATGAGTCTATAAACATTGCATTACAAGCAGCGATTGAAACTGCGGTATTGCAAACAATCAACGAAGGTCACGAATCTGGGTATTGGAAACTGAATGAATAAACTAAAGCTATTACTGTTACTTATATCGCTTAATATTTATGCAGCGGACAATGAGATATTTATAGATCAATCGGGTGCTACATCTAACTTAGATATAGAACAAGTTGGAGGTAGTGGCAACATCATTGGTGGTGCTGACGCTTCAGCTGGTTCTATGACTGCATTAGATATTGATGGCGCAACTATGACCTTGGATATATTGCAAAAAGGTTCAACAAATAAATTCCTTGGTGATATATGGGCAGATACTTATACAGGTTACTTTTCATTTATAGGTGACAGTAATACTTTTAATATGTCTACAGATGAAACCAACGCTACTGGAGCAGATGGCTCTAACGTAAACGTACAAGTTACAGGCAATACAAACACCATGACACTCAACCACGCTATGACCGCTCTAGCAGCAAACTTAGATTTAGATTGGATTATACAAGGTGGAGGTAACAGTATTACAGCAGCCATAGATGTAGATGGTGCTACTAATTACATGGACATCGATGGAGATGATAATACAGTTACTTATGATGGTGATGGGTATGCTGGAGGCTACTTCTACTTAGATCATACGGGTAGTGATAGAACATTTAACATAGATCAGGAGTCTACATCAGACAATGACTGGCTTAAGATTACATCTGCTGGCTCTAATGGCACAGTTTGTGTTACTCAGTCAGACGCAACAACTTCATTCGTCTGTTGAAATAGGTTCTATATCTGAACTTAAAGGCAACGCACAAGTTCTAAGAGATAAACCCTACGGAGCTGAACTAGAATTTAACATACAACAAATGGATGATGTCCGTACAGAAGCGGGCAGAGTTGCCATAACCTTTGAAGATTCTTCTACAGTCAAACTGACAGAACATTCTAAGTTAGTTATAGACGAATACATCTACGATCCTGACCCGTCAAAATCTAAAATGGCCTTGAAGTTTGCTAGTGGCACAGCGCGATTTATTACAGGTAAATTTAACAACAAGAGCAACATATCAATACGTACGCCAACAGCCCAGATTGCAATAAGAGGTACGGACTTTACGTGTACTGTGGACGAGCTAGGTAGATCCCTTGTAATACTATTGCCTGATGAAAATGGTATCTCTAGTGGTGAAATAGTTGTAGCTACTGCTATGGGTAGCGTTACATTAAACAAACCTTATCAGGCAACAACTGTATCTGTATACGAAAACAATCCGACTAAACCTGTTACGTTAGATATCTCACTAGACTTGATTGACAATATGCTTATTGTTAACCCACCTGAACAAACAGACGAATCATTAGAGCAAACACAAACGCAAGCCTCTGCTGACTACCTTGACTTTAATGATCTTGATATAGACTTTCTTAACGAAGATTTTTTAGATGCAGAAGCAGAACTAGAATTCACTGAGCTAGACATTAACTACTTAGATGTAAACTTTTTAGAAGACTTGCTTAACGTATTAGATGCACTAGCTATATCTAAAGAAGAAGATGCTCTTAAACAAGGTGGTGTTGGTATTCGTATAACTGGTACAGAAATAGGCCAAGACAAAGACACACAGATAACAACTATTATAGCTGGGCAAACTATTAGTTTAAATCGAACAGTTAACCAAAGTGCTAGATTAAACTTAGACGGCTCTAACAGCTATACAATTATTTTGATACAAGACGGTGTATCTAATACGGTTAAAATTAATGGAGGGTCTTCTACAACGATTACAATTAAACAGGGGTCAGGATGAAAAAAATACAGTTTGGGGTTTTACTGATACTACTTAGTTTGCCTTTAATTTATTCAATAACTCCTTTAGAGTTAATTAAGCTTAAAACATTTGATGCTTTGATACCAGAACAGCAAGAAAGTGGTTACTTTACTATATTAAATATTACTGAAGAAGACATTGCTGAAGAGGGTGGATATCCTTTGTCTAGACAAACACTAGCTCAAATACATATTAATCTTTTACGTAAAGGAGCAATAGGCGTTGGTTGGGTTATGGCTTTCCCGCAACCTGACAGATTCGGGGGTGACTTTGAGTTTATGGAAGCACTTTCTTTTTCCCCAAGCGTACTTGCTATGTTTGAAAATAACACGGATCAATACCCTCCAACCACGGGCACGGTTATTCTTGGTGATGATACTGGAGGCATCCCAGCAGCAGGAGTAATACAAAATATAGACGTTTTAAAACAAAATGCTAGTCAAGGCATAGCAGTAGCTAGAACTGATATTGATAATTTAGTGCGTAGATTACCTTTACTAATGCGTACTCCTGACGGTTGGGTGCCTTCATATGGAACAGAAGTCCTTAAAATTTTAGCAGGTGCAGACACTTATGTTATAAAAACGAGTGATGATGTAATACAAGAAATACGAGTAAAAGGGCTTTCTCCAGTAAAAACAGACAGTTTAGGACGCAAGTGGATAAGTTTCGTGAATACCCCACAGACTAATCTTGCTGAAATGGATGTAGAAAATAAATTTGTGTTTGTAGGATTCACAGCTAAAGGAATATCTCCACAACTTGCAACGCCTGTAGGGTTATTAGAACCTCATAAGATACAGGCAGCCCTTGCCGAAAGTATACTTATTGCGGATAGTCCATACATACCAGACTACGCTTTTATTGTAGAGCTTTTAATTCTTGCAACAGGTATGTTATTTATTTGGGTCTGCTTACATACTTTTGGGATTACACTGGGGCTTGTAAGCGCTACATCTATATTATTACTTACAGCGAGTTACGGATTCTACACAATAAGTAATGCAGTTCTTATAGATGTAACTTGGGCTCTTATTTCACAGTTTATAACAGCTACAGTAGCTTTTTATCTTAGGTTTAGAGAACAATACAAGCTAAGGCAGCAGATTAAAAAACAATTTGAGCATTACTTAGATCCTAGACAAGTGAAGGCTTTGCAGTCTGATCCCAGTTTACTTAAGTTAGGCGGAGAAAAAAGAATTTGTACGTATTTATTTACAGATGTGCGTGGGTTTACTGCTATGAGTGAAACGATGGATCCTGAAAATGTAACAAAAATTATGAATAGAGCACTTACTATACAGTCAGATGCGGTTAAGAAATACGGCGGAATGGTAGACAAGTACATAGGAGATGCAATGATGGCTATATTTAACGCACCTCTTGACTTACAAGACCATGAGAAAGCAGCAGTGCTTTGTGCGCAAGAAATACAAAAAGAATTTAAAGAGTCAGACATTGGAGTTTCAATAGGAATCGGCTTGAATACAGGTGAAGCGGTTATAGGCAATCTAGGTTCGTCTACTAGATTTGATTACACAGCTATAGGCTCTGCTGTAAATATTGCAGCCAGGTGTGAATCAAGTTGTAAGACTGTAGGCGTTGATTTAATAATTGCAGAAGCAACTGCTAAAGCTTGTGGCATACAGTTAAAAGTTCTAAAACCTATAGAAGCAAAAGGTATTACAGAGCCTTTGAAAATTTATACTTTATAGGTAAAATAAAAACAATAACCACAGGAAAAACTTATGGCAAATAGAATAAAAATGGGCCCTAAACAAGGAATGGTAGGAGATATGAAAGTGTCTGAATACCAAATGAAACCCAATGTACCTAATAGTGCTAACGATATGTTGCAAGACCCTATGCAAACAAGATCACAATTAGGAATGATGCCTTCATTAGGCGATCCTATGAAAGATTACAAATCTTACTAGAGGCTACTATGATAATAACTTCAACTACTAGCGGAGATAAAGATTTGGTTTGGGAGCTAAATGATAAAGGTGAACATATAGTGACCTTATATCAAGTGCCGACTAAAGACGGAGAAGCTCCTACTAAACTGAAATCAATGAAAATTAAAAATGGCTAGAACGAGAAAAAAACCTTCTATGAAGGTAAAAAAGAAGTCTCTAACTAAACGTCAAGATGCTTCTTTAGCTAGGCACTCTAAGCACCATACAGCTGCTCATATGAAATATATGAAACGTCGTATGTTAATGGGTGATAACTTTAGAGCTGCTCATAAAAAAGCGCAAAAACAAATAGGTAAGTAATATGGCTCGTAACTATCGTGCTGAATACGATAGATATCAAGGCTCAGCTAAACAAAAAAAAGCTAGGGCTAGTAGGAATAAAGCTAGAAGGCTTATGATTAGGTTAGGTAAAGCTAAAAAAGGAGATGGCAAAGACGTGCATCATAAAGATGGAAATCCTTTAAACAGTGAACCAAAAAATATTAGAATGGAATCTAGAAAGTCTAATAGATCTTTTCCAAGGACTAGTACAGGTCGTAAAAAAAGGAGATAAAATGGCAGTTAAAAAGAAAAAAGCTACTAAAAAGAAAAGCGGTGCAAAGCCTACTAATCCAGCTTTGTATTCAAGAGTTAAAGCAGAAGCTAAAAGAAAATTTAAAGTATATCCTTCAGCATACGCCAACGGTTGGCTAGTGCGTACATACAAAAAAAGAGGCGGGGGCTATAGGTAATGGCTAAACCTACTGGTGGATTAACTGCATGGTTTGGCAAAGGCTCTAAAGGGGATTGGGTAGACATAGGCGCACCTAAAAAGAAGGGCAAGTATCAAGCGTGCGGGCGTAAGTCTGCTAGTAAAAGTAAACGTAAGTACCCGAAGTGTGTACCACGCTCCAAGGCCAAAAGTATGACGACTGCACAAAAGAAGAGTGCAGTTACTAGAAAACGTAGAGCTGGTAATCCAGGTGGTAAACCTACAAATGTACGTACTATTGCACGTAAGAAAAAAACTACTCGCAGGCGTAAAAAGAAATAACTATTGGTTCCTTACTTGTTTTATTAGTTTAGCTAAGTACCACTCAGCTTTATGTAAATCTTCAATACCATTTTTTTCTTTATACCTTGTGACATACTTAACAATATTACCTTCTAAGTAGCCTAAGTCGTGGGCAAGTATGTAGTCTGTAGTTTCAATTGACTTGTTGTAATAGGGTGGATTTATTTTATCCGACATTCTAACCTCCTGTTGTAAGCATATTAGTTAATTTATCTACATATTCATCAAAACTATACGCTTGTTCTAAAAATTCTTTAACTGTAAAAAATGTTTTGTTTATATCCTGTGTCATTACAATCTTATCTGCAGCTCCGACTACTACGTAAGCAGGCACACTATGACTTAGTGCTTTTTTTAACCATTCTTTTTGTTGCGTAGATGTATTAATTGAAATTTTAGAAGTTGATTTCACAGGTATCTTTTTGTGGTATTTGTATTCTACAAACATGCAGCCAGTCAGGCCGCTGTAGTACACGTCAGGAACGCCTCCATGGTATGCATCATTAATTTTCCAACGATATATTTCTTTGGAGAGTTTTTTGTGGATCTTTGCTATAAATGTTTTCTCGATCACTTAACCAAGTATAACATATAGGAGAGTGCATACATGGTGCGACAGCCTGTGACGCACCATGTAATACAAACATAATATTAAGCTGAAGCTTTAACACCTGGAAGTGTTTCGTAAACAGACTTAGCGAAAGCATAATGCTCTTCGTTAACCCATCCTTCGTTTTCAACTGAAATATTATAGAACGATTTACCCGTTCTGTTTTGAGTAGGAGCAGAAGACATTGTCCATACAGACGCAAATCTATCTCCACCCAAACGCATAATTTGAGTGTTCCATTCTCTGCTTACGCGAAGCTTTGAACTAGCACAGTCAAATATAAAAGGTGTTTTGTCTATCTCACCTGTTTTTCCATCGATTTTAATCAATGTATGCGAGTGAGTTTGAGTAATCTCATGCTCTTCAACATCTTTACCGTCTGCTTTTAAAGCATCGACAGCTTCGACTTGAGAAGCAAAAGTGCCTACTAGGCCACCACCCTTTTCTCGTTTTTTCCAAACAACGTATTCGTCTCTAAAGTATACGTTTATAACGTTTATTTTATCTCCGTATATTTCGTTTGTTACAGTGTTAAAGAAGTCACCGATTTTGGCTCCTTCTAAATAATCACTGTGGTTTGGATCAACCTCGTTCGAGCTACTTTGTAGTTGCTTTACACGAGGAGTTTGTAAGTGCTCTGCGGTAATACCTTCATTACCAAGACCACTACCCTTTTTTATATGAGCGGGCATCTCATTTGCTTTTATAGCTATATCGTTCATTGTACGTACTCCTTGTTTCATTGATATAGTTACTATTTAGACCTAAAATTAATTCGGGTCAACTCAGTTGCTTCAACACCTGGAACCTCTTGTCCCATTTGTTGAAGCTCTCTGTAAGCGGTTGCAGACATACGTTTTTGCAATAACTCAAACTGACGGGTGTCAATTATGTATTGGTGAACGCTGTCCCAATCATCTACAGTTGGTACAATTTCTTTTTTAATGGAAACTGTACACACATCATTCCCAATCCTATCCACTCCTTGGTTTTCAAGATTAAGAATAATTCGGTTTTCTAACTCATTAATTGATTGTTTAAGAGTTTTTTCTTGCGATTGTAACTCTCTTAACGATTCTTTTGAGCTATTAAGATCTTTTAGGAGATCATCCATAGTTAGTTCTGACATTAGTGTTTTACCTCCTGTTGGCTTTCTATTGTCTCTATTAAAGTATTAACCATGACTAAGGCAGCTTCGCTGGCACTTGTAAGTAAGTCATGGGCTTTTTCTGGAGTATTAAATTCTCCAGTAGAACCATACATATTCGCAGCTTCAACTTCTGCCATAGCAAAAATTAAAGCAGTTGCAAGTATTTCGTTATCAACTAAAGACAGTTCTTGTATCTTTAGTTGTACATCTTCAGCTAGCAATTCAATTATTTGTTTTTTTGACATTATTTATCTCCGATAAAATATGTAGTAAGTTTTCCATTTTGCCTAACTTACCATCTAGCTTTTTGTATACGTGTTTTTCCCAGGTATCTTTAGCTGCAATCAAAATAGTTTCAGTCTTTTGAGTTTGGCCTGCTCTATGTATACGACGATTAAATTGTTGGAACTGCTCAGCGCTGTACGTAGGAGAACACCATATAGCAGTAGTAGCTTTTGTAAGTGTAAGTCCATGTGACGTAGATTGCGGGTGGGCGAACAATACTTGTATATGTCCAGCCTGAAAGCGTTGTACGATGTCTTTACGTTTATGTGCAGGGACAGAACCATCAATTAAGTCGTATGATATTTTTTCTCGTTCTGCAATGGCGATCAACGAATCACGCTCATGCTTCCAATTGTATGCGACTAGTGAGTGTTTACGTTGTGATACAAGCTGCATAACCAGCTCGTATCGTTCGTTATGTAATAAAGTAGCATTACCATCTTGATCATATACAGCCCCTGAAACTAGCTGTAATAACTTTTTAACTCTAGATGCAGCGTTAACAGCGTTGATGGTCCCTTGTTTTGTATACAAGACGGACTCTTCTGCCAAGATGTTGTACATCTTTTGCACAGCTGGTGTAAGTTTTGTATACATAGTTCTGACATTGTTGTCTGGAAGATCCATACAATCTTCAATTGCATGTCGTATAGTTATATCTGATAGCTGATTAGCTACAACAGCTTCAATACCGGGTTTGTCTATCCATTCATTAGCAAAGCCATTGAACTTAGGTGTACAAACTTGGTGTCTAAAAGACCAAAATCTTTGACCTAATCGTTTACCGTCATCTACTAATAGTGTCGGATGCCATAAATCTAGAATAGTATTACTATTAGGAGTACCAGACATAGCAATTCTATTATCAAAATGATGGATAATAGACTTGAGGTTCTTTGAGCGTTTGGCTTCTCTATTTTTGAAAGCAGTAAATTCGTCAAGGACGATGGTATTAAACCTGCTAAGTAGTAATGGGTTTTTATGTAAAAAGTTAACAGCTTCGAAGTTAGTGATGACGATGTCGTAACTGGTGTCTTCGAAGATTTTTTTTCTGTTTTTGGCATATGCAACTCCGTATTTTAATTTTGGTGTGAACTTTATTATATCCTCTACCCAAGAAGCTTCAAGTATAGATAACGGCGCAAGTACTAACGTAGCTCCTAGTTTAGGATTTATAGCATCTAGGACTGCACGTGTTTTCCCAGTACCTGGATCTGATGTAATCAGACAGCGGGGGTTAGAGTTGATAAAGTTTGTAGTTTCAATTTGATGCTGATACGCATCCTCGATAGAGATCGTGTCCATAGTTCACCTTTCTTAGTTCGTGTTTCATTTTTCGTTGTATGTAGTTATTTTACCACAGAGTTATTTAAAACTCCACTCGCATACTGGATGCTCTCCTTTTCCATATGAACACCACTTACAGTTGTATTGAGATGGATTAGGTGTAAATCTAGTCGCGGTAGTTAAGTTTAAAGCTCGCTCTTGTAGTTTTGGCATAAACATCATAGCTTCAGCTCTTGTGTATACTTTCTCAAGAGTGCCACCATGATCTAAATACCAAAATTCTGTGTTAAGACTTTCTAGTTCAGGATATCTAAAGAAGGTAGCTATTGCATACACAAGGCCCTGCTGGCTATGTGCAATCTCATTACCAAACTGTCTTCCTGTTTTATAATCTATTACGCGTGCTGACGTATCTGACTCATGTAATATTGCATCGAGTTTTACTCGAGCCCAAACATTGGGAGCCATCCAATCGCATGCTTCCCAGTCTATTGTAAAACCCCATTCTCCTTCTAGCTCAACATTGCTTTCGACGTATTGATCTCTAAGTAAGGAGAATTGAGAGCTGAATTTTTTTAAAGAGTCTGGTAATTCACCTAACTCTGTTTTTACATAAGCTTCAGCTTCTTCGTGTATGTGTGTACCGCGTGCTGCTGCTTCGCCGTAGTCTTCCTGTATTTTTTTTACTTTATTAATATAGAGTCTGTATTCGCAACCTTCGTAAGTTTTTAGTGTAGAGTACGACCAAGCTGGTATAAGTCCCAGCTCCTCTGGTTTGTCCGATGCTATGACATTGTCAAGATCTGGACGAGTGTCCTGTAAGTAGTTTTTCAAAATTACTTAGATAATAGTTTTAAATCTTTTTCTTCGAAATGTTCTTTTATAAGAGTTTCCTTAACATTATCGTCAAGTTTCCAACTTATTACAACCCCTCTGGGTATGCTGGCGTTTTTGTTAGAAGATACTCTTTTTCTTTTTATTAGTATATTTTGCCTAGACATAGCTTTAGAGAAGTCTCTTTGAGATAGCTTGTTACGGCTATCAGTAAGAACATCATAAACAACTTTAAGATGCTGCATTGGTATTACTGTTTCTACACCTACTTTAGAAACCCAGTCTTTAATATATCTTTGTGCTGATGCTATAGACCCTGCGTCAAATGTATTTGTAATTTCTATATCTAGTATTTCAATAAAATATTCAAGATTCTTTTCTTTAATTGCGTGTGCGAACTCTTCTAATACAGACATAGAGATCTGTTTCATTTGTTGTTTAGCTTCGTTTTCTAGTGCTGTATGAGCCATACGATTATCTACCTGGAAAGTTTGTAATACACCAGCAAAGTAATACAGTTCTTTTGTTAGATCTTCTAAATTGTCTAATAGTTCAGGTATAACATTTTGTAGTTTACTTTCCTGCCGGGGCCCTACGTTGTAACGTCTATCTCCTTCTTCTATACGAACTGCATCTCCTCTGTTAGTAAGAAAAATGAAGTTACAAAAACTTGGTAGTTCCACTTGGTTTGTACGCATAGCTCGAATAGTAAGTGTAGGCTCTGTAACTTGGTGTTTAAGTTTATCTGCCATTTTATTTGTATTAGATGAGTCACTCATACGAAACTCGTCTACGACTAAGAAGAGTGCTGTGCGCATATACAAATTAAATTGTTCTTCTATATTCTCTAAAGAACGCATAGGGACTTGTGATTCGCCAAACAAAGGTTTTAATATTCGATGTACAAACAAACCTTTACCAGTGCCGGGAACGCCTGTAAATATCCATGCGGTCATGGTCTTTCTTTTGTTTTGATATATATAAGCTAACCAATTAATAAAATGTTCAAACTCAGTATCACCGTTGCCTAGTATGTGATGAAGCAACTTATATATATTAGGTACGCGTTCTTTTAGTTTTTTTGCAGTGCCATATTCTAGTTCTACTGTTTCTTTTGCTTCTAGCATATAAGAAGTCTTTCTATATAGATTTACATGATAAGGGGCCTGGTCTAGTTGTATTCCTTTGTCAGAAGATGGATCAAACACTACCTGCGCATCGGGTACGTAGTCAGGTAATGTACGGTTATGCGTGCGCATGAAGTCATTTAGTGAAGATTTTTGAGTAGGAGTGAGTGGATACTCGTCTGTAAACTGTTGTCTATTGTCATCATAGATACCATTAAAGTAAGTATCGGTATAAAAATCTCGTAATACAACTGGCTTTAGCTGCTGGTCACCTTGTATTTTATCGGCAAAAACTTCAAATATACTTCTGTAGAAATCAGGATCTGCTTTTTGTATTTCCCATATAGGTTCACCTTTAAAGTTATACATATAATGAGGATTAGAAAGTAAGAAGTAATAGCCATTACTGTCGCCTCCGTTTACATTACAGTTTACGTAAGGTTCGTTAACTCGTACTACATCTATAGTCATCTTATCTGGGTTCTGAAGAACTTCTTGTTGTTCGTTAGCTATAGTTATTGTAGTTATTTTTGAGCTTTTCTTTGGTAAGTTTAGTTTTTTACGTAAGCTATCTTTTATTTGTACTCCTAAGTTGTGTACGCGTTCTGGATTGATGTTACTTACATTTAGATCTAAACAGGGTGTGCCTCTTTTTTGTAATACAAACCTGTCTCCTGGTATAGGGTCTTCTACACCTACAAATTTTGGAGCTGATAAATAAATTAGTTTACTGTTTTCAGCAACTGATGGGTCTAATGTATAACTTAAACTTTGCCCGTTAGCTGAAAGTTGTAAATGTTTAGCTAACATATCAGTCTCATAGTTAAGAGTTTTTAACCATTCTTTTAATGTTTTAGGATGAACTGCATGTTTTAGAAAAAAGAACAAATGCAAAGACACTTTATCTTCTTTTAAACCTAATGATGCGCTTGCTTGTGCTATGTAAGATACGTTCTGAAATTCTTCAGGCATATGTACTATAAACTTTTCAGCTAGTGTTCTTACATCGGTTAAATCCTGAGCTGGCATTTGTAGTCCATCTACATCTATAACTAACAGCTCGGTTGGTGCATTGCGATCTGCAACTAAAGCCCGGGGTTCGTCTTGTAGTTCTTTTAACAATAAACCTTTATGTAGACACATACCTGCAGCTGCTGCTGTTTGTAATGCTTCGTACAAATCTTCTAGCCCCTGTTGGTTCTTTTTAAAATCAAAATGGTGAGAAGTAAACTTTTTTACAAGTGGGTACGGTGTGGTAGAATTTTTTGATATCTCTTTAACAAGCTTCTTTTTTGCTTCTAAAAAAACTATTTCCATTTGGGCCTCCTATTAGTTTTTATTTTTTTCTTTTCTATCTATTTTTATATTTTTGTCTGCTACAAAACCTAATTTGCATTGTTTAAGTCCTAAGTTAGTGACGATAACTTCACATACAAACTCTCCATCTTTATAGATGACGACTGCTTCTTTAACGCGCCTAGTTAGTATTAGATTGTTCATTTGTCATAGCTAGTACTGTATCCACCTTCGGCGTCTAATGGGAGATCTTGACACCAAGATAAGGGTGTTTTCATTATATCTATAATTTTTTCTAAAGTCTTGTCAGGCTCAGAATCAGAAGCTAATGAAATAACTTCGTCGTGTATTTGTAATACAACTGATACTTCAGGAATGTTCTGTATTTCTAACATTTGATCTGTAATAACGATTCGAGCTAATGCTTGAACAATATTTTCTGTAACTCTAGGGCCATGCGTACGTATATAACTTCGCCCGCTGGAATATGTAAACTCTCCTCGTTGGTATTGTAAAAGTGGGTATTTAAGATGCATGCCGTTGGGAAGCTGCAGTGAGTTAGTGTCAACAACTAAAGGCCCGTAGTTCATGCCTACTGAACCTCGGTTCATCATTGCAAACAATAAGTTTTTAGAACCATTCCATAGCAATGGTATGTTTGGATACATACCTCGGTATTGGCTTACAATACTCATAGCTGTAGCGTCAGTAACTTCAACAGATGGCGATCCTGCTTTTAGAGTTGCTTTAAACTTGTCAGGTCCCATACCATAACCAAGTCCTAATATTGCAGTTTTGCCTACATAACGTTCTAGCTTGTCTGCTTTTGTAATCTTTCGATTGTATATTTGACTAGCAAATTCACAATAAACATCTCTACCAGTTGCAAAGGCATCAATAAGATCTTGTTCTTTAGCTAACCAAGCAAGCATTCTAGCTTCAATATTTGATAAATCGGCTACATACATAAGCTGGCCTGCTGGAGATTGTAATGCAGTACGAAGTTTAGATCCGCGTGGCAGGTTTTGTAAGTTTAGTTTTTCTGCACCGCCAAAACGCCCTGTGTGTGCAGCGTAATAACGAAGTGGGACAGATATAGTTCCGTCTGGGTTTATTGAATCAATAAATCTATTAGCTCTTGTTTCTTCTATACGAGATTTAACTGCTTCTCTAGCATCCCATATGTGTTGATATTCTGGATGAGTTCTGCACATTTGTATGTAACCGGGGTCAGATTTACCAAGTGCTGGAATCATTTCTCCTGTGCGCGGGCTTTTCTTTTTTGGTATTACAAGCTGCAGCTCATCGGTAAGGTGTTGTGTAAACTTTACTTGAGACGCCAGGACTTCTCTTGTAATGCCGCTAGCATCTATTAAGTTAGTAGTAGTTTCTTTTACGTTGTCTCGATGTTCTTCAAGCAGTTGTTTATTAAGAACAATTTTAGGTTCAACGAACATCCTACATGTAAGATCTATGAGATGTAACTCTTGTTCTGGGTAAGTTGGTAAAAATTCATTGAATATGTAATAAGTTAGATCTACGTCTTGTATGCAATATTCAGCTATACTTTCTTCTATATCTGGCGGCAGGTCTTTAATGCCTTTAGCAGTAACAAGTTCATCTCCTTTACGTTTAGTGTTGTCGTTTGGGAACACACGCATAGCTACTTCTTTTAGACTTGCGCTTTGGTTTGGATACACTCCACGGCTCATTGCAGCTGTATCGTAGTAATATTTTGGTGTCACTCCATAATGATGAGTAAGTATGTAAGCATCAAATAAAGTATTGTGACAGATTACAGCAACGTCATCCCAATCAATAGAATGTAATACATCGAAACATTCTTCACCTGGGATCCATTGTGTTTGTTCATCATCAAACTTTAATCCAACACCCCATACAGAAAAATTTTCATCATTTACATACTGGGCTGTAGTCATCTTTGTAAGACTAAAATGAACGTCATAATACGTCTCAAAGTCTAAATATAATTTACGCATAGTTTCTCCTAAACAATTTTGTAACCAGCTGCTTGCATTTGTTCGCACCAGTTTATATATTCACTCGTTTTTGCTCTTTCCCAACCTTTTTGTTTACTAGTGCACATGTTATACGCTATAGAGACTCGAACTCGCTTCCATTGTATGTGAGGCAAATCTTCAGGTATTGTATAAATGTAAGGGTGTATCGGGTTTCTTTTAACGTAAACGTAGCTGGGTGGCACCTTAATTACTCCTTAATTAATTTGACATTCGGAAAAATGTCTCTATAACAGAGAGTATTACACAATGGTGTGTAATAGTAAAATATAAGGTAAAACTATGGCTACTTTTACAAGTGACTCAGTTAGCGGTAACTCGGCATTCAAACCATTTCCAAGTGGTTCTATGGGTGTTAGGTACGCTAAATTTAATGTAACTGCTGCACCTAATGCTGCTGACGTATACCAAATGGTAGACATCTTCGCTGGTGAAACACTACATGACATCAAAATTAAATCATCTGATCTAGATACTGGTACTGGTTTAGTACTAGATGTAGGTGATGCTACTGATGCTGACAGATTTCTTGATGGTTCAACAATCGGCCAAGCCGGCGGTGTTGA
>Ga0315316_10001988_pt1 | contig 14569 bp, 11 predicted proteins | sample M160m3416metaG_FD_203702 | JGI IMG/M metagenome (GOLD analysis project Ga0315316, IMG submission 203702) | Ammonia-oxidizing marine archaeal communities from Monterey Bay, California, United States - M1 60m 3416 | ecosystem: Environmental > Aquatic > Marine > Intertidal zone | place: USA...
AAAACGGCTGTAAATCGGAGCTACCCAACCCGCCACCCCTAAAAGATGACAAAACCCCCGCCCATCGCTAGAGGAGATACAACACCTAGCGGTAATCTTTAACAGTGCTATCTGTTTTAGTCTCGCCGTGTATCTGTCTTACAGATAGCGAGGGGGTGGGGATACCGGAGGCTTTGCCGAGGGTTCCCCCTCCCCCCTGATGATTAGCGTCTTTTGTGTGACTTTGCTTTTAGGTTTTTGGTGTGGGGGGTGTTTGGTTTTGTGTGTGGTGGGGTGTGTTGTTTTGTTTTGGGGTCGCCGGTTGGGGTTTGTGGGTTTCGGGGTGGTTGGTTGGCGATTCTTTGTTTGCAGCTGGGTTTGTGCATGTTTGTTTTTGGAGTATTTGTTCTATGAATTGGTGGAGTGTGAGGTTCCAGTGTGTTCCGTGCCATTGTGGGATGTAGGTGTGTTTTTGTTTGCCGATTTTGAAGTGGATCATTTCGTTTTGCGGGGGGGTAGGTGGGGGGGGGGTTGTTGTTTTTGGTGTGTCTGTGTTTGGGTATGGTTTCCCCTGGGACTCCCTCCGTCGATTGAGGCTCGATCTTGCCTTGAACTAGCTTTTTCCTTTGCTGTTCTGATCCTATCCGGCTTGGTGTTTTTTGTCCCGTTTAAGCCCGTCGTTTCTCGGACAGGATGCGGTAGCCCCTTTAACGGGCGAACAGACGGTGGTTAGCCGACGCTGGTTTTGGGGAGCCAGTGATTGAACTCTAGCACATTTCGTTCTGTGAAGTGTTATTGTTTTATTAGGATTTAAAATTTTTTTTGGTTTGGAGAGTGTTTTGGGTTTTATTGAGTTGGGTGAGGCTGAGATGGGTGAGCGTGGTTTTGTTGACCCGTTTTTGGATGAGAGTGTTGTTACTTATGTGGGGTCTGATGGGGGTTCTTATGAGGTTCAGCTGGCAGCTGGGTCTTGCAGTTTGGAGAATCCTGAAGTTTGTGAGTCTTGTGAGTAGATGGGTTTTGCACAGTTGGGGAAAAGTTTGTGAACAAGTCAGAGCGTTTTTTTGTTGGGGTGGTGTTGATAGCGACTTCGTTGTGTTTGGGGTTTCTAGTGTTGGGGTTGGGTCTGATGTTACGTTTGTTGTTTGGTTAGATAAATGAAGGTTTGGATTGACCAGGATTTGTGTACGGGTGACGGTCTTTGTGAGGAGTTGTGTGGTGACATTTTTTATGGACATTCAGATGGGCTTTTTTATGTTAAGGAAGCTGGTTCTGAAACGCCTAAAGAGCCTACGCATAAGATGAGTGAAACGGTTAATGTGCCTGATGATTTGGCTGAAGCTGTTATTGAATCCGCTGAGGAGTGTCCTGGTGAATGTATTTTTGTGGAGGCTGATTGATGAGTTGTGAGTGTGGATGCCCACCGGATTGTGGATGCACTAAAGAAAGTAATTGTGGTTGCAACTGTTGGGAAAAAGTAAATGAATAAAACAGTTAAGTTGATTACGGCTATTACGGGTTTGTTAGTGGCTATTGGTACGCTTGTGGGTGCGATTACTGTAACGCTGGGGAAAGATAAGAAGGATGGCAGTAATTATTCGTACACTACGATAATCTTAGATTCTGAAGAAGCTTATGAAAATTTTTTGAAAAACCACCCTGGGTGATATATGACTTCTGGTAGAACGATAGATGAAGCAACATGGTTTAAGTATCAAGAGTTACGTGACGGCGGTTTGTCTATGTATGGGGCTTCTAAAAAGATAGGTATTTCCTATAGGGCAGCTTCAGATTTTGAAAAAGGCATAGGGTCTGTTGTTGGTAAAGCAGCTAAGAAAGCTTTCGATCAGGCTAAAAGCCCTTCTGTTGTTCCTTACGACTTGTTGTCTGATGAAGCCCGTGAAGCTTATGACGATATTGAGGTTTTCGCTAAACGGTATTTCGGGTTGATTTTGATGCCCTGGCAGATTGAAGCGACTAACAGGATCATGGAGTTACAGGCTTCTCCTCAAGAGGAGTATGTGGTAATTAACGCTCCTCCAGGTTCGGGCAAGTCCACGTTTTTTACTAGGATTCTTCCTGCTTGGGCTACTGTGAGGGATCGCACTATACGTGGGATGATCGGTTCGCATACTCATCGTCTTGGCGAGTGGTATACCCGCCGTTTGAAAGGCGAGCTGGAACGTACTTCTCCTGTTAAGGCTGAGGCTAAGGATCTGAAAATGGGTTTAGCTGCTGATGCTGAGACTTGCCTTATGGATGATTTCGGAAGGTTTAAACCTGACGTTAAGGAAGTTTGGCGTGGGGATCAGTTTACTGTAGCTCAAGAGGGTGACATTCCTGTTTCTGAGAAGGAACCCACTTGGACTTGTTTCGGTGTGGATTCCGGTTTCTTGGGTGGTCGTTTCGATTTGATTATTTGGGATGACCTTTATGATCCTCGTAAGATGCGTACTTCTGAAGCCCGTGACGATTTGAAACGGTGGTGGGATGAGGTAGCTGAGACACGTTTGGAACCTGGTGGTCTTCTTGTGTTGCAAGGACAGCGCATGGCTGGTGATGACATTTACCGTTACGCCTTGGATAAAGAAGCTATCTTTGATGAAGAAGACGATTTTGAAGAAGATGTTCCTGAAGAGCTGAAGCTTGACGGTAAGCGTTACCATCATCTTGTTTACAAAGCCCATTATGAGGGTAAGTGTGAGAAGCAACACAAGTTGGATTCCGCTCCTTACCCTGATGGTTGTTTGTTGTATCCTCGTCGTTTGAATTGGAAGAAGTTGACGCATGTGAAGTCTCAAACTCCTGACAGGTACGCTATTTTGTACCAGCAGGATGACGCTGACCCTGCGAGTGTTCTTGTTGATCCTTTGTGGATTAGTGGTGGCACGGGTGATGATGGTGTTTTGTATCAGGGGTGTTGGGATAATGACCGTGATTTGTGGGAGTTACCTAAGAATCTTCCTGGTGAAGTGATTATTGTCGCTACGGCTGATCCTTCTCCTAGTAAGTTTTGGGCTTTGCAGGTTTGGGCGTATGTCCCTGAGTCTGGTTTCCGTTATTTGTTGGAGTCTTACCGTCAGAAGATGGATGCTCCTACGTTTTTGGATTGGAACCATGAGGAGGGTGTTTTCACTGGTATAGCTGAGGAGTGGTGGCAGAGGTCAGCTGATATAGGGCGACCTATCAATTATTGGATAGTTGAGGCTAATGCAGCGCAAAAGTTTATTTTGCAATACGATCATTTTAGGCGCTGGTCTGCTGAGAGGGCGGTTAATTTGATCCCTCATTACACTCATTCACGCAATAAGGGGGACCCTGACTATGGGGTGCAGATGCTTGCTCCTCTGTACCGTCACGGGCGTGTGAGACTTCCTGGTAAACAACGTACCGAAGCCCGCCCACATGCACTACTATTAGTTAATGAAGTAACAAAATGGTCACCAGACGGTCATGGGTCAGCAACCGATGACTGTGTGATGGCTCAATGGTTTTTGGAGCATAATCTCCCTAACATTAGTTTGCCTAAAGGGAATGTAACTCCTTTATGGAGGCCATCATGGATAAAAGGAGAAGGTAAGTTTGAAGTCGCCTGAAGAAATCATAGGTCTTCTTAGAGAAAGGGAATCAAATCTTGAGCCTGGTTTCGCACGTATGCGTCGTGTGAGAGCAGCTTATGATGGAGATATTGTAGTTCCTTTACCTGAGCTTGATGACAACGAACAGGTAGCTGTAGCTAATCTGTTAGCTCAAGGTTTGGATCAGACAGCAATGAGAATTTCGTCTGTGATGCCTGATGTTGTAATGCCTCCGATTAAAGACGATCAGAAGCAAGCTGAGAAACGTGCAAGTGTTAGACGCAGGGCTGTGTTGGGCTGGTGGCAACATAACCGTATGGATATCAAATTGTCGAAACGTGCCAGGCACATGCTTGGTTACGCATCTTCTCCTGTTTCGTTAAGGTTTAATTCTAAGTTGGGTGTGCCTGAGTGGACTGTTAGAGATCCGTTGACGACTTTCCCAGCTCCTCTTTTCGGTCCTGATGACATGGCTCCTTATGACACAATTTTTACTTATGAACGGACTTACGACTGGTTGATGGACAATTACCCTGACCATGCTTTTAAACTCCGGCATAAAGATACTAAAGGGTCTGACTTGTATCAGCTTGTTGAATACTGTGACCCTGAAGAAACTGTTCTTTTAGCTGTTGGTAGAGATATACAACAGGGTTCTAGTTGGAATCGTAACGCTGATTATTCTCCTCCTTTAGCGGAGTTGGAACGTAGCGTTAATCGTGCAGGCATTTGCCCTGTTGTTATTGCTGGCAGAGTTAATTTGGATCAGCCTCAAGGACAGTTCGATCAGATGCTTGGCATGTATCAGATGCAAGCCAAGTTGATGGCTTTAGAAGTTTTAGCTGTGCAGAAAGGTATTTTCCCTGACAGTTGGCTTGTAGCTAATCCAGGTGAGACACCTCAAATTATTAACACAGCTAATGGTTTGACTGGTGAGGTTGGGATTCTTAAAGGCGGTCAATTAAAAGACACTGTTGTAAACCCTGGGTTTATGACTAACCCGACTATCGACAGGTTGGAAAGGGGTCAGCGTTTAACTGCTGGTATTCCTTCCGAGTTTGGCGGTGAGTCCGGTTCTAATATCCGAACGGGTCGTCGAGGTGAAGCGGTTCTTTCAGCGGTTGTTGATTTTCCTGTTCAGGAAGCTCAACGTATGATCGCAGCTTCTTTGGAAGTTGAGAACAAACGTGCTATTGCTTTGATGAAAGCGTATGCGGGTAATAAACCTAAGTCGTTTTATGTAACGATGAAAGGTGCTAAAGGCGTTGTTGATTACACGCCTAATAAAGATTTTGAAACTGATGAGAACCATGTTGTTTATTCTCACAGTGGTGCCGACATCAACAATTTGGTTATCGGTGCCGGTCAGAGGATAGGTATGGGAACTATGTCTAAGCGTTCTTTCATGCAGATAGACCCGATGGTTGATGATGCTGAACATGAACATGACGCTGTGATAGCTGAGAATTTGGAACAGGCTTTGTTGGTCAGTATCCAAACTCAAGCTTCGCAAGGTTCTATACCTCCTAATGATCTAGCTCGTATCACTGAACTTGTTAGAACAGATAAAGCAGAATTAGCTGATGCTGTTCAGAAGGTTCAAGAAGAAGCACAGCAAAGGCAAGCGTCTGAGGCACCAGCTGGTTCCCCTGAAACTATGCCTGGGTTAGCTCAAGAAGGTGTAGGTGCTGAACAAGCGGTTGCATCTGCTGGTGGGCGACCTGCTTTGCGTGATCTGTTAGCACAGGTGGGATAATGCCAAGAAAAGTTAAATCGAAACAAACGTATGGCGAGCGCAAGAAACAAGAAGATGCTATGGATGTTGTGCCTATGCACGAAGAGCCTTCTGTTAGGAAGCCTCCGATAACACCTGGCGGTCCTGGTTCTTTTGTAAGACCAACGGAACGACCAATGGAACCTATAACATCTGGTGTAGCTTCCGGTCCAGGTATGGGTGTTCGACCTCCACGGGCTGTTGTTAAAAAACAAGAAGAGGAAACATCTGCTAGGTTGATTGCTTTTCAACCCTTGCTGGAAGAGTTAGCTGCTTTACCAGGCGCGGGAGTGGAAACTAAAAGATTTGTAAACAAGTTAAGAGTTAAGAACAATCAGGTCTTTTAATGTCCTTTATTAGCAGAATAAGAGAGATTGCTGGTGCAGCTGGTAAAGCCGGTGGGGATCTTGCAGGGTTTGTTGGTGATTTAGTAACTGCTCCTTTTGTAGAAGATGAGTTTGAAAGAGTTTGGCCTACTGTTAAAGGTATAGCGGGTAAGCGTTTTTTAGGTAACCAAGAATACGGTCCTGGTTATGTTCCTCACATGATAGGACCGGAAGGTGTTATAGGTGAGGTTATAGAAGGTCTTCCTGAAGGTTTACGTGAAGGCGGGAATGAACTTTTTGATGTGTGGGATGACGCTTACAGAGAAATAGCTAGACTCCCAACTACTGTTTTAACGGCAACAAGTCTCGCTCAATCAAGAGGTGATTTCACTGGTTTGTTTGATGAAGGCACTTGGAAAGATGCTTGGCAGATAGCTGACCCAGGTTGGGATAATGATGAGAAAGAATACCCGACTTTAGGTAAAGCGTTGTCTTATCTTTTAGCTGGTGTGGACATTCTTGATGAAGACGAAAAAGTTCGGCATGAAGGCACCACATGGCATAAATTTGTTTCTGGGACAACTGACGCTGTATCAATAATAGCTTTAGACCCTACGGTTCTTGGCGGTAAAGCTGTGTTAGCTGTTCGTGGTGGAGGGAACCTGGGTTTAATTGCATCCAAGTTGGGTGTGCCTGGTACACGCGCGACTATGAATGTTGCTCAGAAGCATCGGCAAAGCGGGGTTTATGATCGTCTAGTTGCTAAACCTTACCTCAAGTTCAAAATGGGTAAAGCCAAAATGGATGAAGCTAGTGAATTGATTGAAGCGAATGTTAAAGGTCAGCCTTACAAACTTGTTTTGTCTCCCCGTGATGTGATGTTAGCTGGTGGTAAAAAGAACGTTCAAAAAAATCTAAGTGTTGGAGTTGCTAGAAGGGAACGATATTTCCGTCAAGACGGCAGGTTTGATCGTCTTTTAGGAAGTATTGATAATACGGTAGATAATGTTTCTGATGAGGCTATTCGAGCGCATGTGACTGGAACTAAGAAACTTCCTTTAACTCCTACAGCTTTGAATGACGCTAAGATTGAAATAGCAGCTACTAAAATTCGTCAAAGGTTTTTTAAAGACAACCCTCACGGTGCGACTATCGCACGACTTTTAACTTACGCTCAGAAAGGTCATTCTTCTTTTGGTGGGGCTAGAGGAAGAGCAATATCAGAAGATGTTATGCGTTTCTTTTTGGGTGACAATACTTCCATAGCGAGACTTTCAAGAGTCAATACTGACGTTGCGAATATGTTAAAAGGAATTTATGTAGCTGGTGGGACTGTTAAGCAGGGTGTTGTCCCTGGCATGGTTGGCGCTAGAGCTAATCAGTCTCGAATAATAAATGAGCTTATGCCTCCTCAGTTGCCAACTCACACTGATGAACTTGGTGACATGGCGGGGATGTGGAAAACATTGGATGATATGGCTTCACCTGGTGCGTTTAATCCTTTAGGCAGGTTGGGTTTAGATCCTATTCGTCAAACATATTGGTTCACTAATAGTGTTACTGGTAAGCCTTTCCGTTGGGTGATGGATAAGCGCGCTCATTCTCATGTTCTTTTTGCTGATCCTAATTCGGATCGGATGATTGAAAGAATGTTGAAACAGGCGAAAGTTGAGCCTGATAAGATTCAAGTCATTTTAACTAAATGGAATGGGTTGGATGAAGCTGGTAGGCGCAGATATTGGGAACAGCTTATTGATGAAACTATTGACAGTGTTTTACAAAAACATTCCAAGAAACATATTTTTAAAAGTAAAGATGAGTGGGTAGCTGCGGGTAATAAAGCTAGTGATTACAAAGATCACAGAGCAATGATTAAAGATCTTAAAAACCGAATCTTTGAAGATTACAAACGCAGTTCACGCCACGCTTTAGATGATTTAACTAAACACAAGGTTGGTAGGGCGCTTATTGAACGGCTTGATGACGGTTCGGTCAGTGCAACTCAAATGGGTACATCAGTTCCTGGGGTTTCTAAGTATGCTGAAGCAGATACTTTGAGTCTTTTAAAGACAGCTCAAACTCCTGAGCGTATGGCTGATGTAGGGCTTATCCCAGATTTCACTCGGTTTAATCGTTCTGTTAGACGTACTGCTTCTAAAACGCCTATTGAAGTTTGGCGAACTATTGATGGGATGGATAATCTTTTACAACGCTTTTCCAACTTTTTTAAACCATCAGTTTTATTAAACCCTAAATGGCCTATGAGAGTTGTCGGAGAAGAACAGTTAAGAATGTCAGCTGTGATAGGCGGTCCTGATGCGTTGTGGAATCTTTTATTAAACCGTCGCAATGCTCAAGAAGCTGTTTTAAGAAACCTTTTAACTGATAAACAGATACTTGGGATAGCGGGAGATATGCCTAAAAAAGAATTAGAAAAAGGTTTAAGACAAATTCTTTTCGGTGACAACAGAGTGGTTAATAGAAGAATGGTTCTTTCGGGTTCTTTAGGATTTTTAGTTGCAGGTGTTCCTGGTGCTGTAGTGGCTCCTATGTTGTCGAGAGCTAGAAATGCCAGAATAGTTTCACGGATGGCAAAACCATTGAGGGAGAAACAAACTATTAAAGACATGGTTGTAGCAGGAGATAAAAATGCTGCTAATGCTTTAATGGAAGCACCAGGTTTTGAGAATCTTCAAATTTTAGGTATTGATGTTGAACGTGCTTTTGGTAATCCTCTTACTCCTTTAAGAGAATGGGAAAATGCTGTAGGTGCAAATCGTGGCATGTCTTATATGTTGGATCAAGCTGGTAGTGATTTTAAATCAGGGAACATAGAATTTCTTGGAGACTGGGATCTGGTTATTAAACCTCCTTCGAGAGCAGATTTGCTTAATAATCCTCAAAAAGCAGAAGTATATGCTCAATGGTATGAGAGAGTTTTAAACGATCAATATGGCAGATCGAAGTATTCGAGGATGTTTTGGGATGATACTAAAACAAACGATGACATTGTAGCGTTTTTAGAATCACCTGAAGGTAAACAAACTTTAGAAGAAATGGGTCTTGTTGATACTGAGGCAGAACAACTGCTTGATTGGGTAGAAGCAACTAGAGAATTTACAGATAGGTTGTTACCTCCAATAAACGAATTAGCTAACGTTAGACGGGCTTTAAGTAACGGGAACCGAATTGAGTTACGTCAAGTTATTGATGCTCTTGGTGGTGATAAAGGAATTAAAGCTGTTAGACCCTCACACAGATTAACCCCTAAGCAGAAAATTAAATTGCAACAATCGGGCGCTCCTGCTGAAGCAGAAAATCTTAGATGGTATGACATTTTAGGTGGAGTTCATAAACAAGAAGAAATTACTTATTCCGGTATGTTAAACGGTTTGTTCAAAAAAACTTTAGACAAAGGTATTCAAAGACTTGGAGGTTTATACACAACACAACTTTCACGGCATCCATTGTTCAGAGCAGTTTATGAAGCTGAAATGAAATCTAAGCTTGTTAATTTAGCGATTGACCCTGGTACGGGATTGTTTACTATTTCTGAAGAAGCATTGAAAGCTATGGAAAACAGTTCCCGTGTTACAGCTCTTAAAGCTGTTGAAGATGTTATGTATAACCTTGCGGAACAAAGCAATTTTGCTGAATCGACTAGACATTTCTTTCCTTTCTTTAACGCATGGCAAGAAGTGTTGACAAGGTGGGTGGGGTTTACGATGGACAATCCTGCGTTTGTGTCAAAGGTTGCTGTCACATATCGTGAAGCTGCTGGTTTACCTACTTACACTGACCCTGAAGGTAAAGAACATTGGGTGTTGCATGTGCCAGAGGAAATGCGAGAAGTGTTATCTAAGAGTCCTTTATTCGGGGACATTATGGAATGGTGGGAGGGTGAACTTTATTTAAATAAAGCTGGTATAAATATGATTACCACAGGTTTACCTGGGGCTATGCCAACTTTTACTTTTTCTGTAAGTCAACTAGCTAGGAAAAGACCTGATGTTGGCGAATATGTTGATTTCATGTTTCCTTATGGGTTTATTCCTCCCCGTGACGGATCTGGGCTATTTGGAGAAATGGAAGCTTTTGCTAAAGGTTCTGCACCAGCTTGGGGCAGATCGTTGTATACAGCCGTGCAAGGTTGGTTTAAAGATGCCGGTGTTGATGTTGACCTTTGGAATGACAGAACCTATAAGAGCATGATGGCTAACATCACACAAGTTTGGATAGTTGAAATGAATGAAGGTGAAAGAGAACTTGTAGATTTTCAAGATCCAGCGCAATACAGCGCGTTCATTAAAGATGTTGAACATGCCGCTAGGTCGTCGCTGATGCTTTTAACTATCGCTAAAGCAACAACTCCTACTGCTATAAGATTTGCTAGTCCATATCAAAAATGGATAGATATGGCTAGACGTTTTTACAATGAAAATCCTGATACAGCTGATGATCGTTTCATGGAAGAGTTGATGAAGGAAGACATGGAAGATAGTTTTTGGTTTCTTACAGCCAGGTCAACTCAATCTTTGGAAGGGCTACCTCCAACATTACCAGCTTGGGAAACGAGAGAAGAATTTAAACCTTACTTTGAAAAATATCCTGAGTTGGGAGCAATTATTTTAGGGTTGGAAACTACTGGTGGGGTAAAAGCTCGCGCTGATTTTTCACAGTTTGTTTATCAAAATCAAAAACAAGAAGAAACTTTTTATGGTAGCGGTGAAGAACAACGTAAATCTTTAACCCAATTAGAATACATTCTTCAACCTGATATTCGTGAAGGTTGGTCAAAATACAGAATGATTAACGATAAGTATTATGCCATTTTAGATGACATGACAGGTGATGATGGTTTACCTGTTCCGAATATGAATGTGACCGCAGCTAGAGCTATTAAAAATTTAAGAGATGACGAAATAAAATTGCTTCAAGAAGAAAACCCTGTTTGGGCTGAAGATTTTGCAGAGAAAAATTTTGACGACGGAAAGTTTTTTGAAGGTTTAAGAAAACTTGTTGACGATCCAGTGATGGCAGGCAGAGTTGATATTCAGTTAATAGGTGAATACTTAGATTTAAGAGATGGTTTCACTGAGATGCTTAAAAATAATCATGTTAGTGGAAAGTCTATTCAAATAGATGCAAGTGATAATAAGGTTATCAAAGGATTGTGGGATGAAAACATTGCTAATATGGTTGCTAGCAACCCTGCTTTTAGAGACATTTGGCTTAGATGGTTTGAATTTGACATGATGGAACCCGAAACTTGGACACCTGCACAACGAAAGGTGTATGAATAATGGAAACGACCTGGACAGCTCCTAATGGTGATGTGGTTACAGACCCTACCAGTGTTTTAACAGAAGAACAATTAGAGTTTTTGTATGGCGAGTATGGTTTAAACGCTAATTTGATGATAAATAATGCTTATGATGTAGCTCTCGTAAATGCAGATTCATTGGGAGTAGACGCTGATGATTTTGCTCAGACCAAGATATTTCAATTATATAACGATTCGATGGTAGGTGTAGATCCTAAACAAACTTGGTCACAAATAGAATGGTACATATTTAACAACACAGATTTCACAGGTGAAACCGAAATAGGAGGGACAGGGGTAACTGTTCAAAATCAATACGAACACTATTTTGATTTAGAAGATAATAAACCGGAAGAGTTTCGTGAATTGCATGAAACACTTTTTGCTAACGGTTTTTACGGTCAAGGTGCTAGTGAAGAATCTATGAACAATAAGACAGCTTCAACTAATGCTTTTCATAACGCGATCAACGAGCTTGTAGCCAGAGGTAAAGTTCCTATAGCTCAAGACTTTGACCAAGAAGCGATGCAAGTTTCGTATTCTTTTAAACATTTAGGTGTTGAACCTTTTGAGGGGGTAACAAAAGATACTCCTGTTTGGACAGACGATTTTATACATAACATGGGTGACCAGGCGGGTCAAAGAGTTTTTGGCAGGGATCTCTCTAACCAGGAACGTGAGTTGACTTTAAGTTTGGTTCGAGGTTTGGAAAGCGATGACACTTATCAGGGTCCTTCGGCTGCTGATATTGATGCTGCTTTGGAGGAGAGTAACCCTGTTGAGGCTAAGACTATGGATATGTCTGGTGTGTTGCAAAACTTTGCTTCTTTAGTGAGAGGTCGATAAATATGAATACACCTGAACAGCTTCAAGAATTTATTGAAGGTCAAGGATTTGGTGACGATGTATGGTTTGATGGATGGGTTTTTGAAGATGGGTGGGACTTACTTGTAAAGCTATTAAATGCGAATACGTTTTTCCCAACTAGAGCTGACGGTGAGGAATACAACTTTACTGATGATGAGTTAATAAGTTTGATTGCTCCTTCAATAGATGGAGGCGCAGATTCAGATTTTATTAACGCTTTACGGATTGCTCAAATCTTGTGGAAGTCTAATTACACACCAGAACAGCAAAAAGATATGACCCAATTCTTTGTTAAGATGTATGAACAATCTGGTCAGCTTCAACCAACTCTTGAAGAGAATGTATCTGCTTACAACAAACAAGCTACGGTGGCTCCGACTACGACTACGACTACAGTACCTCCGACTACGACTACGACTACGGTACCTACGACTACGGTACCTACTACTACGACTACAGTTCCTACTCCTATAGAAACTTCATCACTTGACACTAAAAACGGTGAAGTTATTGATGAAAAAATTGATTTAATTACAACAAATAGATCTTATGTTTTTGACCAATTCAAAACTTGGTGGGGAAATGTTACTGACCAAGAAATAAACAATGCACTTGACTCGATTGTTAATGGCAGTTCAACTTGGGAGCAAGCTAAAGAATCAATGGGCGTTCTTTCTGCTGGCAGGTTGGAAGAAGATTCTACTGCTGTATCAACGGGTGACCCCGTGTTGGATTCCGTTAAAGCAAAGTTCCCTCAACTAACACCTGAACAATTAAGTTTTGCTGTCACAGGAATTAAAGCAGGAGATTTTAATATCGCCGAACTGGAAGCTCTGTTTTACACTTTAAACAATCCTGTTACACCTGAAGAAATCTTTGCAGGCGATCCTGTTTTATCTGAGATTATGGGTGCTTATGCTTCAGAGTTCGGATACTTCGGTTCTTTCCTTGAACATTCTCAAGTAGCGCCTATATTGTTACTAGCTTCAGAAGAGAATTGGTCAGCAGAGAAACTTAACCAAGAACTTAAAAGACCTGATCTTGATTTCGCTGTAACTAAAGAACGCTTAAATGCTTTAACAGAGCATGGCTATGACGTTTCTGGTATGAAAGAAAAAGTAGAAGCAGAGTTAGCTTCAACAGATTCAACCATTGATCGTTCATGGTGGCGAAACACTTTAGACACTGAAAGGGCATGGCAGATGCTTTTAGCTTCTGACCCTGCTCAAGCAGAGAAACAAAAACTGGATCAAATAAACATTCTAAGAGTCGCAGCTGGCAACCTTAGAATAAATTTAAGCCCTGAACGTTTAGAAATATTAGCTGTAGATGCCATCACACAAGGATGGGATGGCGCTGACTATGGAAGAAACCTTTTAGCTGAAGCTTCCTGGGATGAAGGTAAAGCTGCTGTTGGTGCTATCGGAGCGAACATGAATAAAATAAATAATCTCGCTAACGATTACATGCTGACATACAGCCCTGGTGTTGTTGAAGATTGGGCGCGTAAAATTTATTTAGGCGAGGAAGATTTAAACATTCTTGAAGCCGATTTCATTCAGACAGCTAAAGAAATGTATCCCACTATGGCAGGGAAACTTGATCGTGGTTACAACACAAGAGAGCTGTTTGATCCTTATGCTCAAAAGATAGCTAATCTTTTAGAGATGCCAGCTACTTCTATTGATTTTATGAACGACCCTAAATACAGTCCGATAATAGATTCTGTGACTGACACTGGGGAAAGACGAGCTATGACTCTTTCGGAAACAGCCGAGTATATTCGTACTTCTCCGTTGACAAAAGATTTGTGGGGGAGAACAAGCCAAGCTAAAACGGCAGCCCAGGGGTTTGCTGATTTTGTGGCTAGGAAATTTGGAGGTTTGGGTTAATGGCATCGGATGATAATGGGGTTACGTTTACACCTATTTTTAAAGGACAGAAAACTAATAATCCTGAAGAAATAGCAGAGTTGGCTATTGCGGGAGCTGAATACGATCCAGTGTATTTATTGTCGCATGGTGGCAGTTGGCAAGATCCTTTCACTGGTCAGCAGATAGGTCAATCTCTTGATTGGTCTGGTGTTGCTGAAATGAAAACGCAGGTACCTGGTACTAACATTTGGGTTCGTTCAGCTGGCGCTCCTTCCGATTTGTTTGATGAAGGTGGTCAGCGTATGGGTGATGTTATGGCTACTGCTGATATTAAAACTCCTGCTGAGGGTATGTCTAAGGAAGAGATTTTAGATATTGCTGGTCGAGTGGCTATTGTTAATACTTTCCAGCCGGATCGTGTTGCTTTAATAGAGCAGTATGGTGATTACTTTTTAGAAGAAGTAGGCACAGATATTGTAGGTAAGTCTGTTAGTAAACTTGATGAGTTGCGTCATACCATTACAGGTGGTGATTTGTTGACAGGCGGGGTTCCTTCTTCTTTTAGGGATGAAGATTATGTGTCTGTTGATGACCGTGCGATGGCAACAACAGCGGGTAATTCAATGTCTTTAGCAATGATGAGATCCAACCTTGAAGTTTATGGAACTTTAAGTGGACCGCTACCTTCGTCACAATCAATGAGTGGGACTTCAGGTTCAGGTACTCCAGGTTCAGTTACTCCAGGTTCAGTTACTCCAGGTTCAGTTACTTTAAACACAAATGAATCAGGGGCAACTGCAATAGAAGAAGATAGTGCTACCAGTATCGTTCGTGACATTTTAACAACA
>Ga0315316_10001993_pt1 | contig 14548 bp, 10 predicted proteins | sample M160m3416metaG_FD_203702 | JGI IMG/M metagenome (GOLD analysis project Ga0315316, IMG submission 203702) | Ammonia-oxidizing marine archaeal communities from Monterey Bay, California, United States - M1 60m 3416 | ecosystem: Environmental > Aquatic > Marine > Intertidal zone | place: USA...
TGCTCGATGCATATCATCTTCGATATCACGACCCACCTTGATCTTGAAATGTGACCACCCGCGTTGCACACCTTCGCGGCACAAACGCCGCAGCTTTTCGTCGCTATACCCTAACCAGCCAGCTGAGGTTGTGTATGAGGGAAAACCTGTTTCGCACAGCTGCTGAACTCGCTCATCTCGCGTTGGCCACGACTCTTCCAATATCTCAAGGGCTTCTTGTGCTGTCAGGGCATCGCTGATGTACCTGAAATCAATACACTTTACAATTTCCTCTGGCGTCATATCCGCGAGCAATCGCCACAGTGGTTTACCTTCAACCTTCGCCCAGAGATCCCACACTGCATTGACAATTACCCCGACTGCAAAATGCATCACGCCTTTGTCCGGTCCCATCCAACGCAATTGACTGTCGCCTGTGATCTCTCGCCAAAAGCCGCCCATGTCACTGGTAATTCCCTCAAGGGTTTTGCCGACGACTAGCCGCCTCAGTGAATCTACCGCCACAGCGATAAGCTCCGTACCGCGGCCAAGCGTAAATGACAGTCCATGGCCAACCTGTGTACTGTCTGTAATCAGCGTTAAATAAGCGCACGAGTAGTCAGGATCCGGATTCATCGCATCGGAGCCATCTAAGTCATCAGATGTCGGAAATCGAATGTCACGTACTTGGATATCGGTAATTGTTAGCGTCATATTACAACTATCTTTTCTCATTGGTGCTAATCAGTGGTTACTATCGGTGCACTGCTAATAATTAGACCTCGGGAGTCTTTCAGATCCAAATACCAAACGGTTGCATCCTCAGGAGGTGCTGCGCCACGTATTTGAAAATCTTTGATCGTCAGATCTGTGGTGACCCATTCTCGACTTTTATTCAACGCGTGCGACTGCGTGGTGTAATGCAGTCGCGCCGACACTAGCTTAGTTTGAGTCCGCACTGTTGTCATCACTATTCCGTCGGTTATCGCCGGTTTAACAATAGTCGGCATTGGGACGCCACCTTTACAATACTGGTCGATAAATGCAAAGAACTCAGGGAAGCCAAAAATATGTCCATGACGCATTGCCAGCTGGATACTATAATTTTTGTTACTGGTCACCAAGGCACACGTTTTCGCATAACTATCCATCGGATACGCAAAATCGTTCGTACCGTTTAAGAACATAACGGGCATCTTCGCGGCACCAACATACATCGAGGGATCCCACAACCTGTGCCACTTAGATACTTGCGTTGGTGTCATTTTGGCAAACTCTGACTTAGTCCAAGCACTATTATCTTTTAAAAACCCACATCCATATACTGGCATCGCCACTTGGAATCTATCATCTAAACCGGCTACGATACAAGTTAGATAGCCGCCCCAACTAATTCCGGTAACGGCCGTTTTAGAAACATCCACTTCACTTAAATTTCGCAGCAACGAATGACCGCGTATGACGTTCGCCACCGCATGGTATGTCCATTGATCCTCAACCGGACCGTCGATCGTTTCGAATTTGGCGGCATGGGATTGGTCAGGCCCACCATCAATCATTTTTTTCGCATCTACGCCTCGACCAGCCAAATCCATCGCGATCGCCACATAACCTCGTTTAGCCCACAGCAATGCCCACTCTGAAAACGCTTTTCCGCCACCGCCATGTACCAGCACAATCGCAGGATATTTCTTATCATCCGTCTTACTTCCCACTGTTTTGGGAGAAGCATAATAAGCAAAGACGCTAGTTGCTTTACCGTGGTAATTCTCACCTTCATATTTGAGAGAGTGCACAGGTCCAGCATTGTCCAACCACTGATATTTGGGCAATGCAAACAAATGTTGGAGGTCCCACGGATTGGATTCTGGTAGCGGCGCGGGTTTTGCACTCAAAAGACAAGGGCACAGCATCACCAATAGCAAAACCATGAGAACACGGCAGAAATAATTACGACGACTCAAAACAAATGGCTTTCTATTTCAATAAATCAGTTTCAACTCGTTGGCTATCTGCAAAGTGGTCGTTCTTCAGCCCTAACACCTGCGATTGCGTCAACCAGAGGTTAGACAGCGGCGTACCCTCAGCACAATGCAAATGCATTCCTTGCTTCAAGCGACCACCTCCACCGCCAGCGACAACAATTGGTAAATCAGTATATTGGTGCGTCGCCCCATCACCTAACCCAGATCCATAGGTAAAGATCATGTTATCTAACAGCGTCGAGCCATCAAATTCTCGAACCTCCGACATCCTCTCTACTATATAAACAAACTGCTCCATATAAAACTTATCGATCTTTAACAACTCACCAATGAATTTTTTCTGATTATGAGACATCACATGATGACTTACCGGTTTATCAAACAATCCCTCAAACATATACGGTGTGTTCCAACGTTCGGGACCGATCATCATTGTTGCTACATTGGTCAAACCAGCCTGAAAAGCGGCGATCATCAAATCACCCATCAAACGAATATATTTGCCACGTGGCATCAACGATTCCACATTTTCGGGAACGTTAACGCTCCCGACACCCTTTAAATTATTTTTTAATTTAGACAACTTATCCATCTGCCGCTCAATGCTGCGAATGCCCTCGAAGTATTCCTCAAACTTCTCTCGGTCCACCCGTCCCAGTTTACGCTGTAACGACCGCGCATCACCTAAAACCAAATCGGTAATATTCCTTTGCAGCGACATCTGTTTTGTACCAAACAAACGATCATACACTTGACGGGGGTCGCGGATTGAAGGCGCAACGTGACCAGTCCCATACCAAGAAATATTATCGAAATAAATAGACTCTTTATTGTCTTTGTGACTGTTGCAACTCAGTTCAAACGTACGAAATGGCGTCTCTTCACCGATATAATCCGCCACTACGTGATCAAAGGTGCGATCTAACGGATAAATAGACGAGGCAACTGTTTCACCCGTCGCACTGCTTAAAAAACACGATCCACATTGTGCATGTACATCACTGCCATGGCGATAAGTGCGATTCAATCCACTCACAAACGTTACCTTATCCATAACACTCTCTAACGGTTTTTGCGTCGCCGTCAAAGATTGCAATTTCCGAATCCCTACGTGATGAACAACCTCAGATTTAGCCTCTGGTTCCGATCCAAACTTAGGAATTGCCGTTTGAGATTCCCCTGGAAAGAATCCCCGACGGATGACGCCCATCGGCACATAATAGACCGCCAGACGTACAGACGGCTTGCCAGTTTTCGGCGATTCAATCGCGGCAGCATCTGTCAGACTTTCAAATAACGGTAAAGTCAAACTCGCACCAGCCGCGCCCTGAATTGTTCGCATAAACTGACGTCGGTTGGTTTTCTTCATTCCTGACATCTATTTAGTTACCAGCTTTCTTTTCGAACCACTAAAGGCCTCACTTAATATAACTTCACGAAGTAATGCCCGGAATCGATACTCCGATTTTGCCGTTCTCTTGACAATCCCTTCAACCACCAAAACATCGCGATAATCCAATCTTCGTCCGAGCGCGTAAGTTAATAAATGTTTAGCTAGTGCGAAGGTGAAACGATCTTTTTCAAGCAACAACGCATCCTTAAATTCAACGATATTAGAAAACGAATGTTGACCTAATAACACTCCGCTAGATTCAACTGGCCTTCCATCCGGGTACGTATCCCGCCAAAAACCGACTGGATTATAATTTTCTAATACAAATCCCAGCGGATCAATTTTCCTATGGCAGGAGGCACAGCTGGCATTTTCTTGGTGGACGGCGAATTTCCCTTTGATCGACAGCGCCTCTGCTGGGTCTTCAACATCATTTAACAAAGGGACGTCTGCTGGTGGCGGTGCAGGGGGGTCATTCAGGATTACTGTTGCAACCCACGCACCGCGCGTAATCGGCTGCGTTTGATCCGATCTGGAAGTCATCGTCATGATGGCCGCATTCGTAAAAACACTGCCCTGGCGACGATCAGTCACGGGAATCCGCTTGAACACCAATGCACCTGGACCGTGAAAGGCAACAGGCTTCGCGGCATCATACCAGCTTGTGAGCATCGGACTGCGATAACTGAAATCCGAATCAATAAATTGCATTATCGATAAATTCTCAACCAGCACTGTCTCAAACAATAGCAACGGCTCTGCCATCAAATTCATACCTGCATTGTATTTCGCAAAATAATATTCTGGAAACAATTTTGCATCAGGCGTAGCAGAAATAATTTGCTCTAACTGCAACCATTGCGCTGGAAAACTATCACAAAACCGCTTAGTCAAGTCACTGTCAAGCATTCGATTGACTTGCGCGGACAGCACCTCGGACCGGTGCAGTTCTCCCGCTGCGGCCAGTCGTAGCAATTCGTCATCAGGAATGCTACCCCAGAGAAAAAATGAAAGGTTCTCCGCAAGCGCAAAATCATTGGCACCATCTCGCAACTGATTACCTTGACCACTACTATTACCATGCTGGGCAAGATAAAAAAACCGGGGAGAGGCCAGCGTAGCAGCGACAACACTTTTCATCGCCTCGGTAAAATCGCCACCTCGTTCCAACTGGTCCATGGCAAATGCGGTGTAACGTTGCAGCGTTTCCTTATCAACGGTTGTCCGAAACGCCCGCGATAAAAACAGTTGGAGCCGGTTTCGGATAACTCCTTCGTGCTCGGATGGCGTCACGTCGACCGGAATAGCAAGTAATTCTTTCCAGACGCCAACTGAACCTTTATGGAAATCTGGGCTAGCGACGATCGACATCCCCAAACGCAAAAACGATTCTAGCAACAGTGGTGACATTGTCAGGTGATCCGCTTGCGTATCAAACCCATGTTCAGAGCGCAAATCTTGTGGATAGGCGGCAACGCCTGCCAAACGAGGTTCGATTAATTGAGATTTACCAAGCGGTCGACTTCCGACTCGTACACTATCTGGCATTTTGCCGGAAGCGGGTTGATAGTAGTTGTTGTACTCGCGCAGCATCCGCTCTGGCAACGTAAATACCTCAACATTAAGTTGTAATAAATCCTGCACCGCATTATTGTATTGAAACCTAGTCATGCGACGGACAATCGGAGTTAACCGCGACGGGGACCGCTCGATCGCCGCAGCACGTAACGACCGCAGAGTGTTTACAAACAGATCGCGGTCCCCAACGGACAGAACCTCCGCTTCGGCAGGTGGCATGGATCGATCGCTGAGCACATCCACCATTTTTTGCAATAACTTTGGGTCTGTTACAAGGGAATTCTCACTACGAATCCCTGACAGATCCACTGCGCCAGGCTCGCGGTCTGTACCTCCGTGACACGAAATGCAGTGTTGTTGCAGAAAGACTTTTATCGAAGACTGGACCGACAAGGGAGCAGCGAAAAGGCATGCAAATATGGCAATTGAATTGGCCACGACATTTTTGAACAAGCTTGACATGTATTTAATTTTACAGGTTTAAAGCTGTATGTTCTATGGAGGTCTTACCCAAACAACTCCATGACAGGCTTACCAGTGGTGAGCGGCCGCGAAATGCCGCTATTGGTTTCGGGGCCATTGATCGGAATGTCCATGGCGTGATAAATCGTTGCCGCCAACTCCTCAACTTTAATCGGATTCAAAATCGGCTGGTTAGCATGCTTGTCGGATTTTCCATATAACTGTCCACCCGCTATCCCAGCGCCAGCTAATATTGACGAGAAACATCTCGGCCAATGTTGCCTCCCGGGAGGTTGCTGTGTTAGCACTTTGGGGGTTCGGCCAAATTCGCCGGTCACAACCACCAATGTGTTTTCGAGCATGCCGCGTTCCTTGAGGTCAGTCAGCAATGCTGATAGAGCTTGATCAAGCCGTGGTAAACAAAATCCCATGCCGTAGGAACCGTTGCCAAAAGCATTCCCCATACCCATATTGCCACCATGCATATCCCAGCTACTTGCGGGTGGTCCCTTCGTCTCGTGATCCGCTTGACCCGCCCAGCCATTGACGGTTACATATCGAACCCCGGCTTCGACCATACGACGCGCTAATAACATATTTTGCCCCAGCGGATGTCTACCATATCGGTCACGCATTTTCGGAGTTTCACGATCCATTTCAAATGCCTCGCGGCCCTCGGAACGTGTCATTGCGTCATATCCCAATTCCCGCAGATTTGACCAATCTTTCCCTTTGGCATCGTCGGACAATGCCTTACTTTCTATTTTCCCAAGTAACTTACGGCGTTTTGCTAACACGTCTGGATCACCAAGGTCATAAATTTGGGGCGGTTTAAAATCATCCATTGAGGGATTATTTTTGTCAGATCCAACAAACACTGGAGCATAGGCCGATCCCAAATAGCCACCGATACCAAGGTTAGGTGCACAGAACACTGGAGGACCGACGCATTTCATCAACCACGCGTTCGAGACAATATTGCGGGTACTGGGGCTATACTTCGCGACAAATGAACCGAGATACGGCTGATCATCACTCACGCCATTTTGAACTCGTTTCAAAGACTGTCCACTCAAAAGATTGTGCATGGCATCAAAGTGATTACTAATGGCGCCGGGATGCGTCATTGAATTTATCAAAGTAAAGTGATCCGTTACCTTGGCCAATTCTGTATGCATCTCATTGATGCGCATACCGGGAACTTTGGTAGCAATCGGTTTGTAAGGTCCACGAATAGAATCTGGGGCATTTGGCTTCATGTCCCATGTGTCCACATGGCTCGGTCCGCCACAGAGGAGCACGAAGATGCACGACTTCTCCGATGACACTGCGTTGCCACTCTTATCAGATGCATCTCTTCCAATTACAGCACCTGGCATATTCAGTGCGAGAGCGCCGAGGCCGCCGGTAATCAACGCCTCTCGTCGATTCATATGATATGGATTCATGTGAGCACCTTGCTAACGTTTACAGACAACTGGAACCGATCAATTATGAAGCCTACGGAACAAAAACGCAAACCGAATTTATCGCTGAACCCGCCCAATAATAAACTGTTTGTATATTTTCATATAGAAAACCCAACTATACGAACCGCTCCTCAGGTTGTGTATGTGGTTTTTCATCAAAATCGGTTAAATGTTTGACGACGGATGTCTCAGAAATACTGATAGCCTCGCATCCGAATTCCCATTTAAAATACTTCCCGACGTCGTCTGAAAATAGTATCGTCGCCAAAATTACAAAACAACACCCTAAAACCGTTGCCAAAGCGGACAGCTAAGCAGGGAAACATACCTCCATCCCGTCAGCATGGGCGCACTGGAGCAAAAACAAATACCGCTTGTCGATGACTAAATTACCCAGGGACTACCTTCAACTGCTTTTTTCTATTCTGTTACAATAGACAGTATGAATGTTCGCAGACTCATTGCGGTTTATCTTGTAATACAAAGCATCGCCATAGCCTTGTGGTGGTGCCTACTCTTTACGAAACCTGCATCGGTAGAATGGTTCCACCCCACTAATTGGCCACGAGAATCATTGATCGGATTTTGGCTGAGTGATTTGATGCTGATTATTGTCGGGTCGCTCTTCACGGCAGCGGCGATTGTTACCAATAAACCGTGGGCGAGCATTGTCATTTGGACGTTAGCTGCTGCGACCTGGTATCCGACCTTGTACTGCCTTGGTGTGAGCTTTATGACCGATCAAGCTTGGATTGCTTCAGCACTTATGACCAGCATGGCTGGGATCACTCTAACAATGGCCACCATCTACGGACATTCTGGTCAAACCCCTAGCATGTTCCGTTCGGTTGCGATGACCAAGCGAACTGCGGCAGGTTGGACGGCGGTACAGATATTAATATTCTGGTGCACGTTTCTCTGGATTCTCCCTAAAGGAATTTTCGAATTAGAGCAAATACTTACCGTCACCAAATTCACTCGCTTTACACCAAGTCATCAGGTCGCACCGATTCTGTTCGCACTTGCGTCCGTCCTGGGAATTACTGCCGCTCACGCGATGAACTGCACTGGCAAGGGAACCCCACTGCCAACAGCTAACGCCCCCAATCTCGTAGTAACTGGCCCATACCGCTATGTCCGGAATCCAATGGCGCTTGCCGGAATTCTACAAGGTCTATGTACTGGCTGGTTTCTCGGCAGCTACGTCGTTTTGGTGTACGCAATATTAGGCGCCTTAACTTGGCACATCTTTGTCCGACCGACCGAGGAACATGAATTGACCAAACGATTCGGAGATGAATATATCCAATACAAATCAAAAGTACCGCTTTGGATTATTCGACTTTTTTAAAAGCACTCAATATACTGCACTTGCTGAGCGCATAAAAAAGACTCCTTCTGATTTAGAAGGAGTCTTTTTTTTGATCAACGAGTGAAATCACTCGCGTCTTACCTTATGAAGGGCTTACATTTTCCGCACAAGGACCTTTAGGGCCCATTGCTTCGTCAAATGTTACTTCATCGCCTTCGCGGAGTTCGTTGAAAGTCGTTCCAACAACTGCTGTGCAATGAAAAAATAAATCCTTTGGTCCGCCAATATCAATGAATCCGTAACCTTTGTCCGTAAGACGTTTAACTGTACCTGTCGCCATTATATCTTCCTAAAAAACTGAATAACTTGCTGGTGATGAAAAATACATCACCCTTCTAATTAAATATTAGTTTATGCTGCAAACGCAATCTTGTGGAGTAAAAGAGATAATTTTTTCGGAATATATTGACAGTATTATGACGTACTAAATCTCAACCGATGCAAGCATCGTAATCCACCTAGTCGTTAACGCGATGAGTAAAGTAGTACGCATTCTAAGCTTTCGCTTCGTTTTACCATTGACGATTAGTTGCGCACTGTTAAAGTTATCCCTAAGTAAGGCTTGCTCATCGATGGATACTTGATATGTAGTATGGATCCACAGCAAGCAAAACAACTGTTGCTACGAGAGCAACGCGAGAATCAAACTGTACAGACGACAATTCGTGTACCTCTTTATTCGTCGTGTTCTTTCTAACTCAATGCCCAATTGGGCTTTCGATCACGACTGATTTCTCGTGCAACCCCTTATATAACCACATCTGCAAATCGCTGGTGATATTGCCAGACTGCGATTTTTTTTCGTTGACACCCGTAGCTGTGACGCACTATTTTTTAGCGAGCGTTTAACACACCTCGCCACAGGAAAGACTATCCGAAACCATTATGCATTTTGAATCACTAAATCTTCACAAGTCCATTCTAAAAAGCCTAGCAAAAAAAGGTTACAAAGAACCTACACCTATCCAAGAGCAAACCATTCCTCACGTGCTCGCGGGCAGTGATGTTGTCGGTTGTGCGCAAACCGGCACCGGCAAAACCGCCGCTTTTGCATTGCCAACAATTCACCGCATCCTTGAATTACTTAGTAACCCAACAACAGGGGCCGAAAAGCGGCGGCAGCGTTCCGGACGCCGCATCATTCGTTGCTTGATCCTCTCGCCTACTCGCGAACTTGCTGGACAAATCAGTGAAAACCTCGACACCTATAGCGAGTTCACCAACCTGCGTAACACAGTCGTCTATGGTGGCGTCAAACAGTATTCGCAAGTAAAAGCTCTTAAACGCGGGGTGGATATTCTAGTCGCAACGCCTGGCCGATTAATTGACTTAGGCCAACAAGGCTATGTGGATCTCACGAAAATCGACATCTTGATCCTCGACGAAGCGGATCAGATGCTCGATATGGGTTTCATCCCTGATCTAAAACGAATTGTCGCAAAGTGCAATGACACGCGACAGACATTGATGTTCTCCGCAACAATGGCCCCCGAAATCCGGCGCCTGTCAAAACAGTGGCTGAACAATCCTGAAGAAATTCAAGTTTCGCCTGATGCTGCCACTCCTGAGCTAGTGGATCAATCGTTATTTTTTGTTGACCGCCAAGACAAACAACAAGTACTCACCGAGCTCCTGCGTGGCATTGAAGGGGAGAAAACACTAGTGTTTACCCGCACAAAACGTGGCGCCGACAAGGTAACAAAACGCCTTTCTCGCGACGGTATCAAAGCAATGGCCATTCATGGTGATAAAAGCCAATCGCAACGGCGAGCAGCGATGCAGCGATTTAAGTCTAATCGCCCCCCCGTCCTCATTGCCACCGACATTGCCTCTCGCGGGCTTGACTTCTCAGATATTTCTCATGTCATCAACTACGAACTACCACAGACACCCGAAGTCTACGTACACCGCATCGGACGAACGGCTCGGGCTGGACGCGCTGGAGTCGCAATCAGTTTTTGTGCCGGAGATGAACGCAAACAATTGCGGTTAATCGAACGTTTAATGCGTGAAAGCGTACCCGTTAAACCGATTTCCATGATCTCTGAAGCCTTAGTGGGTGTAGTGAAAGAACTACCAGCAGAAGAAGCACCTACGCCCCGCCGCAAACGCCGCGGCAGCCATCCCGGCCGACGCCGCTGGCATGCTAGAAATAACGCTGGAAAATCAAAATCAAACGGAAACAAACAACGCAAATCCAAGCAACAATAGTTGTTGCTTTTGGTAAATTATCACAGATTTTTTGTTCGCAATTGTTGGCAACCGCGAACGAGGGAACACATCATGTTCCGTTGGGCGTTTTTTTCCGATGCTTCTAATAGCTACCGATGGTACAATAATAGACATGAAAAAAACTATCCAGCTACTATTTTGCTTATTCCTCATTTTCGTCACATCGCTTTCTGTAAACGCACATGACTATTGGATCGCACCTCAGAACTACCAACCTCAGATCGGGCAATCCGTAGCGATAAAACTGTTTGTCGGAGATCATTTCAGCGAGGATAAAGAGCGCACGTTGAGTCAGAAAATGACAGTCGACTTCTTATTGCACAATACAACAACATCTCCAACGAATCTAATCGTTAAAGAACAATTCTCAAAAACGCCTATTGCTCATTTAGTTGCAAACAAACCTGGTACTCATGTCATCTCGATGCAACGCGACTGGGCACAAATCGAAATGGAAGGCGGAAAATTTCACCAATATCTAGAACATGAAGGTTTGCATCACATCATTGCCCAACGCAAAAAAGCGGGAGAATCCGACAAACCGGCCTCGGAACGCTACAGGCGATATCTTAAATCACTGATAGTCGTCGGTGGCAAACGAACATCAACATGGAACAAGCAACTCGGGCATAAACTAGAAATCATTCCGCTTTCTGACCCCACCGTTGCTAAACCGAATGACACCGTTGAGTTTCGCGTTTTGCTAGACAACAAGGTTTTACCAAACGTACAGCTAGCCGCTTTAGGACGGCAGGCTGGCGAAGTTACTGACATTCACACCATCACCGGCAAAAATGGCGTCGCTAGCCTCAAGCTGCCACACACAGGTGAATGGTTGGTACGTCTTGTCTATTTGCGACGTTGCTCACAAAAAGATGTTGAAGCTGACTGGGAAAGCTTCTGGGCTGCGTTAACATTTCTGGCGGGATCGTAACTGAATTGCCCGCTTCGACAAATGCCGGAGAAAAATAACCGCTCAACGTTAACGGTTTTCTATAGCCTGATTCAACAGATTTGTCGTCATCTGCTGCACGCGCGCGTCAGGGCCATGTGGTCGGCTCCAATGGGACCACGGTAAAATATGCCCTGGGGGTGAAGATAGTCCTTGCGCCCAAAAAATTGTAGCGGCATTAAAGACAAAATTCCCATTACCTCCTGGGAACATCGTGGCCGCGTATTTGCCTTCGCGAGTGCCTCCCGCCCAGACAGAACCCTCTGCTAAGACCTCCAAGCCGTGCCTATCTAAATCGGGTTCCCCATGATGTTCCCACCCGACGAGTCCCGCAACGCTTTCACCATGTTTCATCCCGGTTCCTTGAAACAGCCAATGCTGAGGATTAGTACATGTCCAATCGCCACCCCCGTTGAAGGGAACTACACTACGCGCTCCGATGATGCGACGCTCATCCAGTCCGGTATCTTCGAGGCCGGCAAACAGCGCTGCATATGATTCGATCTCATCATTACGTAGCACTCCATAACAACCTTCTCGGGTAATTGTCCGATTAGGTCTTCCGGCCGCACTGTCAGAAAAAGGGGAGACAATGAAAACTGAATTACCGCAGAGCCAAAGAAAATTTACACCGCTTTCAATTGCTGCCTCAGCAGCTTGGTACTGTCGGATATCCCAATATTCGTCGTGTCCCACACTCAAAAATGCTTTACAGCGTGTTATAAATTCCACATTGATGCCATCTGCATTTGAACCATAGGTAACGTCATATCCTTGTTGCTCGAGCCAATAGCATAACGGGAATTCCCATAACAAAAATTCTCCCGAACCGATGGACAACGCTGGCTTAAATATCTGTGGGTACATCCCATAGGGGCGATTAAAACTAACAGCCACTCCCGGAGCATGCGCACCCGCTGGATGGGTGTATAACGACTCGTTCTCGGGCCAACGGTTATAGGCTTGCCATGTATTGTCGCTACATTGAAATAATACATCTGCTTCACGATCGTCCCTTACAATAAAAACCACGTAGCTCTGCCAATATGGATCGGAGCTCGATTTTGCTACAGTAGTCAATTTACCTAAATAGACACCACTCACCCAATGGTGTGGGATTTTCAACGACACACTAACGTCCCATTGGCACTCCCTTAACCTCTCAGGAGCGAGGGTCATTTCAGGCACTATCTGAGTCTTCCCGCTCAGTGGTCCAATCGCCTTCTTAAGGCAGGCACCCGTACCGCCGTAATAGCCCATGCGGTAAATATCTATTGTATATTGACTTTGCGGGTCACAACTAACAAAGATATCCAGCGTTTCTCCTGCCGCAATAGATTGATGTGAGCAAAAGCCTTCAATCAGCGAGGTACGAAAATTATTTCGGTTTGGCCACACCCTGGTCAATTGCCAATCACGTGTACCCGCAAGCTCGTTTTCTCGCTGAATCAAAGATTTTCGACCAACTCGATCGCTTTGAACGGCTCCCTGAGAAGTCCCCGTTACGGCTGCCGCCACCGAGAGTGACGCTGCAGCAGTCTGTTTGATAACACTGCGCCGGTCCAAATCGCTCCGCTTATCTTTAGCCATTTCACTCCCTGATACTCAAACTGTTCTTGAAATCATGTCTCTTACATTCTATAGTAGATGCACGTCCTGCCTCAACCAATCTCACCCTCCCGCTGCCTCGTACATGTTAAACATTCTTGGACAATTAAAACCTCGATTATGTTCCGGACCCACACGGCGCGATGCAATCCAAATTGGATCTTTGGGCTTCGCTGGGCTGACTTTACCACAGTTATTACGGCAAGAAGCTAGTGCTGGTTACGCAAAACGATCCAAACGCAGTGTCATTCTGATCTGGCAACATGGTGGGCCTTCGCAGCTTGACACATTCGACATGAAGCCAGACCAACCAACTGAAATTCGTGGACCGTATTCATCCATTGAAACGACAGTCCCAGGGATTCGCATTAGCGAAATTCTGCCATGGCAAGCTAAAGTCATGGACAAATGCACCATTATCCGTAGTTTTACTCACGGCAATGGTGATCATTGGGCCGCTGCCCATTGGATGTTAACCGGTTACACGGGCGCTACTGGCTCTGATCGACCAGCTCGAATGCCGTCGATGCAATCTGTTTCATCACTGTTGCTTGGTCCACGGCGCCAAGGTGTTCCTAGTGGGATTAATATTAATGATGGTGGTTTTGGCTACCACGGTGCTGCCCACTTAGGCGTACAACACAATCCTTTTCGCATCGGCGATTTTAGTTATGGAAATGAAGCAGGCCGACTTCCGACGGGCAGCGACAAAAGTTTTTCTTTGTTCGACGGACTCACGAAAGACCGACTATCAAATCGGCTAAACTTGATGCACAAGTTCGACAAATTACGTCGCGATGTCGATAACCAAGGCACATTTGACCATATGGATGAGATGGCGTTACAAGCACAGGACATCTTACTCTCTGGCACAGCTCGCAAAGCGTTCGATCTTAGCGACGAGGATCCAACGATTGTGGAGCGTTATGGCGAGGGTTGGGGCGAACAAGCATTGCTAGCACGACGGTTTATTGAAGCAGGGGTGCGCTTCGTTACACTTAACACTGGCTACTGGGACAACCACAGCAATATCAAGAGCGCACTCGATAGCAAAATGGTGAACCACGATCGCGCGGTAGGCGTGTTAATCCAAGATTTAGCTGATCGTGGAATGCTTGAGGATACGCTAGTTGTTACCGCGGGAGAATTCGGGCGGACACCAAAAATCAATGCGAACAATGGTCGGGATCACTGGCCTGGTGCACAAAGCATATTGTTTGCAGGCGGGGGATATCGACATGGCCAAGTAATTGGTAGTACGAACTCCAAGGCTGAGCATCCTAAATCACGGCCTGTAAATCCGGCTGATTTTAATGCGATCATCTACCACAGCTTAGGCCTTAAACCCACCGACACAATTAACGATCTACGAGGTCGGCCCACGCATATTGTTCCCGGTGGCGAAGTACCGCATGAAATGCTTTAAGGCACAGAAAATAACTTTTCACGATATGGTCACGGTGATCACCGATAATCCGCTCCTTGCCCGCTCGCATGGCAGCTTTTAAGCCATCTTTG
>Ga0315316_10001997_pt1 | contig 14537 bp, 11 predicted proteins | sample M160m3416metaG_FD_203702 | JGI IMG/M metagenome (GOLD analysis project Ga0315316, IMG submission 203702) | Ammonia-oxidizing marine archaeal communities from Monterey Bay, California, United States - M1 60m 3416 | ecosystem: Environmental > Aquatic > Marine > Intertidal zone | place: USA...
CCATGCTGGAAGCGCTGGAGGACTGGCTGGCGAAGATCACCGAGTTTGCCGCGGTTTCGCTGCAGCCTAATGCGGGATCGCAGGGTGAGTATGCCGGTCTTCTGGCTATCCGGCGGTATCATCACGATCGCGGGGATGCGCAGCGCGATATTTGCCTGATCCCCGTTTCCGCCCACGGCACCAACCCGGCTTCCGCGGTCATGGCGGGTTTCCGGGTGGTGGCCATCAAGTGCGACGAGGAGGGGAATATCGATGTGACTGATCTGCAGACCAAGTGTGAAAAACACAGTGGCGAGCTGGGTGCTCTGATGGTGACCTACCCGTCGACCCACGGTGTTTTTGAAGAGAGCATCCTGGAAGTCTGCAACACGGTGCACCGGCATGGGGGCCAGGTCTACATGGACGGTGCCAACATGAATGCCCAGGTCGGACTCTGCAGTCCCGGGAGCATCGGAGCCGATGTCTGCCATCTCAACCTGCACAAGACCTTCTGTATTCCGCATGGCGGTGGTGGTCCCGGGGTCGGGCCGGTCGGGGTGGCAACCCATCTGGTGGACTATCTCCCCGGACATGCGGCACTGGGCCGGCCCGAGGGGGCGGTTTGCGCTGCTCCGTGGGGAAGCGCTTCCATCAATGTCATCTCCTGGATGTATATCCGCATGATGGGTGTGGAGGGATTGACCGCAGCCACCAAGGTTGCCCTTCTCAATGCCAACTACATGGCGCACTGCCTGAAGAAGTATTTCTCCGTCCTTTATACCGGATCCCGGGGTCGCGTGGCGCACGAGTGCATCATCGACCTGCGCCCGCTACAGAAGGAGAGCGGGGTGACGGTGGAAGACGTGGCCAAGCGTCTGATCGACTATGGATTCCACGCACCCACCATGAGCTGGCCGGTGGCGGGAACACTCATGATCGAGCCCACCGAATCGGAGTCCAGGGAAGAACTCGATCGCTTTTGTGAAGCGATGATTGCCATTCACGGAGAGATTCAGGAGGTGATCAACGGTGATGCCGACCCCGAGAACAACGTTCTGCGCCGCGCGCCGCACACCGCGGAGGTGGTCGCCGGGGATGTGTGGGATCGTCCCTATTCGCGCGAGCGGGCGGCTTTTCCGGTGCCCCGGTTGCGTGATCACAAGTTCTGGCCGGCGGTGGGCCGGATCGACAATGTGCACGGGGATCGGAACCTGGTCTGCACCTGCAGCGGAATGGAGGCCTTCGGAGAGGACTGATGAGCGAAGGGGTGGACGAGAGCAGCAGGCCCTCACCGATTGAGTGGGCCGGATGGCGACCCGAGATCCGGGCCACCCTGATGTTTATTCGCGATGGTGACGACATCCTGCTCATCCGGAAGTTGCGAGGAATCGGAGCGGGAAAGATCAATGCGCCCGGTGGAAAGATAGATCCCGGAGAGTCCCCCCTCGAAGCGGCGGTGCGGGAAACCGGGGAAGAGGTGCACGTTACGCCGACAGATCCGCGCAAGATGGGAGAACTGTCCTTTGCGATGAGCGACATTCCCGATATCTTCGTGCATGTCTTCCTGGCCAGAGGATGCGAGGGCGAACCGAAGGAAACCGTGGAGGCCATCCCGATGTGGACGCACTTTCACCGGATTCCCTACGAATTGATGTGGGAGGACGACCAGCACTGGCTGCCCCGCATGCTGGATGGCGAGAAGTTTCGTGGGCGCTTCTGCTTCGAAGGCGAACGCATCCAGTGGATGAAGATCGACTGGGACGTGGATTACCTGGAGTAGGATGCAGGAAGGCTTTCCCATTTGCCCTGTGATTCCGGCCGTGCGAAGGGCCCTGGCAGCGTCCCGGGATATGAGGCTGGAGTTGTTTCCGTGAATGGTGAAGAAGGCAGAGGATTGCGATCTTCCTGGGAAAGGAAAAACCCGCTCGGGTGAACGAGCGGGTTTCCAGAAGTATCCGCCGTGCCGTCCTTGACTACGCGAGCCACGTTCCCGTAGCCCAATAGGTTGGGGACTTCCTCCGAGGCAAAGCCTTCCAATGAAGGCCTGACTTTACTTCGGCGGGGCTGCCCCCTTTGTCAAAGCATCGGTCCGGGCGCGAGCCAAGAAATGACGCACACGGTAGACAGCGGAACGCTAGCGCAGAGGAGCAGGGCGCGCAACGGGATTCCACGGGAATTCCCATTTCACCCCATTCGGGTTGATCCGAATGGATTACCACAGGCTGTTCTGACTGAAGCTCCTGCTCGTTTTTCTTGTCGCCTGAAATCTCAGGATCCCTGGTCTGCTCCTGATCGTCCTTGTTCCTTATCTCCAGCGGGTTGCCTGCTGCGATTGTTCCAGTGACCATGAGAGAGATCACCTCTTGAAGTAAAAGGTCAGGTAGGCAGTGGCAGACATTTCCTCGGCCCGCATGCGGCGTGGAATGTCCATGCCGGCCCAGCTCTCGACAAAAAGCACCTCCTGGCGGGTGGCATTGTAACCGACGATGACGGAGGCGTGGAGCGGGGCCTTGTCGTCCGGCCAGGAGTCGCGGGTCGCGGTATCGGGAGAGGGAATCCTGAAGTCGGAATCCCGGGAGGACTGGAGGGTCTGCCGGGTGTGAATTGTGTTGCGTCCGGCGGAGAAACGGCGCCAGACCACCACCGGGAGTCCGCGATCGAGGGATCCTCGTGCCTCGTCGAGGGAGAAAGCGTTCGATTTGTGGAGGTCGAGACCGGCCTCCTTTGCGACTGCGAGATAGAGGCGGGGAATCTGTGAGCCCGCAGCGGAACCGGTGTTCTGGAATTTCCCGGCCACCGCGAGCCAGTCCTCGTCGAGGTGAAGCCCGAAGTAGCGGGCCGCCATGGTGAGGGTGTTCAGTCCGCAATAGGGTTTGTATCCCTGGGGGACGATGGGGAGGCGATCGATACGGATATCGCCGTTGTCGACCCTGGTCACGTGGTTCTGATAGACGCGGCCAAGGTCGTTCCCGGAGAGGGCGGTGCGGTCGGTGTCGAGCCACCCGCGGGAGGCGGACCTGGCGGGCTGGATGAGAAGGCGGATGAGGCGCTCACCTCCCACCAGGAGGCGGAGAACGAGGTCGTCCTTCCGGTAATCGATTGCCTCGGCTCGCAGGGTGCGGGTCTTTCCAATCTGATTTTCTCTCGGACGTTTGTCAGTGAGGCCTCGGAGGGATTCCTTGAGTGAGGTTTCCGTTTCGCGGAAGAAGGTGGAGAACTCCTGCTGTTTCCCGGAGAGCCGGCGTTGCAGTTCAGCCTCTTGTTGCCGGCGGGTCAGGCCGGAGGGGAGTTTCTCGTCGAGATAGCCGAAGTAGGATCCTGCATCAGCGAAAGTGATGGCAAGGGAGTCCAGTTCACCGCTGCGATGCCGTGCTTGGATCATGACGGCCGGGACGCCGAAGACTGTGGGCCGGGCCGCGAGATAGGAGCCTGCGACGGTGGCGATAGGGGCTTCCTCCCTCCAGTTGCCGGGGAGGTCCATGTGACCGGCCCAGAGCTTGGGATCAAGGAGCTGGTCACCGATCTCGGTGTCGTTGAGGGGGCTGTCGGCCTGGGCAAGAAAGCCACCGACCGCATTGGGAATGGCGGAGGCGGAGTAAGAAAGGGCTGCAAGGATACCAAGCAAGGAACCCACGAACTTCATGGGTGAGGAGGAAGGTCGGGCCTTCATTTCTTCTGGCAGGAGATTCAACAGGAACATGTTTCGATCGTTGCAACAGTTGTCAGGGGGTCCAAGTGTGGACAGCTTGGGCGAGAGAGTCGAAGGGTTCTTCCGCGGTGGGAACGAACTCGTGGCCGACGAATCCGGAGTAACCAGTCCCGGCGATGGCGCGGGCGATGGCGGGATAATTGAGCTCCTGATCAGCACCCAGTTCGTTTCGTCCGGGAACACCGGCAGTATGGAAGTGGGCGAAGTAATCGATGTTCTTGCGGATGGTGGCGATCACGTCTCCCTCCATGACCTGCATGTGGTAGATGTCGTAGAGAAGCCTGAAGCGCGGATGGTCGATCTTCTCGCAGAGGGCGACTCCCCAGTCGGTGTGGTCGCACTGGTAGTCGGGGTGATCAACCTTCGAGTTGAGGAGCTCCATGACGAGGACGACGTCGTGCTCCTCCGCGAGGGGGAGAATGCGATCCATTCCGGCGCTGCAGTTGTCAATTCCCTCCTGGTCTGAAAGCCCTTCGCGGTTCCCGCTGAAGGTGATGACATGGGGGGTGCCGGACTCGGCAGCAGCAGGAATGAGCACGCGATAGATCTCTACCAGAGTGTCGTGGTGTTCCCGGCGGTTGAAGGCCCGCTCGATGCACCCCAGTCCGCTGTCGTGTTCCGGGGCGGCGGTAACCGGACAGGTGAGGCCGAAGGATTTGACGGTGGCCACTTCGCCCGGATGAAGGAGGTCGATGCCCTTCAGGCCGAGGCTCGCGGCGCGTTCAGCGAGTTCCCCGAGGGAGAAGTCATTGAAGCACCAGCGGCTGACGGATTGGGAGTAAGGCATGAAGGAAGATGGGCGGAATCAGTCGTGTTTCCGCCAGGGGCGGAAATTGACGAGCAGGATCCCGAAGATGGTGCCGCAGACGAAGGTCAGGATGACAAGAAGGGAGAGCGCGACCTCGATGTTCCTGCCCATCAGGTCGATGGTGATAGGGTTCCAGTTGAGGGTTGCCACGATGAGGAGGAACGCGGCAGCCACGAGGAGCAATCCAATGCGGAGCTTGGTCAGGAGAGAAGGTTTGCCCTCGGGCGCCGGGTCTGCGATGACAGGTGAATCGGGTTCTTCCCTACTCATCCATGAAGATTCGCATGATTGGGTGGTGGTGTCGAGCGAGGTTCGGACGGGCCTTGAGCTTCCCGACCTCTGGGCCAAGGCAATATTTCTCCAGAAGCGGGAAGGAGCGCAGGCCTCCTCTCAGAGGTCATTTTCTATTAATAGTCAGCCTCCAGAACTGCTATGAGTGAAGCTCTGGCGCTGTTTCTGCGGCCCGGTAGCGATCATGGTGGTCTTTTGGGCCGCAAAACTGGGATCATGCGAAGCTTGACCAGATAGCGGGGGCGCTAAATATTTCCTTCCTCCCACCCGCTCCCAAAATTCTGGCCCAGATAGGGCGTTGTTTTGCCCCGCATCATGCGGGGCTGATTATCGAAACCAATATGCAAGAGAGCCAAAGCCATCTTCGGTCCTCAGGAATGCCCCAAAAACAGGGGCTTTATGATCCCATCAATGAGAAAGACTCTTGTGGTGTTGGATTCCTTTGCCACCTGAAAGGTCAAAAGTCCTACAGTATCATCGAAGGTGCGCTGGAAATGTGTGTGAACATGGACCACCGTGGAGGGTGTGGATGTGACGCCAACACCGGTGACGGGGCCGGACTCTTCTTCCAGTTGCCGCACAGGTTTTTCAAGACGATCTCCTCCGATCTGGGTATCGATCTGCCGGGAGAAGGACGTTACGCTGTGGGATTCGTTTATCTCTCGCCTGACGAAGCAGCGTGTTCAAAGGCGATGGCGATCTTTGAGGGGATTGTTCAGGAGGAGGGACAGACTGTTCTCGGGTGGCGCGATGTTCCCGTGAAGAGTGAGATTCTTGGGGAAGCCTCCAGGGCCTGTGAGCCTCTGATGAAGCAGATCTTTATTGGACGCAGCGATGATATCGACGATGATCAGGATTTCGAGCGTAAGCTCTACGTCATCCGTCGTCGCGCTTCCGATGCAGTTCGTTACAGCTCCCTGGATGGGGGAGATTTCTTTTACTCGGCGACTCTGTCAGCTCGGACAATTGTCTACAAGGGGATGCTGACCACCGGTCAGCTTGGGGGGTATTTTCCTGACCTGCATCATCCTGACATGGAGTCTGCGATGGCGTTGGTTCATTCGCGCTTCAGCACGAACACCTTTCCCAGTTGGCCTCGTGCGCAGCCCTTCCGCTACATGTCGCACAATGGAGAGATCAACACGATGCGGGGCAATGCGAACTGGATGCAGGCTAGGCAGCAGTTGCTCGACAGTGGGATCATGGGCAAGGACCTGGAGAAGATTCTGCCCATCATTCGCGATGATGGGTCAGACTCTGCGATGTTTGATAATTGCCTTGAGTTCCTTGTTCTTTCCGGTCGCTCATTACCGCATGCCGTCATGATGATGATTCCCGAGCCCTGGGAAAAGCATGAGCACATGACGGAGACCAAGAAGAATTTTTATGAGTATCATGCCTGCATGATGGAGCCATGGGACGGGCCGGCTTCGATCGCCTTCTGTGATGGGATTTCCATTGGCGCCGTTCTTGATCGGAACGGTCTGCGTCCTTCCCGCTACTACGTCACGTCTGACGATCTCGTTATCATGGCCTCTGAAGTTGGCGTTCTCAAGGTCGATCCTGCCACGGTGGTGAAAAAGGGTCGTCTCGAGCCCGGACGGATATTTTTGGTGGATACGAACAAGGGCCGCATTGTGGGAGATGAAGAAGTCAAGGAAGAGATCGCGCGGGAGCATCCCTACGGTGAATGGTTGAGCACCAATCGACTTCACTTTGATGAACTGGCTGAATTTGATCCCAGGGAGCGAGTCAGGGGGTATGATCTTATCCAGCGTAACCGGGCATTTGGATACACCTTTGAAGACAAGCGGTTCATTCTTGGGCCTTCGGTCGAAACCGGGAACCAGCCTCTTGGTTCCATGGGGAATGATGCTCCGATGGCCGTGCTTTCGGATCGCTCCCAGTTGCTTTATAATTATTTTCGCCAACTCTTTGCTCAGGTGACGAATCCTGCGATCGATCCGATCCGCGAGGAATTGATCACCGCGAGTGTGACCTTCGTAGGTTCGGAACAGGACATTCTCCATCCGCGGCCGGAGAATTGCCGGATGATCAGGCTGGAAAACCCGATCATTGACAGTCCCTCTCTCGCGACCTTGGAAAACATTGATCGTGCGGGTTTCAGGAGTCAGACAATTCCGATTCTCTACACCTTCAAGGGGGAGAATCCGGGATCCGCTGATAATGTCGACCCGCGGGGTTCTGAGGGTAATGGGTTTGGTTCAGATCTCGAGCAGGCGATGGACAGTCTCTGTGCTGCTGCTGATTCTGCCATCAGCGAAGGGGTAAACATTCTCATTCTTTCGGATCGGGGCGTGGACGGCAGGAATGCTCCCATCCCTGCTCTGCTCGCCGTGGCGGGACTTCACCATCACCTCATCAGCAGAGGCACCCGGACGAAGGTTTCCATAGTGCTCGAATCCGGCGAACCACGGGAGGTGCATCACTTTGCAGTGCTCCTCGGGTATGGGGTCGATGTCGTGAATCCGTATCTGGCGATCGATACGATTGCTGCCATGATTGATAGCGGGGAGCTTTCCGATGATTACAACAGCGCAGTCGCCAAGTATCTCAAGGCCTCCATCAAAGGGGTGATCAAGACAATGTCGAAGATGGGGATCTCGACGGTTGCCAGTTACCGCGGAGCACAGATATTTGAGTGTGTCGGTCTTAATAACGAGGTCATCGGCAAGTATTTCTGTCGCACCGCATCGCGGGTGGAGGGCATCGGCCTGGATGTGATCTCCCAGGAGGTGAAAATCCGTCATGATGACGCGTTCAAAGCCCGGGAAGTCGAGAACGAGGCGCTCGATGCCGGGGGGGTGTACCAGTGGCGTGCCGATGGGGAACGCCATCTTTTCAACCCCCAGAGCATTCATCTTCTGCAGCAGTCCACCCGCCTCGGAGACTATGATCTTTTCGGAAGCTACAGTGAGCTGATCGATAATCAGGCGCGGGATTTCTACACTCTGCGCGGACTGATGGAATTCAAGTTCGACCCCGCGAAGGCGATTCCTCTGGAGGAGGTCGAACCTGCTTCCGAAATCGCGAAACGCTTTAAAACCGGTGCCATGTCCTATGGCTCCATTTCCAAAGAGGCTCACGAGGCTCTCGCCGTAGCGATGAATCGGGTTGGGGGGCGCTCCAATACGGGGGAAGGAGGAGAGGACCCGGTTCGATTTGAACCTCTGTCCAACGGGGACTCGAAAAAAAGCGCCATCAAGCAGGTCGCGAGTGGACGTTTCGGAGTCCACAGTCACTACCTCGTCAATGCCGAGGAACTGCAGATCAAGATTTCGCAGGGCGCCAAGCCTGGGGAGGGAGGGGAGCTTCCGGGGCACAAGGTTCTTCCTCAGATTGCAAAAGTTCGCGGTACGACACCGGGAGTGGGGCTGATTTCTCCACCGCCACACCACGATATTTACTCGATCGAGGATATGGCGGAGCTCATCCACGACCTCAAGAATTCGAATGTTAATGCACGGGTAAACGTCAAGCTCGTCTCAGAAATCGGGGTTGGGACCGTGGCTGCAGGTGTGGTGAAGGCGAAGGCAGACGTTGTGCTCATTTCCGGTCACGATGGAGGGACAGGAGCAAGTCCCCGTTCCTCCATTCAGCACGCCGGATGCCCATGGGAACTCGGACTGGCAGAGACTCATCAGACTCTGCTTCTTAACGATTTGCGCAGTCGGGTGGTTCTGGAGACGGATGGTCAGCTCAAAACCGCCCGGGATGTGGTTATTGCGGCTCTGCTTGGTGCGGAAGAGTATGGATTTTCAACAGCGCCGCTGGTCACTCTGGGTTGCCTCATGATGCGGGTGTGTCACAAGAATACCTGTCCTGTCGGAGTGGCCACGCAGGACCCGCGCCTCCGGGCAAAGTTCAATGGTGCAGTGGAGAACGTGGTGAACTTCATGAACTTCGTCGCTGAAGGAGTTCGTGAACTGATGGCCAAGCTCGGCTTCCGTACGATCAATGAGATGGTGGGGCACTGCGACCGCCTGGAAATGCGCAAGGCTGTTGATCATTGGAAGGCCAAGGGACTTGATTACTCCAACATTCTTTATCAACCGGAGGTGAGTGACCAGGTGGGGGCCTACTGCACTCAGGCGCAGGACCACCTGCTTGACCGGGCTCTGGATAACACCACCCTCCTGGAGCTTTGCAGACCAGCCCTGGAATCTGGGGCCAACGTTTCTGCGGAACTTCCTATTCTCAATACCAATCGCGTGGTGGGTACGATTACCGGTGCTGAGATCAGTCGCCGCTACGGTGCCGAAGGGCTTCCCGAGGATACGATCCAACTGAAGTTCACGGGAAGTGCAGGCCAGAGCTTCGGGGCCTTCTGTCCGAAAGGGATGAGGCTCGAATTGGAAGGGGACGCTAACGATTATATCGGGAAGGGTCTTTGCGGAACCAAGATGATTGTCTACCCCCCAAGGAACTCACACCCTGATTTTGTTCCTGATGAAAACATTATTATTGGTAATGTGGCATTCTACGGTGCGACGAGCGGGGAAGCAAATATTGCCGGTGTGGCAGGGGAACGCTTCTGTGTCCGCAACAGCGGAGTGCATGCGGTGATTGAGGGAGTGGGTGACCACGCCTGCGAGTATATGACTGGTGGATCTGTAGTCTGTCTTGGTGGAACCGGGCGCAATTTTGCGGCAGGAATGAGTGGTGGTGTTGCCTACGTATACGATGAAAACGGGGACTTTGAGTCCAAGCTCAACCGGGCAATGGTGAACCTCTATCCCTTGATCGAATGTGATGACAGTGAGATCTCTGAGGTCAGGGGTCGTGTCGAGAGGCACGTCGCTCTTACGGGAAGCAGTAAGGGAAGGAGGCTTCTCGATGACTGGAGCGATATCGTGGCCAAGTTCTTCAAGGTGCTTCCGGCCGACTACGAGAGGGTTCTCAACGCCATCAAGAGAGCCGAAGAAAGTGGACTCGAAGGAGAAGCTGTCATTCTTGCGGCATTCGAAGAAAACGCCAAGGTGGGGAACTGAACCAGGAACCAAGCCAACAGGATCGTAGCGCGGTGATCAGCGTCGCGTTTCAGCACAGAGTGATTCGCGCTCTCGCCAAGCAAACAAATTTTAACGTAATGGGAAAAGCAACAGGATTCTTAGATACCGAACGGGAAACGATTCCCAATCGCCACCCGCTTGAGCGCATCAAGGACTGGGAGGAAATTCATGCTGATCGATCGGACGAGAAAGTGATGGAGCAGGGTTCGCGCTGTATGGATTGCGGGACTCCATACTGCCATACGGGGCTTCTTATTTCCGGCATGGCCAGCGGTTGCCCGATTAACAATCTCATCCCGGAGTTTAATGATCTCGTGTATCGCAACCGCTGGCAGGAAGCGCTCGAGCGTTTGCGGAAAACCAATAATTTTCCAGAATTCACCGGACGTGTCTGTCCGGCTCCCTGCGAAGGATCCTGTGTGCTCGGCTACATAGAGCCTCCCGTCACGATCAAGGATGTCGAGTGCTCGATTGTCGACCGGGGTTGGGAAGAAGGATGGTTTGCCCCCCAGGTTCCTGCCAGGCGAACAGGGAAGAAGGTTGCAGTGGTTGGCTCTGGTCCGGCAGGGCTTGCCTGTGCGGATCAGCTTAACCTCGCGGGTCATCAGGTTACCGTGTTTGAGAGGGCCGATCGGATTGGAGGATTGCTCATGTATGGGATTCCCAACATGAAACTTGATAAGAGGAAGGTCGTTGACCGCCGGGTCAATCTCATGCGTGAAGAAGGAGTTGAGTTTGTGACGGGCGCCGATATAGGGAAGGACCCGGAGTGGACGAAGGAGCGATTGGCCAGGGATTTCGATGCCACGGTCCTCTGCTGTGGGGCCACCAACGGGCGAGATCTGCCGATCGACAACCGGGAGGCGAACGGTGTCCATATGGCCATGAATTTTCTCACCGCTAATACCAGTCACCAGCTTGATCACGATTTCGATGGAACCAATCCGGAAGAACTCAATGCGACAGGGAAAGATGTGATTGTCATTGGTGGGGGTGATACCGGAACAGACTGTGTGGGGACGAGTCTTCGTCAGAAGTGTAAAAGCGTCATCCAGCTTGAAATCATGCCCATGCCGCCAATGGAGCGTGCTCCGGATAACCCCTGGCCTGAGTGGCCCAAGGTTTATACCCTCGACTATGGCCAGGTGGAGGCGCAGGCCCTGCAGGGGGAGGAACCCCGCAGGTATCTCGTCATGACCAAGCGTTTCATCAAGGACGATGATGGCAATGTGTCTGGTATCGAGGTGGTGGACATCACCTGGGGGAAAGATGAAGCCGGGCGATTCTCCCCGGTTGAGACGGAGGGGACGCTGCGTATTCTGCCCAGTCAGTTGATCCTTCTGGCGATGGGATTTCTTGGTCCGGAGCAGGAGATTGTGGAAAACTTCGGACTCCAAACCGATGCCCGGAGTAACGTCAAGGCTGAGCACGAACAATACACCACGAATGTGGAAGGGGTCTTTGCGGCGGGAGACATGCGCCGCGGTCAAAGCCTGGTTGTATGGGCAATCAACGAAGGTCGGGGAGCGGCCCGGGAATGTGATCGCTACCTCATGGGGAGCACCCAGCTGCCGTAAGGAAAGCCTGAGAGACGGTCGTGATCCGGTTCAGCCGGCAGGAATAAGAAATTGCTGGGCAGAATCGTCTTCCAGGCGGTGTTTGAGCCAGTTGACGGTGAGAATGCCTCCAGATCGGATTGCAGGCTGTCAGGTCGGCGAAAGGTGATCGTCGGCTTGAAATGCTCAGTCAGAGGGAGGGACGATCCCTCGATGACCAGGGCTCATTTCTGATCTCTATTCCACCGTGATGGTGATCTTCTTGGATGTCACCGCCGGCTTGTGGAGAATGTGGGCAAAGTTGGCGAAAGCGAGTTGGAGAGTATGCTTGCCCTTGGGGAGGTCGAGGGTGACCTGGGTCTGTCCCTTGCCATAGTGGAGGCATTTTCCATCAATGGAGGGGATGGGCATCTTGGGATCGAGTTCCGAGACGTCCATGTTGACGAGGAGGTGATGATGCCCGGTGTCCGGAAGATACATGCCAGCGGGGCAGACGCCCATGCCCTTGAGACCAAAGCGGATGGTGACCGGCGCCTTGACGGTTTTGCCGTCCTTGAGGCCCATGATGTAGACCCTGGCACCTTTGGGCGATGGAGTTTCCAGCGGGTTAGGCAGTTTGGGAGCATCCTCAGCGGAGGCGATGATGATCGAGGCGATGAAGGCGAGGGCAGCGAATAGTGTATTCTTGATCATGGGAGGGATGGGTTGCGTCCGGATGCTACAGATCGTTAACCGGGGGGCAAGTTCCGTTTGGCTGACAGGGCAAACGGAACCGTCATTCGTTCTGCTTGGGATGCCGGGAGCCGGTCGGGACGCCGAATAATGATCGGAATGGACGGGAAGACGAAGGGGTGAGGGATTCCGCTCACAGGTTCACCCGTGCAATACGCCAGTCGGGCATCACGGTGGCACCGATTTGTTCATAGAACTCGATGGCGGGAGTGTTCCATTCGAGGACAGACCATTCGGCACGGGCACAGCCGCGTTCGCGAGCGAGGGTGAGGAAACGGGCGAGAAAGGCTTTACCGATACCTTCACCCCGGCGTTCCGGACGGACATAGACGTCCTCCAGCCAGAGCCCGGGACGTCCGGTGAAGGTGGAGAAGGTGGGGAAGAAGATGGCCATTCCCACCAGCCGGGAGGGAGATTCAGGTCCACTGGAGGCAGGAGTCCCGGCCACGAGAGCTTCCGCCCGGGGAGATTCACTGAAGAGAGCCTTCTGAAGGTCGCATGGAGTGGAAGTCACGGTGGGGGCCAGGTTTACATAGTCGGCCAGTTGCCGGATCAGGGAATGGAGCTCCTCGATATCCCCGGGGACTGCTTCGCGGATTTTCCAATCAGGCATTTTGATCTTCAAGGTGGGGGTTTGAAAAAATCCCTCCGTCACCTGCTCCTGCCTAGAACTCCCCCGCCAGAGGATCGGGTTCCAGAATGCCGAGATCGACCAGGAAGCAGTCCGCGGAACGTAGAGTGATTTCGTAGTTCTGCTGATGCGAATTGTAGTTGAAGAAGGTGTGGCCTGCTCCTTCGAACTCCATCAGTTCGCAGTTGTTTTTCTTTTTCGCGTAGCGCTTGGCGAACCTGGTCACCAGTTCTATCGGAATGAGACGGTCGTTTCGACCGTGGTAAAGTTTGCAGGGGGGCAGGTTGGGCTGTGGCACGTGCTCGGACGGACTGTATTTCCTGGCTTCTTCCCCGGAGGAGAAATTCTCGCCACCCACACCCTTGCGGCTGGTGTTGACAAGGGGGCTGAAGAGGAAAAGGGCAGAAGGACGAAAGTTTTCCCCGGGGTGCTCTCCGATTTCAGGGAGAGTGGTGCAGCAGAGAGCGAGGTGCGCGCCGGATCCTGCTCCGCCGAAGACGATCTTGGCGGGATCGATACCAAGAATGGCGGCGTTCTTGCGGAGGAAGACCATGGCCATGGCGGCGTCCTCAAGGGCGTCGACAGGGGAGCCTTCGCCTTTGGCGGCGACACGGTACTCAATGCACATGCAGACCGCTCCGCGGGCGGCGAAGTGGAGGGCATGGGGCACGAACTGGGTGGGCATGGAGAGGTCCCACATCCCGCCATGGAGGAAGAGAATGACGGGGGCTTCCGCGGATTTGGGGTCATGTCCGGGAGGGAAGAAGAAGTGGGCCGCGAGGTCCCCGGCGGGAGAGTGAAAGTAGATGAACGAGTGCGCCTCCTTGAGAAGTTCCCGGTCGCGCGCTTCGCCGATGGGAGGGGCTTTGACAAGTTGGTCGATCACGTGGCTGCCAGAATGAAACGAGGCGGATTTTATTTTTCATTCCGCGCGGGAGATGTCCATAGTTTCCGTCATGATCCGATCGCTTTTGATCCTTCTGGGAGTAACTTCGGCCCTGATCGTCCTGCCGGCGACTGCGCAGCAGGCCGATCCTGTCCTGAGCAGGCACCTCGATGCAGTGTACCAGCACTGGAGGCATGCAATGATAACCAGGAATTTCCGGAAATGGGAGGAGCACACCGCAAGCCATCGCAGGGCGGCCATCGTTAACCGCATACACTCCGAGCGGCGGTCAGTCGCGCCCACACTCTTCAATCTGCCCGCGCCACCACCTGACAATCGCGCCCTCAAATTGCTCGATTCGAAGGTGAAGGGCACTACCGCAAATCTGATTTACTTCGGGCCGGTGGATTTCGGGGTGGGAGGCAGGCCACCTAACAACCTGCTTGTGCTGTCCTTTGTGAAGGAGGGGGTCCGCTGGAAGTACGATACCGCGGATTACGTGAATCTGGCTAATCTTCCCGATGCACGGCGGCAGTTGGAATCAGGGGACTACAGTCATCTGGCGAAGCGGGAGTTTTTTCCGGGAGGGACCGTTGAACAGCCCCCGGTAGTTCTGCGTGCCCCGGTGAAATACATCGCCAAGACCTATGTCTACTGTCCCGGCCGCGAAGTGCGCGTGATGGTCAATGGGATAAGCCGGCATCTCTATCAGAACACCAAGGAATCCGAGGTAATTATAGGAGGAGCGCGAGATGGACTTAACGAAGTGCAGTTCACGGTGAGCAAGCTCCCGGGAGGAGAGGGCAGCGAGCCGCTCGCCATCCGGGTTTATCTCATGTCGCAGGTGGCGGGAGTGAAGCCGATCAAGATCTTCCAGTATCAAGTGGAAGAGAAGGGCAAGGTGGAGCCGGC
>Ga0315316_10001999_pt1 | contig 14536 bp, 15 predicted proteins | sample M160m3416metaG_FD_203702 | JGI IMG/M metagenome (GOLD analysis project Ga0315316, IMG submission 203702) | Ammonia-oxidizing marine archaeal communities from Monterey Bay, California, United States - M1 60m 3416 | ecosystem: Environmental > Aquatic > Marine > Intertidal zone | place: USA...
CGTGCTGTGTTTGGTGGCAGTGACATCACATCTGGAACGTAGAACAAACGTCAACACTCAAATGGTGCGAAGCGTGATCGCCCCTCTTGGCACCGCAACCAAAATAAGTATCTTCACGTTCAGCACTATTTTCCTCGGCAGCCCACTGTTGGTGATGGTCGAAAGGTCACTGAAAACCGGTGACCGCTATGGCTTTGGCAACTACATAGCCCTATTCGACAAGATCCCCCAATTACCGACGACAGCGGCGGAAGCTATAGCTAACTCCATGATTTACGCGTCTATAGCTACGGCCATAGCCCTATTCCTAGGAGTTCTATGTGCTTTAACTATCGTCTCAAAAGATAGTAGAACCGGCCGTTTCTTCGATTTGGCAGCGACGTTGCCGTTGGGTGTGTCCGCGGTAACTGTGGGCTTCGGAATCTTAATTTCGCTGAACAGATCGCCAGTTGACTGGCGTACGAGTTGGTGGATGGTTCCAGTAGCTCACTCGGTAGTTGCCATCCCATTTGTTGTGAGAACCATCGTTCCCATGTTGCGCCAAATTCACCCCTCCATTAGAGAGGCCGCATCCCTGCTGGGGTCATCATCGCTGCAGATACGCAGGCTGATAGACCTCCCACTCGTGGTTCGTGGCATAACAGTGGCCGCTGGTTTCGCGTTCGCTATTTCTATAGGTGAGTTTGGAGCTACCTCATTTCTGCCTCGACGAGCGGACACGCTGACCGGACCACAGGCAGTATTTAGGTTGTTGAGCACACCCGGAGACATGCTTCGCGGTCAGGCAATGGCTCTATCGGTTGTGTTGGCTGGAGCCGTTGCGATAGCGGTAGTTGTTTCTGAGCTGGTCTCTTCAGGTAAGAAAGGTAGGAGTGAAGTTGACTTGCAGATAGGTTCCTAGGTCGTGAGCGATGAACGGTGGACCAACACTGGTGCTGTGACTCAGCAACCGGTTGACCTTGAGCGCATACGCGCTGCAGTGGTTGAAATTCTTGAAGCTATTGGCGAAGACTCTCAACGAGATGGCCTGCAGCGAACCCCTGAACGTGTGGCGAAAATGTATGCGGAAGTGTTCGCTGGTCTTAGGGAAGACCCCGAGCATCACCTTGAGGTCCAGTTCGAAGCTGGACATGACGAGATGGTGTTAGTCAAAGACATAGCTTTTTACTCGATGTGTGAACATCACCTACTGCCATTTGTGGGGAAGGCCCATGTTGCCTATGTTCCCGGTGAACACGGCAAGATAACGGGATTGTCCAAGTTGGCGCGGCTCGTTGAGGCGTACGCTCGCAGACCTCAAGTGCAAGAACGGTTGACGAGCCAAGTGGCGGACAAACTGATGGAAGCTCTCAATCCGCGAGGCGCACTAGTGGTGATCGAAGCCGAACACCAGTGCATGTCAATGCGAGGGGTCCAAAAGCCCGGTTCTTTGACCCTTACCTCGGCAGTTAGAGGAATTTTCTTGGCCGACGCGACCCGAGCGGAAGCTTTTCAACTGATCGGAATTGGTCGATAACCCTAGATTGCGAGCGGTCGTTCACCATTGAGGAATCGTTCACACATCACGAGCAAGTTGACCCAATAGGTTGTGCCTGGCACGAAATTGCCCAGGGTCACCTCAGTCGAAATTGTGGTGGCGTTGGGTGCTCCAGCGTGTTGCACTCCGGTGAGTGTCATCTGTTCAAGGTCGCCTGCGAAAAGGCGGAGTAGGTCTGTTATCGATGCATCGAAAATGGCTTCGACTTCGCTGGGTTGGAGGATGTAATCGTCGAGAGGTCGGTCATCTTGGAGTAGGAACACGCTGGTTAGTTCTCGGTTGAGGTGACCTTCGCCGCTGTCATCAACCAGTCGTCGTTCTCCTAACAGAACCAAATCGGTTGGTTCAGCTACAACCCCAAGTTCCTCAGTTAACTCGCGTGCGCCGTCGATTGGGGTTTCGCCTGCTGATAGATGTCCAGCAGCACTTAAGTCGAGAAGACCGGGGAAAGCAGCTTTTCGATTGGATCGGCGTTGCAAAACAACTGTCGGAACACCGCTCCTAGTTGTAGCTATTTGGCAGTGGAACACTCTGTGCCAGTCACCATTTCGGTGTACTTCGTCTCGGGGTTTAGCGCCGAGGTAGCGCCCCATATCGTCGAAAACGTCGAGCATTTCGACTCCTGGGGCGCTATCGGTCATCTCAAAGCAGCTCAGTGTAGGAATCAAGCAACGGAAGCACGGTGTCGGGGCCTTCAGGTGGAACCCATAGCACTGCACGACTGACGCCTGCTTCTTCCAGACTTTCCAAAGCGTCTCGTTTGCCAGGAGTGCCGAACTGACCGAACTCGAGAGTTGCAGGATCTCTTCCAGCGTCTTCGGCTGCTTGTCGGACTTCCTGTATTGGGCCTGCGAGGTCATGTCGTCCTGAGATCGGCATCCAACCATCACAAAACTCGACGATGTCTTTGATCGTTTTTGGTCCAGCGGCTCCGCCAAGAATCACTTTGGGGCCTCCAGCTTGGACAGGCTTAGGCCACGACCAACTTGAATCGAAATTCACATGTTCGCCGGAGAATTGGGCTTCGTCGTTGTTCCAAATTTCGCGGCACGCCAACATGTTCTCTCGCGTTATTGCACGGCGCTCGCTGTATTTGATTCCGTGGTTGGCCATCTCTTCTTTGTTCCATCCGTAGCCAATTCCGAGGATGAATCTGCCGTTGGAGATCAAATCGAGGGAAGCGCATTCTTTGGCGAGCCACAGTGGGTCTCTTTGAGCGACGAGCGTTATGCCGGTGCCGAGCATCAGATTTTCAGTGACCGCGGCGGCTGCTGATAATCCGACGAATTGGTCGTGGGTGCGCCAATATTCTTCAGGTAAAGGTGGTGCGCCTTCACGTCCGCCCCATGGGGTGATGCGGCTTGTGGGTATGTGGCTATGTTCAGGGAACCAAAGCGACTCGAAGCCTCGGTCCTCAACTTCTTTGGCTAGGTGGGCTGGTTGGATTGCTTTGTCAGTTGGAAATATTGCGATCCCAATTTTCATTGATTTACCTCTTGAGCTGAGTCGAACTTGTTTCTCCAAGTTAACCGGCCGTAGTGATGATTTGACGGGCGAAACAATGAGTTGTCGCTTCGGTCGTAACTAGCTGGCACACTTCCAGTGGGGCCAGAGGCAGCCTCGACGATTTGGAGAGAACTGTGCAGATCACTTTGGAAGTCGATAAATGCATCGGCAGTGGGTCCTGCGAGATGATGGCGCCCGAAGTGTTCGAAGTTGGCGAAGACGGGTTAGCGGAATTACTCGACGCCAGTCCGGGGAGCGAGATGGAATCAAAATGTCGCGCGGCAGAAGAAAGTTGTCCCACTCAAGCGATCGTGGTTGAAGTCTGAACTAGATGATGGCTAAACAGCCATCTTGTTGAATGGGTCGGTAGCCTGACAGTTCGTCCGGGAAGTGGCGCAGCTTGGTAGCGCACCTGCTTTGGGAGCAGGGGGTCGCAGGTTCAAATCCTGTCTTCCCGACCAACACAGCCCTTATTGTCCATGTCTGAAATAGAAAAGGACATGGATGATGGATTGGGATCAATTAGCTATTTTGTCGTCATTAATTACGGGTGTCGCGACGTTGGCTGTAGCTATCTTTCTCGCAGTGCAGCTGCGATTACAGCGAGACGATGCTCATCGGGCACATTTGGATTCTGTGCGCAACTTTGACTTTGGAAATGAAGGGTTACTCCAGGATTTAGTGCTGACCGTTGTTGGGGATGAATCCACGTCCGAGTTGTATTGGAAGGCTGCTTTCGATTGGGAGTCGCTTTCGCTAGTTGAAGTGCAGAGATTTAGATGGCTTCAGCAACAGATGTACTTAAATATGTGGGGTGCGTGGGTACGGAAGCGTGACGGGGAAGAGGATTACCGTTTCCGAGGACAGTGGAGCTTGTTGTTAGAACACCCAGGCCAGCGACGGTTTCATGAGAAGTGGGGACGAAGGATTTCGCAACGAGACCCAGTGTTCTCGCAAATTGCTGAAGAGATCTATGAGGAGATGGAAAGCCAAGCGGCCTAGAGACGCCCGCATAGACGTCACAGGCGTATACAGGCTTTACTCTCCATGTTGAGAGTCGCTAGTCGAGATTGAGGTCGCGGCAGCGACTTCCCTCTGGTAGGTAGATGGCGCCGTGGGGATGCTGGCAATAGACCGTGGTGCCCCAGCGAGGCATGGGTAGAGACCTATTGCTGTTGACAAGATAATTCTCGGTTTCTTGTGAACCTATGTCGTGACCTAGGAAACAGATTTCGGGCAAACCACTTGATGCTCCCAGGTGTATTAGTTGGATGAGTAGTGCGTAGGGGCCGTGCGGGTGCGAATTCCTCATTAGTTCTCGTCGACTTGGACAAAGATTGGTGTTTGTTGGTTGTTGATTCGAACCTTCGCCAAGCAAAGATGGCTCAGGGCGGAGTGAGAGTTCGTTGAGGATTGCGTCTCGTCGAGCGTTGAGGTCATTGGAGGATTCGCCTTCGCGACCGACCACCACTAATGCGATTCTGGCCACGAGATCAGAGGCATCGTTATCCGAAGTAGCTTTGTTTGATCGGCTCTCTAATTCAAGTAGCCCGTTCCACCTCGAGTTACTTTGGGTTCCTTTGTCTGGTAGCAGGAGCGCGTCAAGGGGAATATTTTCAGGCCCGCCTTTGGTTTTAGCGTTAGCGGATTCCAGTGCCTCTAAAATCTGTCGCCTGTCGACCACAGACTCCTCTTGCAAAGCTTGGTTGGGATCGTCGCAGAGCCGCTCAGCTGTTCCTTCACTTGTGATGTACACGGTGTCGTGGAGAAATGCTTGCTTACCAAGTCTGGTCACAGGAGCTTTAGCTAAGGACGGCAAGCGAACTTGCAGTTCTTGATAATCGACCCCTCCTTCTGCCAATGGGTGGAAGGTCATGTGCACGCTAGAAATTTCTCCGTCGCCGCCCAGCACGCACATAATGTTGAAGCTAGGCACGGCGTCGTTGTAGTCGGAGTCCCCTTTCGAGTCGTCCCCGCTCGAAACTTTCACCTCAGCGGTGTCACTCGTCAGAAGGGCAGCGTTTCTGACACCAGATCCATCATCAGAACCCCCACACGCCACCAAGCACGCAGCCGCCACCAGCAGCGAAACGAGCAGCCCAATCCCAAGTTTCATGCACACGACCCTAGACGAGGGTGGTTTGGAATCAAGAAGCGTCAATCTGTAGGTCGGTATCTATACATGTGGGCACGATGTCTGGAGGCGGCCCCCAGACAGGGGTGTCGCCTGCAGTTGTAAGGGTTTCGCGGTGAGGGGTGTTTTCGTCTATGTTTTGCCAACTTGATCGAGCTAGTGGAGTTCGACGCATAGAGAATTAGGTGGAAAACATGTCAGTAATGACAATCGTCGTAGCGAACATAAGTGACGTCGCAGGATTTGCTGAAGCGGGCAATTCGTGGGGAAAACAGAAGCTCATGGATATGGGCTGCCTAGATGTAACTGCATCGCGCATCGTTCACGGTGGCGAATTGGCAGGTATGGCAACCATCGCCTTTGAATGGGACTCAGCGGACGCATCAATTGCGGGTTCTGACGCCATAAACGCAGACAGTCAAATGTTGCAGATGATGGGTGATACCGGCGTGAGCGTCGTGCGTCGCACACTTTTCAGTGTTGCGGGCGAGCGAGGCGAACGAAGCGGGGATTACATCTCTGGTGTTTATGTGACTGGTCCCCCAACCGCAGATGGCCTCGATATTGGTTGGCCTCTTGTGAAAGATCACGTAAACGGCACCATGGTGTTGGGCGTGATCGCAGGCGGCCCTGCGCCATGGACTGGAACTCTGGTGACGATGGCCGACTCAGCTGACGCCATCATCGAAGGAGGGGCCCGATCTTGGTCGGATCCTAAAATGCAGGAATTTATGGCGAACAACGGCTCGCAAGCAATAGGCCGCATCCTCGGGAAGCGCTTGTTCTAGTACCTCGGAATTGGTGAAGCTAATTTGATGCAACGGCCGCCTTCGGGCGGCCGCTGCTTTTAGTGTCTGTGTCCTGAGTAGAAGGGATATGGATTATGGGTTGGGATGAATTGGCGATTGTGTCGTCTCTAGTTACGGGCATAGCCACACTAGGAGTGGCGGTATTTCTTTCGGTGCAGTTGCGGGTGCAGCACAAGGATTCGGAGCGACTCCACCTTGACTCGGAGAGGCAGTTCGCGTTTTTAAACGAAAATCGGCAACAAGAGCTCTTCATCTCCTATTACGAAACCGAGTCAGCAGCCAATCTCTTCTGGAAGGGTGCTAGTGACTTCGACTCTCTGACTGAGGCTGAAGAGAATCGTTACAGGATGATGATGCACTCCATGTATTTCCATCTGGTGAACGCATGGAAATTGGAGCGTGACGGCAGTGACCTTAGGAGGTTGCGTTCTGCTTGGGAGGCAACGTTGCGACATCCAGGACAACGGCGGATTTACGAGAAGTCGGGTCGAGCCTTGTTGCGAAGAGATCCAGACATAACCGAGTTCGTCGAGGAGATCTATAACGAACTTGAAAGCCAAGCTGCTTAAAGGAAGCAGCCCATGAGAGTTAGCCGATCGATAAATCCGTATCTATACCTGTGACCACGATGCTTGGGGGCACCCCACAGGGGGAGGGGTGTCGCCTACAGTCGTAAGGGTTCGCTGTAAGGAGTGCGTAAGTGCCTGAGAATCTACGGAAACTGATCGGTGTAGCTGCGATGGCCGCGATTGTCGTTGTCGGCATCGTCGTCACTAACGATGATGATTCTGATTTCACCAGGAACGCAATGTTGTTCCAGGGGATCACCCAGGCTGGTGATAATGGCGAAATTGAAGCGTTAGAAATGCGTTTGATGCACATTGAGAAGCTTCTCGGTCAAATCCCAGAGTTAGGGATTTTGGCGGAGGTAATAGATCGAGCTGAAGCGGGCAGCGCTGAAGTCCGTCGGTCAGTGGCAAGATCGAATCGACAGATCTCAGACTCCGTAGAAGGAGTTAGCGACGAAGCGGAGCAAGCGCATGAAACGATCCGAACCTGGATTCGTATATACCGAGGACCCAACACCGAAGAGCAAATCAACGAGATCTGGCGCGATGCCATAGCCGAATTTGAAGGCATATCCTCGGAGCTGACGGCACAAATAGACCCTCTCAATGACGAGATGACCGCCTGGCTTGCTAACAATAACGCTCAGCTAGAGGGGCTCTCACCACAATTCGGTCCCGAGTTCCCAGGTTTAGGTCCCATGGTTGAGATTTTGTGTCGAACTCAGCTCGCGGCATGGGGTGTTACGGCGAACGGTGTGTCTGCAGGCTGGGATATGTACGAAGAGTTTTGGGCTTGCGCATACGAGCGACTACAACTAGAAGAGCTTAGAGGCCGTGAGTTGGGCATGGATTCGGTTGCGTTTTGCCTCCCTGGGCAAGAATTCTCTCGTCCAGGGAACAACAACCCAGCTGCGCTGTTTGAGTCGATTGGGCGAAGAGGAACTACGTACTCGGGGTGGGAAGACACACTTAGATTTGACGGGGTCTGTAGCTAGAACACCTAGACGTATCTGGTTAGGCCATTGTTCTTAGCGTTTGTTGTCGTCGAGTTTGAAATCAGAGGCTCGGTCATCTGTTTTGGTGTCGAACGAAGCTGAATCATCTGCTTTGGATGTGTCGCTTTTGTTGTCGTCGAGTTTGAAATCTGATGTTCGGTCGTCCGATTTCAGTGATTCGTCTTGTTTGCGTTCAGAGGTTTCTTTCTTTGCGTCTGTGGCCTCTTCTCTTTTGTCTCGCAGTTCTTCGTCTTTGTTGCTCTCGTCTTTCTTTCGCTGAGCCTCGTCGTCGTCGGACTTTGTGGCTTCGTCTTTCTTTGCGTCTGTGGCCTCATCTTTTTTCTCTCGCAGTTCTTCGTCTTTGTTGCTCTCGTCTTTCTTGTCGAGGGAGTCGTCGGACTTTGTGGTTTCTTCTTTCTTGCGTTCCGTTATCTCCTTGTCGCTAGGAGCGTCTTTCTTTCGCTGAGCTTCCTCGTCGTCGGACTTTGTGGTTTCTTGTTTCTTGCGTTCATCTGGGTTTGTGGTGTCAGTCTCTTTTTTGGGTTTCTCGTTTCTAGGTTTGATAGTGACGTCGACGGTTCGACCATCTGAGGTGACTATGTCTCCGTTAGAGCTGATGCGAACTTCGACCTTTGACCCGTCAGCGAGCAGAAGGGTCCCTGAGTCACCAGTTTCGTCTATCCGAATCTCTGTCACGTCGCTTTCGGCGATGTCGATGGCAATAGTCTTTTCTTGGTTGTCTTTTGAGTCGACGGAGACTTTGGATCTCTCTTCAAGGGTTGTCGTCGTTTGCGTTTTGTCGACGGTGTCGACTCGTAAATCTTTAACTTCGATCTTGTCTGCGATGGTGCTGCTTACTTCAACTGTCCGCGATTTGACGTCGTCTGCAACTAACAGTTCAGACGATTTTTCGATGGCATCTAGACGTTCTTCGACTGGAATTGATTTAGGTATGTAGGTGTCAACGTCGCCATCAGCGTCGACGATCACATCGATTCTTTTGTCGTTGCGGGGAATTTCCACGACCTTCACTGTCTCGCTCTGGTCGTCGACAATTTCGATCTTTGTGCTGACCTCAGCCAACTGAACCGATGTTCGCAGGTCAGGCTGAGCCGCTATTTGAACTCGTTCAGTGGTTGACGCGATTGTCACTGTCGCTTCGGTTTCTTCTGCGACGTCTACCTCAATTTTGAGACCAGTCAGCTCCTTAACGGGATCTGGGTCCGATGGCGCTTCAACTTTTATTGTTGCCTCATTAGATACAACAACTGAACCAGCGCCAGCATCAGTGAACACAGACAGTTTCGCCGCACCATCCTCGATAGCTAATTCAGCGTTTTCGGCCCACTCCACCAACACCACATCGGTGCGCTGAGACCCTCGATCGAGTGGAGCGCCACGAGTGACTGCTATCACCCCGTCACGTCCCGGAACCGCCGACTCCCCATCGAGGACACCGCCAGCTCTCGTCAAGGTCCAATTCCTTGTCGTACTAGAGATCGCCAACAACTGCTTGGCACCCGTTCCCGACCCCTTAAACGGTTCAGGGAACGGTGCTTCGCGAACAGACAACGGCGTGAGGTCCATCAAACCACTACCACCCGTCCACGCCTCAGGGTCATTGCTTTGATCAGCGGCGAAATACGAGAACCGCCACCTATTCGCCTGAGTATCGACCTCTATATATCTTTGTTCACCAGGCCAATTCGGGTCATACACGTAAACCACACCACGACCCTGGTCGTCTAAATCCACTGCATAGGGCAACACGCTGTGCCCCCCAACTTTGGAATACACCCCCAACGTGTACTGCTCAGCAGATGGATCAACTAACGACGCCTGCAACTCAGCGACGATTGCGGCCACTGAACGTGTCCGCCACTGCTCAGTTGCGGTAATGACGTCGTCAAGGAACTGGGTGGCGAACAATCGAGCCAAGCGATGCTCAACCTCACTGGTCAACGCCAACAATGCTGTTTCGGGATTAGCACCAACCAAGAAACGGTCCACACTCGCAACCGTCATCCCTTCACACACCCCGTATTGCATTGAAGACGCAACCATCTCGATCCACTCCGCAGCAGCAGGAGTTGGCGTACACGCACCCTCAGATTCGACACATACCGCAGCGTCACCAAAAAGAGTCACAGCATCGGCCACGCTGAACTGCCCAGATTCGGAAGCCGCATAATTGCCAAACGCCCAACCATGACGACCAACATCAAAACCAAGCGAATCTGAAGCCTCTTCAGCTGCGACAACAGAAGCCGCAGCCTCGATAGGGGGTGGAGATGACCCGCCGCAACTCGCACACAATAAAACCGTTACCAACAGTGCTTTGGTAACTCCAACAGCGCGAATCACAACCATACGGTTATCACACACTGACTGATCTGCCTTTTGAAGGGAGATAAAGGTCCCCGAAATCAGATTGGTTTCCACCAAGAAGCATCTTGTAAGCGACCCATTACTGCTTCACACAAACTTGTTTGCATAATTCCGGGTTCGTCTTCGACAGAAACTGAAGTAACGATTCCGTCTTCTGCCACGAGGGCGTAGCGTTGTGAAATTGTGCCGAGACCGAAACCGGGTGCACCAGGCATATCCATACCTAAAGCTTGAGCAAAATTTCCCTCACCGTCGGGAATCATCATCACTTCGGAAGATCCGTGAGCTTTGTTGAAGGCATCCATAACCCACGGATCACGAACAGCTGTGCAAGCGATCCTGTTCACTCCTCCACCCGCTAGTTTTTGGGCGTTTTCGACGTAGCCCGGAAGATGCACTTGCGAACAACCACTTGAGAAAGGAACGGGTGTTGAGAACAATATGTTTCGACCTGCGCCTAGAAGCGAACCAGTGCGAACCGGCATAGGTGACCCGTCGGGTCCGAGCATAATTATTTCAACGTCAGGTATTTGGTCTCCAACTTGGATCATTTATTTATCCCCCTAAATAAAATGAAGAAGTAGGTGTGGAGACTTTAGGCCGATTTCCCTGATATAGCTCAGCCAGAAGTCGGGGAAAGATTTTGTGCAGTTAGGTCATCGAATATTTCGTCCTCGAACCATTCGATAAACCTCGGATCTCGAGCAGGTTTCCAAAGCTGCCAAACAGCGGGGCCGAGCCGCATTTTCATAAGTCCTTCAACAGCTTGGACTCTCATATCAAGATGGCTTTTTTCGATTAGTCCTTTGTCGTGCATATCCCAGGTGTCGAAAATGTCGACGAGCAGAGTGTTCATCCAGAGAGTTACCCGCCAGTGTTCGTGATCTGCCATGTCGTCGCCATCCCAATTCTTTGCCATAAACATTGCGAAATCGGTGTTTTGTGCAGATGACAGATATCGGTCATACATTCGTTGGGTCAGACTGTGGCCGTATTGTGCCTTGGTTAAGTTGAGCGCTTGTCTCGCCTCTTTGGCGATATACATGACGGTCAACGAGAAAAGCACCGCCTCCATGATCTGAGCGACGTCTGACAGATTGCTTACGTTCATCTGGTTCTCCTTCGGCGGTATTGAACGATTGTGAGTGACCCCCGCCCAGTCGCTCGCCCAAGGATCCTTTCGCGTTTAATGGGACGTTGTCATTTGTTAAATGATTCGTCGCCAATGAATGGCAGACTGAAACCATGAGGAAATGCGGCGCACTGACGGCTCTGCTGCTCGTACTCGCGGCTTGCAGCGCCAACCAGGAAACAGCCACTCCTCAAATCGCTATTTCGGTTCCAGAAGCTCCTTCGGATTCCGTCGCACCAACTACCGCAGATGGCTCTGTAAACGCTGATTCGCCTTCGCCTTCGACAACGATGGCGCCTGTCGCGACCGTACCCACAACGGTCGCCTCTCCACCCAAGGAGGTGACTGGTGAGAACATCGATAGCAGCCGGTCAGAAATACTGGGGTTCTTCGATGCCCAGTCACCACCAGGGATAACCAGCGATCAACGGTTAGCGGTCTCTTCGCTTGTTCAGAGAGCTCGCTGGGCGGTCGTCGATATCCTGTTTGAAAATTTCGGGCAGGGCACTGGCACCTTCATTTCATCTGACGGCTATCTGGTGACCGCCGGACACGTGGTCACGGGCGACGGCGACTATTCAGTTGTCACTTACGACGGGCGTAAGTTTCCCGCGACGCTTGTGGCCCGAAACGTGTCGTACTCGCCCGACGTCGCCATTTTGAAAGTGGATGGCGACGGATTCCCATTCGTTCCCATTGGGTCTACACCAGCAAAGGGTGACATCTCCGTATATGTCGGGCACCCTGCGACGTTGCTTTGGGCTGGCTTTGGTGGCGTGATTACCGGCATCGACTCGTCGGAGTCTTTCGACCGAATTCTGTACACCAACCCGAGTGACAGTGGAGCAAGTGGAAGCACAATCCTCGGTGTTGATGGAGACCTGATAGGGGTGTTGAGCGGCGAGCGGGATCATTCACTTCCGAAATCAGTCGTCGCTGATCTGCAGGACAAACCACTTTGGAATGCTCTCGAGTTTCGTGCCCTGCTCGACACAACGGGTTTCGGCTCAACTGCAGATGTTGTCGCTGGCTTCATCGAAAAACATGTTCCAGGGCTCGTGGAAGCTAACAGAGCAGCCCGGAGCAAAGCGGTTACCGTCGACCCAAGTTTCGTACCTCCAAGTATTCCCTCGGGTGTCTGCCGAGTGTGTCTCCACTGGGGAGGGTTGATGGATTGGATCAAGGACGTCTTAGCAAACACCTCACCGCTTGAAGAGGTCCGTTATCTCGAGATGATGGCAGCCACTATGCAAGATCCGGATGACATCAGCGGCGAAGAACGGGCATTAGTTAAATCGGTCGGCCAGTCGACACAACAAGCTGTTGTTCAACTGACAGTGCGAACTCGCGATGACGTCCTTACCGACAGTTTCAGTGGTGGCACAGGGTTCTTCGTGTCACCCGACGGATATCTGATCACCAACGCACACGTTGTCGAAGGCGCAGAAACTATTGAGGCAAAAACATTCGATGGCCGAACATTAAGCGGGACGGTCATAGGTTCAGTACCCGAAGATTGGTCACCGGACCTCGCGTTGCTAAAGCTGGCCACCACTGGTGAAACCTGGGTGCCCCTTGCATCAGACGGCCAACTCGAGCAACTGGTCGTCGGAGTCGGTCACCCGCAGGGCCTGGAATGGGCGATCTATGGGGGCCGAGTTTCTTTTTGGGATCCACCCCCAGAGTGGATAGATGCCCCTTCTCACTTCCAGTTTGACGCTGTGAACGTGGGGGAGGGTTCAAGTGGAAGCCCCGTCGTCAACATGAGCGGCCAATTGGTAGGGGTGGTCGCTGATGGGATGGTCGATAAAAGTTTCAGCGACGAATGGGAGTACGGCGTAAGCGACTTTGTGCATCGCATGGTGTTTTGGAATAAAGCATCCCTTAGTGCAGCGACTGCTGGTCGGGTAGGCGGCCCCCGAGTCGACGCGGTGCGAGAGTTTATAGACGCTCGAGTCCCTGGCCTTCTGGTTCCGTTAACGCAGTAAAGGGTTGAACTGCCCGAGATGCTGGGCTGTCTACAAGCTCCACTCGTGATGGACGTCAAGGTTCTGATAGGTGGCGCCGTTATTTTCTTGAGCGTCTGCAGCGGTTTCCTGAATTTCGTCCACCTGATTGTTCTGATCAGCAGATTCCCAAGAGTCAAATTCGACAATCGTCACGATTTTCCTTGGAACGTCGCGATCGGCGCACAGCACAAGATTTTTGACAGTTGTCTCATCACCGAGAGTTTTCATTAGGCCTTCGATTTCAGCTCGGGCTTCCTCGATATCTTTCGATTCCTCGATTACCTGAATGAATTTCAATGTTCACCTTCTGTTCGTAGTGTCCGATCCCCGTCGAGGGGTCTTTGTGCTCTACTAAACAAAACACGAAACGAGAAGTAAAGCGTCCGAATTGCGAAGGGAGAGGCAGTCGCTGAGGGCCACCACCTTTACGGCCAGATGTTGGGGAACTTTGACCGGAAAGGCTTCTTCTCAGCGACTGCCTCTCGTTGCAGAGGACTATATAGGAATAAGAACCATTCTCATTACTGGTTTTGGAATAATTTCGCCCCCGAGATAAATAAGTTCCACATTCCCGGCAAATCAGTCAAACCCCACCTGCCAAGTTTCATTCTTTATGTCCACTGCTACGATTTAATTCGTGAGTAGGAAAGCAAAAAAAACCGGACGAGTCACTCCCAAAGGAACAAGACCAGCGGGCTATACCCCCAAGGCATCCTCATCGAAGGGCGATTGCCCGTGTTGCGATTGTGGGGGGCGTTGCTAGCTTCGCTGCCGGTCCCACAATTGCTTTCCTCGCTTCGGTGAGTATCGAACGTTGACGATTTCGTGAACCGATCAAAGGCCTCTTTGGTGCTACCAGCTCAGACAAGTTTTAGTCCGCGAGATCTCTTGGAGGCAGCATCGATACCTCGGTATTGAGGTGCTCTTCGATTGCATGATCTAGTTGGTCTGCCCCGTAAACCTCGACAAGGGCTTCTATGAGCATCTCAGTCGGCAACAGGATCGGTTGATCGTTGTAATCAGATTCGTCATTTGGGTTTGAATACCAGATAGCGGAACTAGGAGCTCCATCAAAGATCTCCTCCGCCGCTCCGAAAGTAATGGTGTATTTGCGGCCTGTGATATCGCAGTCCCAAGCCCACGTCGGATTTTCGTCACCCTGCTCATCGCTACTCACAACAAACCAGTCCCATCAAGTGTTCATGTAACCCTCCCTTACGAGAGCTACTTCAGGTCGAATTCTGGCAGCAGAAGCAATTGGAAAGGCGAATGCTTGAGACCGGAAACGAGGAAACGAGCGAGCGAAACATGGATGGTTTGTGGTGTGCTGTGCTGAGTAGGTAGGGGAGGGGATGAGTATGACAGTTGCGCTAGAGGGAGAACCTGGCGCTTGGGACGCCTCTTCATTCGATTTTTTACACCCCCAGATGCGAGTTGACCCCTTCCCCACATTCAGC
>Ga0315316_10002000_pt1 | contig 14525 bp, 9 predicted proteins | sample M160m3416metaG_FD_203702 | JGI IMG/M metagenome (GOLD analysis project Ga0315316, IMG submission 203702) | Ammonia-oxidizing marine archaeal communities from Monterey Bay, California, United States - M1 60m 3416 | ecosystem: Environmental > Aquatic > Marine > Intertidal zone | place: USA...
TCGAAGGGCTTCATCGTCGCGAAGCTCATTTAGGACTTTCCAACCGTCTTTGCCGGGCATCAGGATGTCTAAAAGGATAGCATCTGGACTGAACTTTCTGGCCTTTTCTAATCCCTCCGAGCCATCAATCGCAGATAAAAGTCTAAATTTCTCGTCTACTAATTTTCGTTTAACAATATCATGGAAGTAAGGATCGTCATCTACTATCAGTATGATCGGATCTTTTGAAGCGGCCAGTAATTCCTGATCGTCTTCATCAATCATAGGTAATTCAATGGAGCCGCTTTCATTGATGGTTTTTGGAAGAGCTATCTTAAATGTCGACCCTTTACCAAGCTCACTTTCCACCGTTAATTGCCCGCCCATCATTTCCACAAGTACTTTAGTGATTGATAGACCTAAACCCGTACCACCAAATTTCGATGTTGTATCTTCACTGGCCTGACTGAACTCCTCAAAGACTTTACCAAGTTGTTCGTCGGTCATTCCTATACCGGTATCACACACTTCAAAAATAATTGATTCTCCATCGTTCGCACTTAAAAGGGCTGCAGAGACTGTAATTGTTCCATTTTCTGTAAACTTACATGCATTACTAATTAGATTTAACAAACTTTGCCTCAAACGAGTTTCATCAGAGTGCATGTGTCCTAAATTACCTAAAACTTCAAATTTTACTTTATTAGAATTTTTCTCTCCAAGAGGAATAGCGACACTCTTTAATACCTCTAATACTCCTGACACCTCGAAGTCGGATAAATAGAGCTCCAATCTTCCTGCTTCAATTTTTGAAATATCTAAAATATCATTAATTAGATTCAGCAAATGAGTACCCGAGTCAGTTATACGCTTCAAATCGGATGCCATAGAAGTAACACCCTCTTCTTCGGCTTCTTCTAAAAGTAATTCGCTGTATCCTATAATTGCATTAAGAGGCGTCCTGAGCTCATGACTCATGTTCGCCAGAAATTTACTCTTTGCCTTGTTTGCTTCGTTTGCTTCGTCCCGCGCAGATTCCATTTCTTTAGTTCTTGCCAAAATAAGAGCAGATACTTCATCAGACATTCTCTCAAACGCAACAGAAGTTAGTTTTATCGAGTTTTCATCCGTGTCGTAACCGCTACTAGAAAGCTCTTCCATTTGCTCTACATCTTTTAAGATAAGAAGACGAGCATCTCCTTCAACTTGCGACCCCAGAGTGCGCATTTTTTCTATGATTAATTTGTCTCTATCTTGTCTAGCAGCACGACGACTTTCCCGCTCGGTATCAAGTTCTTGCAGGCTTGCTTTATATATTTCCAGAGCTGAAACTAGCTGACCTATTTCGTCATTTTTACTTTCGAAAAAAGAATTATTTCTTTCAATTTCAACATTAACATTGCCATGAGTTAGTTCATTCAAAACATAAATTGCATCACCCAATCTTGAAAAAAGAATCCTCTGAACGAGAACTATAGTGAAAATGATTGCAAGTATAGAAGCAATAGCCCCAAGAATTACATTCCGAGTAACCTCATCTAAACGTAAAAAAATGTCCGTTACATCGCGCGTCATTGCTAACGTAAAAGAACTGTATTCTTGCGACTGAGCTAAAGGAATCAAAGAGATTTGCAAAGCTTTTGCTGCACAAGAACCATCTCCTCCGAATAACTCGGAAACTTGACATTTAACACGCTCATTCATGTCAGCTACTGCACCAGTTCTTGTTTCACTATTGATCGCGGCGAATCTCACAACATCCGTAAGGCTCTCATCGTAAAAATCAGCTCCTCTTTGAGTGTTTATAATATTGGTTTCTACCGCTAATTCTTCAGTAAAAGTATTTACCAAGCTCTCAAGATTAATTCCCAAAATTACAAGAAACTCAGTTTCATCTTGTACTCTAACTGGAAAGACATGAACTAAAGACGTTTTCTCTTCTACTGGCGTAGAGTGGACCATATACCCAGACCAAGCCAGACCCTCCGACATGATTGATCCGTAAAGCTCAAATCTTGAACCAATATCTATAAAAGTTGTTTCATATATTTGAGAGCATGGATCATAGTCTCGAGAGAATAGAGATTTTCGGCACGCTATGGATTCCAAGTTGGAGGCATCAATTACTGAATAGAATAGTAATTCTCTTCGTTGGAGTGAAGGGCTAAAAAGGATGTTTAAAAAACGATCAGCCACATTCTGATCTCCATCCATAGCCGAAATCATAAACGGATTAAGCAATTCACCTGTTGCGGCGGCACTGAAATCTAATTCGTAATTGGCAGTATTTGTAGTGCTTGCAAAATCGAGAGGGGTAGCGTTCTCGGGAAGCCAAAAGTTAGCTCTGCTTCCAGACAGTCCAAAATCTTCTAATGTCTCTGTATTAAGAGTTACAAGACGATCCCATGAATCTTCATAAGTACTTAAGGCAAGTTCTTGGTCAGACACAGCGCGAATAGAATCTTTTTCGCTTAACAGAATCCAAACTATTACCGCTGTACTGAGCGCTCCAAGCACGGACAGCATTAACAACATCGTTCGAATATTCATGGAGTGCCTCCAATGGCAAATATTTATAAGATGAGAATCAGTCTAACCTCGCTTCATCAACAATTTGTTCAATATCCGGAATAAGCGCCTGGCGACAACGATAGCAAGAACTCATCTGAACACCTACCGTACCATCCTTAGGGTCAACAAAAAATCCAGTATTGTTCGAACCGCCCCAGGAAAAATAATCTGGCTCATCGATAGTATCTGGAACTATCGATATCCCAAAACCTGCCCCAAATGGCCTGCCGCCGCCAAGACTACCACCAAGATTGGCTAGAGCAGTTGGTACCGTTTGGGTTGTTTGCGTTTCAATGGATTCAGCACTCAAGATTCGTGCACCGTTGTATTCCCCAAGGTTTGCGATCATCATCGAGTAGATGAGGTAATCATTCGCCGTACCAACAAGGCCCGAACCACCCATATCAAAGGCTCGCGCTTGACTGCCGACTGGGCAAGCAGAATATCTCTCGCTTTCTGAAAGGCGCCAATCAATCTCCGAATCTCCTGCTCGCCCAAGGGCTACTTGACCGTTGGCAGGAGGGTTATACAGTGTTGCAAAATGAGAACTCAAGCGATCATTGGAATGCTTCCAGGCCGATTGCGTTATTCCTAATGGGCTGAAAATATTTTCAGCAACGTATTCACCCAAAGGCATTCCGGATACACGCTCTATAACTGCACCAAGAACATCTGTTGATACTGAATAATTCCACTTTTCTCCTGGCTGAGCCACTAATGGCAGTTGAGCAAGCAATTCCATATTTTCCGAAGCAGAAAGACACGCATCGATCAGGCCAATCTCCTCGTATAGTTCTGCAACATCTGTTGTGCCGCCGATAGCTGATCGGTACTCGATGCCAGAAGTATGTGTTAATAAATCTAAAATAGTTATAGGTCGCGTCAAATCCTCAAATTGCGCATCCAAACTTCCGTTCTCGGCAACTAGCATGCTTTCAAACTCAGGATAAAAATCACTAAGCTTAGAATCCAGCGTTAACTCCCCTTGCTCAATAAGATGAAAAATCGCGCTACTCGCTATTGGTTTAGACATCGACGCTAGCGGAAAAAGAGTATCCATATCAACTGGTGAGTCAGTGCCGATCGTTCTATCCCCCCGGGATGCTGTAAAGAAAATCTTACCGTCTTTCGCAAGCGCTATCACATAGTTAGGAAGTAATCCGGCCTCGTATACGGAATCGGCCCGCGCAACTATCGCTGCCAACTTTTCTGAATCAAAACCTACTTCTTCAGGGGTTACCCTCGGCATTTCAGCCAACAAATTATTAGAGAAAAATATAAAAATTAAGCTCAAAAGTTGTGTGGTCAATAGGTTTAATACATTTTTCATCATTACTCCTCGTCATCAGCTCCTGCAATAAATTAAAACTTCGTCTCTTCGTTTCAACCCCATAAACTATGGTTATACATCATAGAATGTCTTCTATCTAGAGATGACTGGCTACGTAAACGAGGTAAAGCGAGCCATGACATTTTTCATGTCCGCTCACTTTTACCGAAATCTACCTATTAATTACGGATCTATTAGAGCAAATTAAGCGTATAACCCTGAATGGACCTCACGAATGTACTGCAAGGCGCTTCTATAGTACTCACTGCTCTGTTGGCGGGGTCTATGCTATTTTTCTCTTTCGTGATGGCGCCACTTATTTTCATTAAGCTGGAAATCAAAGAAGCAGGTAAATTCGTACGTGCTGTTTTCCCTTGGTACTACCTGCTCGTCATAGCGCTCTCTGGGCTCGGAAGTATAGCTTTATTCGCTATCGCCCCTCTAAACGCTTCTCTCCTGTCTCTGGTAACTGTTTCAGCGATCTACTGCCGCCAGAGCTTAATGCCAAGCATAAATGATCATCGTGATCGTTCTAACTCGGGCGAGGAAGTGGCTAATAAAATATTTAATAAGCTCCATCGTCGCTCGGAGATCATAAATGGACTGCAGCTTCTGGCTACCATGGCTGTGTTGCTTCACATTTCGTTTGTGAATTTCAACTAAATCGGTTTGGCTTGTCTCCAATCCATCTCATTAGGCCATTAGCCTATTTGTTTCTACGAGATCGGCTCCCTTGGAATCCTTGGGAAAAACTCGAGGGTCTCATTTATTTCGCACCAAGCAGGGGCACTCTCAGGGCAATGATTAGATAAAGGCTTGAAGTGGCTTCGATTATCCAGAGCAAAAGCGTTAACACTAGCTAGGCCAAGTTCATCGATTTGGGCCCATATTCTGCTTCCACAATCCGGACAAAATCGCCGCGAATTCGTTCTCCCAGAATCTGCAGTTACTTCGAATATTTTCGGTTCACCTTTGATTATGGAAATAGTTTCTATCGGAACTCCATACGCCGCAAAATTCGCCGCTCCACTTATTGTTTGGCAGTCAGTGCAATAACAAAGTAGCTGGTAACTAGGCTTTTCAGTTGTCTTAAATCGGATATTACCGCACAGGCAACCTCCTTCTATGGTATCTGACATATCTAATCCTCTTAATTTGAAGTCCTGAAAATGACAGTCTATTTAATCAAAATAGTATGGCAATAAGGAGTGATGCAACTATCCTCGCACTGACAGGTTCTACTCAACAGGCATCCTCTTTGCTTAATAACTACAAGTTCACATAAATAAATTTTGGCCATGAAGAATTATTTGTAACAATAAGTTGAATGTTACTAAATAGTTCCATTACGCTCTCTCTATTCTTGTTACCAATCCGCTATCTAACACTAAATTATAAAAAGTTACATTATGTCAATTTTGTTAATTTTGATTTTAATTGCCTGGGAAGCCTATTGGACTGTCAGAGCATGCTGGAAGGCAGCTAAGTCTGGTGAATTTAAGTGGTTCGTATTTATGTTGTTATTTAATCTTTTGGGCTTACCAGAGATTTATTACCTTCACTACAGGAAGAAAAATTCTAATACCAAAAGCATAGAGCAACAGAATTAATTGTTGGTTTCAATGCTGCTGAACTGCCCACCCTGCCTTTAAGTAAGTTTATTCATTCAGGCCTACCTAAACGCCTAATAAAATCAGCATGCCGAAGGTGGTAATTTGAGGCGACTCGCATATTAAGGTAGTCTTATCATCAAAATAATCATAAAGGCTATCTATGTTTAGAAAAAAACCGATCGCATTAGCAGTATCCTTAGGGATTATCGGTACAACTCCAGTCTATGGCCAAATCGAAGAAGTAATTGTGACGGCCACAAAACGTCCTGAAAGCATGCAAGATATACCGGTCGCTGTATCTGCCCTCCAAGAAGAGTTTCTTGACCAATTAGGCGTATCAAATTTCGAAGACTACTTACTTCAAATGCCCAATGTTACGGCAGGGGGAAGTGGTCCTGGACAGAACACTATTTACATAAGAGGTGTGGCATCTACGACGCCTGCCCTGACTACCGCAGGCGTAGCAGGTCTTGCACCGAACGTAGCACTTTATCTTGACGAACAACCACTAGCCCAACCTGGACGCAATCTGGATGTATACGCGGCGGATTTGTCGCGAGTGGAGGTTCTTTCTGGCCCTCAAGGTACATTATTCGGAGCAAGCTCCCAGGCCGGAACTGTCCGGCTTATAACTAACAAGCCCGACCCCTCTTCGTCTGATGCAAATGTGAAATTTGGTACATCTTTCACGAAAAATGGGGAAATGAGTAATAACGTTGAAGCTATGGTTAATATGCCTATCACTGACACATTTACTCTTCGAGGGGTTGTCTATGTCGATAATCAAGGTGGCTACATCGATAATGTTCCGGGTCGCCTGAACCTCACGGAAAGTGCTCGATTCAGACCCGAAGGAACTGTGAGAGCAAACGGATTACCTGTCAGTGCGGGTCGAGCAGGATTTCAATCAACTGCAGACCTGAGTGGCGTGAATTTTATCGATGCTGATAATTCCAATAGGATCGAAGAAGACTTTAACGACGCTACATATTCTGGCTTCCGAATGACAGGACTTTGGGAGTTTAGTCCCGACTGGAGCCTGACGGTTGCCCACGCACGTCAAGACCTTGAAACAGATGGTGTTTTCTTCTCCGACCCACTCTTAGACGATTTCGAAATCCAGCGCTATCAAGAAGATCGACTAGAGGATTCTTTCAATAATACTAGCTGGACTTTAGAGGGAAGAATCGGATCGCTTGAGGCGCTCTATACCGGAGCCTACACCGATCGGGAAACAGACCAGATTGTGGATTACGCCGATTATATGTTTGTCGGGCAATACCTTCCCTATTACGTTTGTGACGGGAGTGTGACGTATCCATCTGGCCTACCCTCCGGCACATGTCAGGCCCCCGATATGTTTGTCAATAGTCTCACTGAGACAGAGATTAATACCCATGAGTTGCGTTTCTCTACGGACGCGGACCAACCTATTAGAGCTACTTTTGGTGGGTTCTATAGTAATTTGGAACTCCGCGAGCTCAACAGCTTTACCTATCTAGGCGCAACCCAAGCAACAGCATTTAACGGTAACACCGGATTTGGGCCAAACTTTTCGGCTCAAGGCGCTAACGTGAAGGATACAGGGCAGTGGCCAAGTGGCGTCATCTGGCGGAACGATATAATGAGGACCGACGAGCAGCAAGGCATTTTTGGCGAAGTCGCTTTCGATCTTAGTGAGCAATTTTCGCTTATTGCTGGTGCCCGCTGGTATGACATCGAAGTTGATTTAGAGGGCAGTGCCGCTGGCTCATTCGGAAACTTTGGTGCTAGCAAAGACAATAATGCCGGAAATAATTTGGACACATTATTCAGTGGCGCTAATCCTGATACAGCCTCAACTGATGGCACTATAACTAAGTTAAGCTTAAGTTGGACACCTAATAGTGATTCTCTTTTCTATGCAACTTATTCAGAGGGTTTTCGACCGGGCTTACTAAATCGCCCTGGCGGGGCAACTAACCCAGCCGGTACTTTTACTGTTCCGTTCGCTGTTGATACTGACGAGCTTACTAATTATGAATTAGGGTGGAAGCTAGATCTTTTAGATTCAACTCTTCGCTTCAATGCTGCAGTCTTTTTCTCCGACATAGAGGACCTACAAACCGGAATTTTCGATGCAAGCATAACCAATTTGTTTTTTACGGATAATGCTGCTGATGCAGAAGTAACTGGTTTCGAGGGTGATATTTTATGGATGCCTGATTCAATAAATGGATTAACCGTGTCTGGTGCTTTTTCATTTAATGATTCCGAAATCACACGTGTTATTACGCCAACTAATGACGTAACTAAAGGAGATTCACTAGCATTCGCGCCAGAATTTCAGTTTAGCCTGAGGGCACGTTATGAATGGAGTGTAGGCTCTGGAAGAACCGCTCACTTTATGCCTCACGCGACATACTCTGACCAGTCATACAGCGACATTATTACGATCAATCGGGCTCGAGTGGACGATTGGCTGATGCTTGGCTTTACAGCAGGAATCACTCAAGACCAATGGTCGGCAGAATTCTTCGCCGAGAATATCACAGACGAAATGGCGGAAATCTCTCGATCGTTCATCTATGATCGGCACAGAGTTTCGTATGCGAGACCTTTTACTGGCGGCATCCGATTAACATACGATTTCTAGGCAAAATATCTCCACACAGCAGGCACTACTGAGTGCCTGTTGCTTTTGCAGCTTTGATCTAGCAGGAAAATAACGTGGCAGATACGCTTGAAGAGATTCAGCGAAGAATAATCGCCAAAGAATTTAAGGCGGCCCTGGAATCGCTTGATGTCTTGGTGACGCAAAAGGAACCCCATCCGGAATCTCTATATATGCAAGCGGTTTGCTACCGCTACACCAATCAGCCGTCGCTAGCACTTAAAAGCCTACTGCGACTTAAACAAATCAGTTCAGATCATGGGCGAGCTCATCAAGAAGAAGGTCACGCATACCGTGCGTTGGGTAAAACACAACTTGCGCTACGATCCTATGAGCGCGCCAGTTTTTACAATCCAGCGCTTGAATCTAGTTTACGTGCTCAAATTGAGCTATTAAGCAAAGGAGATGAAGCTGATCGAGTCCGGCGCACACAAAGTCAACTGGATCGATTGCTCAAACTTCCTAAACCCCTGATAGCTGTGATGGACCTGATTTCGCAGGGCAAGTTACTTAAAGCAGAAGATCTCTGCCGCAAATTTATGCAAAAAGTTCCGCGTAATATCGACGGCATGCGCTTGCTTGCAGACATAGGTATTCGACTAGGCGTTTTAGAAGATGCCGAATTTCTTCTTGAGTCTGCAGTCGCATTTGAACCAAATAATACTGAAGCCAGAATAGATTATATTAAGGCACTCCGTAAACGACAGAAATATACTAAGGCTCTTGATCAAGCTAAACAGTTAACGATTTCAGCGCCAGAAAATCTTCAATTTCAATCTATTTTCGCCATTGAATGCATGCAAACTGGCGACTTCGAAACTGCAATCGAAAAATTTAATGATATATTAAAGCGACTACCAGGCGACCCAGTAACCTTAACATCCAAAGGCCATGCGCTTAAGACAAAAGGTGACGGTGATGAGGCCATCTCTTCTTACCGTAGGGCGATTCACCATCATCGTTCACATGGGGAAGCTTACTATTCGTTAGCCAATTTAAAAACCTACCAGTTCAATAGCAATGAAATATCCTCAATGCAGGAAATGGTAAAGGACAGTGATCTTTCTTTTATGGATCGCGTATATCTAAACTTTGCTCTGGGTAAAGGCCTTGAGGATTCAAGAAATTACGCGGAATCCTTCAAATATTATCAACAAGGCAACTTATTGAAGAAATCTCAGAGTCGGTACAAAGCTGAACAAATGACTCAGGAATTGCAAGCCCAGAAAGAATTTTGTAATGCTGATTTTTTTTCCCGTCATAAAAATGTTGGGCACAAAACTAGAGACCCTATTTTCATCCTTGGCTTGCCCCGAGCTGGTTCTACTTTATTGGAACAAATTCTTTCGAGTCATAGTGAAATTGATGGGACGCTCGAATTGCCAAATATTCTTTCACTGTCTCAGCGACTCCGTCGACTATCTTTTAAAAATGAGGTTCCTGGTTATCCGCAGATACTGTCATCTCTAAAAAACGAACAATTCAAAGAGTATGGACAGGCATTTATTGAGGATACGCAAATTCACCGCCTTGAAGCCCCTTTATTCATTGACAAGATGCCAAACAATTTCCGACATATTGCTCTAATTAAATTAATATTACCTAATGCAAAGGTAATCGATGCGCGCCGAAACCCATTAGACTGCTGCTTTAGCGGTTTTAAGCAGTTATTCGCCGAAGGTCAAGAGTTCACTTATGATTTGCACGACATTGGTCAGTACTATTGCAATTATTTAGACCTGATGAATCATTGGAATGAAGTGCTTCCAGGATTTATCCTGCGCGTAAATAATGAAGATGTTATCGATGACCTTGAAGGACAGGTACGTCGCATGTTGGACTTTTGCGGTTTAAAATTTCAGGAATCCTGTTTGAATTTTCACCAAACCAAAAGAAATGTACGCACACCGAGTGCAGAACAAGTACGACAACCTGTAAGTCGATCTGGCGTCGATAACTGGAAACCATTTGAAGAGTTTTTAACCCCTTTAAAAGAATCTCTTGGCAAAGAAATTCTTAATAGCTCTATGGGGATTTAGTCATAATGAGTAAAAAACAATTGGAATCTCTATGCCCAGAAATATATTAGGGACGATACATAAGCCTGTATTCTTTACCTCCGCTGGACTGATTACCTTCTTTAGTTTTTATGGGGGCGCATTCAATGAGCATGCTGCTGCCACTTTCGCTAACATCCAATCTTGGCTGGTTACCTATATGGGATGGCTCTATATGAGCGTCGTGGCCCTATTTTTTATATTTATCATTTACCTTGCTTGCGGTAAGTATGCGCATATTAAACTCGGGGCTGATAATTCTAATCCGGATTATTCTTATGGGAGCTGGTTTTCAATGTTGTTTAGCGCCGGCATGGGGATTGGGTTGTTGTTTTTTGGGGTGGCAGAACCAATAACTCATTTTAATGCCCCTCCCGTAGGAGAAGGAAATAGCGTGGAAGCTGCTCGCAACGCTATGTTATTCACTTATTTTCACTGGGGCCTACAAGCTTGGACAACATATATCGTGGTGGGCTTAGCTCTAGCTTATTTCTCTTTTCGTCACGGGTTGCCCCTAACCATGCGCTCTGCACTTTATCCAATTATCGGCAAAAGAATTCATGGTCGCATCGGGCATGCCGTCGATGTGTTTGCAGTATTAGGAACAATGTTCGGAGTAGCCACATCATTAGGCATTGGTGCCATGCAAATCAATGCGGGTCTAAATTATCTATTCGACATAAATGTATCTGTCTATACGCAAGTGATACTGATAACAGTAATCACGTGTTTTGCGACTATTTCCGTTGTCTCCGGGCTCGATGCCGGCATTAAGCGAATTAGTGAATTAAATATAATACTAGCAATTCTTTTACTTAGCTTTGTCTTACTGGTAGGGCCCACGGCAGCGCTTTTGGGTGGGTTTATCCAAAATATTGGAAACTATTTGAGCAACATGATATCGCTAACCTTTAATCTCTATGCCTATCAACCAAATGATTGGATGGGAGAATGGACGCTATTCTATTGGGCTTGGTGGATTTCGTGGTCACCATTTGTAGGCATGTTCATTGCTAGAATCTCCAAAGGGCGCACTATTCGAGAATTTATTCTAGGGGTGTTGTTGGTACCTACAGGGTTTACTTTTCTCTGGCTTAGCATCTTTGGGAACTCTGCCCTGTTTATCGAGCTAGGCGCTGAAGGAGGTAATATTTCAGCTGCGACACTAGGCGATATGCCCACAGCATTGTTTGTATTGCTAGAGCAATTACCTTGGACAACTTTGGTTTCCATGATTGCGATCTTATTGATTGTTACCTTCTTTGTGACATCTTCGGACTCCGGCTCATTAGTTATCGACACCATAACCTCAGGCGGCAACAAAAATGCTGCCGTATGGCAAAGAGTGTTTTGGGCGGTTTCTCAAGGTATTGTAGCTTCAGTATTACTTGTTGGTGGCGGATTGGCAGCGCTACAAGCAGCCACTCTCAGCAGTGCTTTGCCTGTTGCTTTTATTATGGTGTTGATGTGTTACGGCTTAATTAAAAAGTTAAAAACGGAAGGTATATAACTTCTTTCCATTCTCTTAAGGACTCTGAAAAATTCAGTCTAGAATAGGCTTATTCCTCAATACCTGCTATTACGTAAATAATCATAAGGACCCATATATTTCGATGCGTTTTAATCGAAATTCAAACTTCTAATACCAATTAACCTAGTAAGGAGACAATAAGGGAGTATGAATGATTTAACTTGGAATGAATTTGAGAGAATTGATTTGCGTGTAGGAACAGTAACCTCTGCTGAAATCTTTAAAGAAGCTATTAAACCAGCAATCAAGATGGAAATAGATTTTGGCACCGAAATAGGCATAAAGAAATCTTCTGCTCAGATTACTGATCATTATGATCCGACAAACCTTTTGGGGAAGCAGGTAGCAGCGGTAATCAACTTTCCCAAGAAACAAATAGGGCCTTTTATGTCTGAATGTCTTGTTACCGGTTTTACCCAGCAAGATGGCTCCATAATACTTGCAGTACCTGATAAAGAATCTGCTAATGGATCTAGATTAGCTTAAGGTTTGATATAAGGTTAATTATGGTAAGATTCCCACGCTACACGGTTACTAAGATGCAAATACGAGTATAACGGCCTATAGGAGACCCCAAATGTCGCACTTTAGCCCCCTTATTTATGCAGCAATAGCGATCACCGTCACATCAATTTCAAACACAGCACTTGCTCAAGCACACGGTGCCGATGGTCACAGCCACGCGCACTCAGATGTAACTGTGGATTGTACAAACCTGGCTACACCGCCGTGGAATGGACTGCCCGACACTGATCGTCGACAAATGGCTAGTTTACAACAGGACCTTGCCGACCTGAGTACGCCCGAGGCAGCCAAAGCCGCAGGGTTCTTTCCCGTATTCGGTGATATCCCTGGAATGGGCGTTCATTATGTGAACCTTACTCGCGCTCAACGAGGGAAAGATTTAGATGTCGATGTGCCAGATCAGCTTTTGTTCGCTAGCATTGATGGCCAAGATCAACTCGTGGGTGCTGCATACTCGTTCACCGACGTACCCGATACTGACGTTCCTTTGCCATTTGCTAGCGACCTCGCTTCTTGGCACGACCATCCCCAATTTGCCCGGGACGGTGAAACTCTTCACATGTTACATGTTTGGTTCGTTCCCTCCTCCAATGGACCATTCGCCGGTCTTAATTTCTGGCTACCCTATCAAACTGCAGGTATTGAAATTCCCAATCCTTGTTGGATGGCGGAAGAAGACGATGCTGAGCGTATTCGAAATGTCTCTTTCGCACTCGTCCCACTTCAAACCTGGGCAGAACCGGATGGCACTGCTGGCGCGTCATCTACTGACGGTGCCGCTGGCGCGTCAAATTATTCACAGGCTCCGAGCGTTGATCGAACTGAAATGCTTTCAGCACTGGATTCTGCCGCCCGCGCCGATGACCGGGAAGCCTGGATTTTGGCTGCAGACAACTTTATCGCTGACTTAAGTGAAGCAGAGCTTACTAGGGTCCAGAGTCTACTCGGCGTATTGGGGACGAATCAAATGTCTTCTGCCGAACGCGATGCAGCAGGAATTGAACAACCAGGCTCCATGTCGAGGCACAATCAATAATTGAGGGGCAGAAAATAAAAACATCACCTTACCTTTCCACTAATGCAAACGATAATGCTTATCATTTGCATTAAAGGAAAATATAAGTATAATCAAGTATGTAGTGATCAAGGATGAATGATGATCAAGGATGATCATTTACACACAGCACCCCCCCCTATAGAAAATAGATAGTAACTATTAAGATCTACACCAAATTTAGTCATTTATGGCGTGATAATTAAAGCACTAAAATAAAGGCTTATGCTTACATAACAATTTTGATTGTCATCGAACCGTTTGGTTTAGGGAGTAACTACTCAACACACTCCTCTATTTGATCGAAAACTAGGTTGGTTATTTTCTTCAGCAGACTCGATTTTAAGCTTTCTATTTAATCTCTACAACGAATGGGGCTGACGAGTAAATTAAGTCGCCACTATCTAAGCGATACGCTATATAAATAGAAACATTTATCGCTTCACTAAACACAGATTCTACTAATTTAAAGGTAAAGCTCTCACGAAATACAGTTGAACGTATGAATGGCTTTAAACTGCTCGCATCTCCAGTGAAGGGTACAAGTTTAGCTGTATCACTAATTGAATAGATATCATCTCCTAAAACTGCGACGACAAGAATGTCGACTGCTTGCCCTAGATGAGCTTTGTCTGGGCTAATGGAGAAATCGATAAGCGTGTTTTGATACAAACTTCCAGCAGACGAATAACCACAATTATTACCCTCAGTTATACCCATAGCAAATCTAGCCATCTCTGTACCTGTGGAGGCTTGGATACCCAACACCCCTTTTCTTGCTCCATATTCAACGCTCGTATTTAATATTTTTTCAATTGCATTTTCTTCATCTTTATCAACAGTAAGCCCATATAAAGTTTTAACCTCAACCCAGTTTTTTACATAACTGCAGTGATAACTTTCATTAGGCGGCAGCCATTCAGACGGATCCTTGTCACTTTTAGAGGCATTACTGCTGTCATCCATTACCTTTAGCACTTCTGAATTTAATAAGTCATTGGCGAAAGCTCTTTTTCTCTCTATCGGCCAATGTGAAGCGCCGCTAACATGAGCCTCTGCGAGAGCAACAGTATGATCAATATCAAGATCTAAAGGTTCAGTAAAAATTTGGTTTGTTGCTTGATCAAGCCATTCCCCGCTGAGAACCGAACAACCACTCTCACTCATCGTAACTGGAATTCGTGACTCTATAATCAATGCTTCATGGCGAGT
>Ga0315316_10002001_pt1 | contig 14525 bp, 5 predicted proteins | sample M160m3416metaG_FD_203702 | JGI IMG/M metagenome (GOLD analysis project Ga0315316, IMG submission 203702) | Ammonia-oxidizing marine archaeal communities from Monterey Bay, California, United States - M1 60m 3416 | ecosystem: Environmental > Aquatic > Marine > Intertidal zone | place: USA...
CGAAACCTGCCATTCCCCTGCCTCCCGTTACTCCTGTCCTGAGCGCAGAGGAAAAAGCAGAACTCAATGAGGAATATTTTGAGTTCATCACCGGCTTTCTGGAAAAAGCGCGCAAAGTCACTGCCGTTCAGAAAACCATCGCTGATCAAAATGAGAGCATTAACGCTTATCTGAGCAATCAACATCCCCTCGACCTCGGTATCCTTGAAAAATTAGGAGAGAGCCCTTCCTCAGAGAAAGACAAAAAAATAGTGGCCAGTGCCAAGGAAGGATTGGAAAAACTAGCGGTGATGCGGGAGAGGCTTGCCAAACTCGAGAAAAAAGTTGCGGAAAATCCCGAACCCGCTGACTTCGCAACCCTCGCCAAGGAATACAGCGAGAAGTCAAAGGATTCAAAAATGCAGGTTACCTACAACAAACTGGAAGCCTTCAGTGAGCTTGAGGCACCGGAGGAATTGAAGGACAAGGCGCAGGTCATCAGCCGTATCTTTGCCGACTTGTCCGAAAGCAACCCAATCATCACGCCCAATGACGCAACCGGGCACTGGATCATTCGACTTGTTAAAATTGAGGAACCGAAAACGCTAAGCCTTGAGGATGCCAGCACGCAGATCAAGGAAACCCTCACAGCGACTCTGGCGCTGGATGCTATTGATGAAAAACTCAATGCCGCCAGGGAAAAGCTGGTGGAAGCGACCAAGGACGGGCCGAGTTTCAAGGCAACGGCGGAATCCCTCAACTTTGCCGTGGAGAGGGTGGCCTATGACCGCTCGCCACCAAGCAACCCGAAAATCAACACCAACAAGCTCAGGGACATCGTCAACGAAACGGCTGCCGGTCAAATCAGCCTGCCTCAACATGACTCGGAAAAAGGTGGTATGTTGGTTTACGTGGCACAGAAATCGGTAACGGAAGAGGAAACTGCCGCCCAACGGAAGAAAGACAGCATTGCAATGACCCTGAAAAGTGGCGGTTTGTTCTCCCCCAGCTATAAGCTTTGGTTATTCCGCTCCTGGCTGAAACAGGCACGCAAGGAAGCCAATCCAAAACCGATGAATCTTGAGCCCTCCCTCAAGGGGTAACCTGAGGGGCTCGGTCAAGCAGGACAAAGTCAGGTAATGCCGGAAAGTGCAGAATCGATCTTTGACGATGCCTGTGGTGAACTGGCTGTTGGCAACCTTGATGCAGCGATAAGCAAATATCGTCAATCTGTGGAGTTGGACCCGGGCTTCTTCGACGGTTGGCATTCACTCGGCATGGCTCTCATGAAGCAGGGCATACTGCAGGAGGCCATCGGGGCGGGCCTGATGGCAACTGAATTGCGCCCCAACGATCTGCTGGCATGGACAGCCCTCTCCCAGATGTATGTAAAGGACGGTAAAATAGCCGAGGCCGAAGCCGCCAAGGCCAACGCCACCGTTCTTTCAATCGGGGGCAAGATAAAGAAAGAGTAGTCAACACCGCTCAACCATTGTTCAGTATAGCCCGTCAGCCTCATCAAAGTATTTAGTTAAACCCGTCCACCGAAACCACGCTGCATGCGCAGGATTCTCGTCACATCAGCTCTGCCTTACGCCAACGGGCACATCCACCTGGGTCACCTTGTGGAATACATCCAGACGGACATCTGGGTACGCTTCCAGCAACTGCGGGGCAACCACTGCATCTATCTTTGTGCCGATGACACCCACGGCACCGCAATCATGATTCGGGCCGGGCAGGAAAATCGCCCGGAAACGGAATTGATTGCCGAGATGTCGGAAGCCCACCAAGGGGATTTCAAAGGCTTCTCCATTCGCTTTGACCACTATGGCAGCACCAACAGTGAGGCGAACCGCGACACCTGCGGGGAATTCTGGCAGGCACTGCGACAGGCGGACATGGTCGTGGAGAAAACCATTGAGCAACTCTACGACACGGAAAAGGGAATCTTTCTGGCCGACCGCATGGTTCGCGGAACCTGTCCACACTGCCAGTCGCCTGATCAACCGGGTGATAATTGCTCTAATTGTGGTGAGACCTATTCGCCCAGGGAACTCATCAAGCCTGTAAGCACAATCTCGGGGACAACCCCCGAGTCACGGTCAGCATCACATCTCTTTGTGCAGGTCGAGAAACTTCACGACTTTCTCGATGAGTGGACGCAAAGCGGCACGCTGCCAAAGGAAAGTGCCAACTACCTGAAAAACTACTTCCTGAACAAGGAACTCAAGGACTGGGATATTTCACGGCCTGCGCCCTATTTCGGCTTCGAGATTCCGGACAGCCCAGGCAACTACTGGTATGTCTGGTTTGATGCCCCGATCGGCTATATTGCCGCCACGCTCGAATGGTGCGCACTTCACGGGGAAAATCCCGATCAATGGTGGCGCGATCAAAATACGGAAATTCACCACTTTATCGGCAAGGACATCCAGTATTTCCACACCCTGTTCTGGCCGGCAATGCTCAAGATTGCCGGCTACTCTCTTCCCAAGAGGGTCCACATCCATGGCTTCCTCACGGTCGGCGGCGAGAAAATGGCAAAGAGCAAGGGCACCTTCATCCGCGCGTCCACCTATCTCAAGCACCTGGACCCCCAGGCACTGCGTTACTACTACGCGAGTCGTTTATCCAGCAAGATTGAGGACATCGACCTGAACCTGGAAGACTTCACGGTAAAGGTGAACACTGATTTGGTTGGCAAGGTCGTTAATCTGGCCAGCAGAAGTGCCAAGTTCGTCGCAGAGAGCGGGCTCTCGGCAACATACCCCGATGACGGCGGACTGTTTGCTGCCGCCGCCGCCGAGGGCGAGGCCATCGCGGCCGCCTACGAGGCCGGCGACTTCTCCCTGGCCATGCGCAGTATCCTCGAGCTTGCGGACAGGGCCAACCCCTATGTCGAGCAGAATGCTCCATGGGAATTGCGCAAGGATCCTGCCAGGCAGAAAGAACTGCAGGATGTCTGCAGCGTTGCCCTTAACCTCTTCCGGCAACTGGTGGTTTATCTATCCCCGGTGCTGCCAGAAATTGCTGAAAAAGCCGGGGAACTTTTCGGTGAATCCGTCGAGTCCTGGGAACAGGCCCAGACACCTCTCACCGGAACCCCCATCAACAAGTTCAAGCACATGATGCAACGCATCGACCCCAAGAATATCAAAGCCATGACCGAGGAAAGTAAAGAAGAAGCCGCACTGGATGCGGCAGCAGAAACCCAGTCTCCATCAATCCTTGATGACAGTGATAACCCGCTCAAGGAGGAGCCAATAGCAGAGGAAATCAGCTTTGACGATTTCATGAAAGCCGACCTCAGGGTTGCCCGGATTATTGAGGCTATCGAGGTGCCGGATTCCCGAAAAATGCTGCAACTCACACTCAGCCTGGGCGGTGACGAGCGGCGCAATGTCTTTGCCGGGATTAAAGGGGCCTACAATGCCGATGAACTTGTCGGGCGACTGGTCGTTATGGTTGCCAACCTCGCCCCGCGCAAGATGAAATTCGGCGTTAGTGAAGGCATGGTGATCGCATCAGGGCCGGGAGGAAAAGAAGTATTCCTACTCTCTCCCGATGATGGCGCACTACCCGGGCAAAGGGTACACTGAGAAGTGCCGACCAGCCTATTCCACGGTAACAATCTTTTCCCCGTCCGTCTTCTCGTCCGGGGTAAATAGGAACTTGATGTCCTTCATCTCAAGATTGCGTGAAAACGCCTCCTCGCCCAGCACGTCACCAAGCATCTGCCGCTTTTGCTCCTGCAGGACGCGCACTTTCTCCTCAACTGTGTCACGAATCAGCAGGCGGTAGGCAATCACCTTGTTCTTTTGCCCAATGCGATGTGTTCGGTCAATCGCCTGGTTCTCGACGGCAGGATTCCACCATGGATCATAAAGGATCACGTAGGAGGCAGCAGTAAGGTTCAGACCGCTACCCCCGGCCTTGAGTGAGAGCAGGAAAACGGAAGGGTCATCCGCTGTTTGAAAATCCTCAATCACCTTTCCACGGTCCTTGGTCTGCCCGGTGAGATAGCAATAGTGGCGATCCTCTTCCTCCAGCCTGCCCTTTATAATATCCAACATCTTCACAAACTGGGAGAACACAAGGACCTTATGCCCCTCCTCCCGGAGTTGATCCAGCAGGTAAAACAGGGCGTTAAGCTTGGCGCTTTCAGCATCAAGCTGCGCAGGGTCGACGAGACCGGGATGACAGCATATCTGGCGCAGCCGCATAAGGGTCTGCAGGACGACAAGGCTGTTCTTGCGCAACTCCTGATCAGAATCAAGGCCAAGCAGGGTCTTCTGGGCTTTCTCAAGTTCCATCCGGTAGAGCTCAGACTGCTCTCCCTCCATCTGGCAATAGACCTCCTCCTCAATGCGTGGCGGAAGGTCCATGGCAACCTGCCCCTTGGTGCGTCGCAGCAGAAACGGCCTCAGGCGAGCCGAAAGCCTCCCCTGGGCATCGGAATCCTTCCTCTTATCAAAGCGATCACGAAAATATTTTCGGTCCCCAAGTACACCGGGCATGGCAAAGGACATCAATGACCACACGTCCAGCAAGCGGTTCTCAATAGGCGTTCCGGTAAGCACGACACGGTTCTCTGATTGCAGCTTCCGTGCCGCCTTTGCCGCCTTCGAGTCAGGGTTCTTGATTTGTTGTCCCTCATCAAGGATTACCGCCAGCCACTGCTGCTTGGTGAGCACTTCCTCCCCCACCCTTAACTGCGCATAATTTAAGACCAGGAGGTCAACGTCACGCTTCAGGCTCTCAATATCGAGGTCCTCCTTTGTGCGCAATATTTGGATGCGCAATCCCGGGGCAAATTTCTCCACTTCACTGCCCCAGACATCAAGAACTGACTTCGGGCAAACCACCAGGGAAGGTAACGGAACCCCTTCAGAGCGCTCACGGAGCCAGAGTAGCCAGCAAAGGCTCTGCACCGTCTTACCCAGTCCCATGTCATCGGCAAGCACGCCGCCAAAGCTGTTGGTGGCAAGGTAGGAAAGAAAATGAAAACCCTCCACCTGGTAGGGACGCAACTCCGCCTTGAGTTTTGATGGCACCGCGGGCCTCACCCGCAACTTCACCTCCTCCGCGCGCTTGCAAATCCTCTCCCACGCCTTGGGGTCAAAGATCTCCTTCACCTCAGGATCATTGAGTTGCAAGGCATGCATCCGGTGGCTCTCACCGGACAAGTCGAACGGATCAATACCAAGGCGCGTTACAGCTTCCTGCTGCTCTTCTCCAAGATCAAACTCAACGCGCATCCAGCCTCCTGACTTGGTACGGACAAAGTCACCACGTGCAGCCACGAGGGCGCGCATTTCCTCAGGAGAGAGGTCATAGCCCTCCACTTCAACCACCACTTTCAGGTCAAACCAGTCGATGTCCTCGCTCACCACCTCAAAACGCAATGAGGCCTTAACCGGGTCACTGAGCAGACTGGCGACCAGTTCATCCGGTACCAACCTGACCTCGGGGGGAAGCCCTGCCGCCCAGTCGGAAAATTTCTTCGGGAAGGTTCTCGTCACCCTCATCTTGAAGGCCCCGTGCCCCTCATCAAAGGAACTCGTCACATCAGCGACTAATGGTTCAACCCGGTGAAGCATGCCACGGTCATAATGGGATATCCTGCCATCCTGACGGGGCGCATCCTCTACAACCCGCCATCCTTCCCTTTCCAGCACTTCACGATGCACGCCCTCTTCATCACTGGCCTCAACCTTCACCAGAAGATGCTCACTGTCAGCCCCACTGAGCCCATGTATAATTGAAGCAGTCAAGGTAACCGACATCAGCGAGTCATCAATCCTCTCCGCCAGCTCAGCGGCAATCTCGCTGCCGCTGCGCAGCAAGAACTCGACACCGGTGGCCGACTCGATCACCTCCGCGGGACTACTGTAGGAAGGCAACACCTCGGTACCCTCACACCATGCCCCAGGGCCGGGGAAAACCGCCTCATCAGACAAATACAGATCCTTAGCTCCACGCAGCAACCGCAATGCATGCGGCACCACTTCGCCGTCTATCATCAAGAGGTCCAATCGCCAGGATGCGGTAGAGGCCAACTCATCCGGAACACAGGACCAGCGCAACTCACCGCCATTCTGGTCAAATGGCTTACCGTCAAGATCGACAAGCCTTGAGCAAAGCGCTTGCCTGCGGAAAAGCTCATTAAGAAACCGTCCTGCAAGTTCCGTTTCCAGGCGTATCTCCTCGGCTCCTGCCTTTCCCCGGTAGTTAAGGTAAGAAGCCCAGAGCAAATCAGAGTCCCCGTCCAGTTCCAGACGTCCGTCATCATGTTTTTCAATCAAGCCAAGAATGTCCGTGCTCTCCAGCGTCACAAAGGACTCCTCATCGGTCTCTTTCCACTGGAGGCGGGCCTCGTTGGTCGTAATCTCAAGGCGAAACTCGCCGGAAAGTCGCCCGGTGTCATGATCCTTCACGGCGGAAAATGAGCCGACCCGCTCACTCCAGTCTGCAACCTCACGCTCATATTCCCAACTCATCAGTTTCGAGCGGACATGCTCAAGGTCGGTCACTCCTGTCATGAAATCGGGAAACTCAAATCCGCGCTTGTCGAGGGCATAGGCGATAAAGTTCCAGAACTCGGCAATGTTCCCTGGTGGCGCCGGCCAGAGCTCAAGGGCCTCATAGCCGCAAACCTCCCAGCGTGGCTCAAGCCGTAAAAGGTCATGGTCAAAGATCTCACCCTCCACTGCAAAGCGCCTATAACGCTTCTCGAGCTTTGCCAGATAGGCCTCCTCTGAAGTGTAAAGTTCCCGCCCCAGTTTCTCCTCAAGAAGAACTGGCAGAGGAGTGTCGCCGATCTCGTTGGGGGACTCCGGCAGGTTTCTTCCACGTTCAAGCCGCTCAAGCATTGTCGCATAGAGTCCCGGGCAATCACTGCCTTCCGCAGAAGTTGATTCCCCTTCCCATCCATCACCGCGCAACATAAGGCTTGTCTCGATGACATCACCTCCCTCCGGTGGCTCAATTCTTCCGCGGATCAGCAGGTAGTTGCCGAAAATCTGGGCAACACAACCTTCCTCATGCCACGCTTCTCCCTTAGTTCGGGATTCATCTGGAAAACGATTCAGAAAATCGAGAGTTGCCCGATCAGGATTGGTCATTAGCTATGGATTCTTAGAGGAGACACTGACCGAATTCCCACGGGCAGCGCGAATCCTCAATCAACACCATGAGTCGGGTGCTGGCAACCCTTTGCAGGCAATGCATGATCTTTTTTTCTCCGGGGCTGACTCTTTGTTGGCAGCTTACCCTGCCAGCGAGGCACTAAAATCATCACCTCATAAAGACAATCCTTCTGGCATTTTCTAACCGACCTCAGGATCAGGATACAATCAGCTGCTTTGGACAATCACTCCTCATACTCACGGCTTAGCCGATGTTTCGCCTTTAATAAGATGAAAATACATTCAAATACCAACAATGACACTTGCTTTCATCTCTTGGATTTTTAAAAATACTGTTGGAACACTTATTCTTCGTGAAGAAAATCTCCACAAACCCTACACCTTAAATCCCACTTAATCATGAAAGCAGCCGCACCCACACTTTTCTCGTCCATCGTGACGCTCACCATCAGCATCCTCCTTCCCCTGCAAATGCTGAGAGCACAGGATATACCTCAGCCTCTGCTTTATCTGGATTTTGAGGGTGCGACTATTGAGGACAGGAGCACCAATGCACAGGCCCTTACCTTTCATGGATCCATCAATGCAGCATCCAACACCGCAGCGGGTGCTCCGGGGGGAGCCACTCCGTCAACAGGCCTGCAATTAACAGGTGGTGGCGTTATCAAAACACCCATTGCGGTCCAGAACCAACTGGAAAGCTACACATTATCTGCCTGGATCAGGCCAACCTCCGCCTCATTGAGTGGAGACCGTTTTTTCTGGGGACAGCAGACCCGAGGCATTCATAATGGCCTGCGCAATAATGGCAGGCTTCACGAAGCCCACTGGGGCAATGACTGGTATGCCAATACCATCCTTACAGCCGACCAGTGGGTTCATGCAGTCTTCACCTATGACGGGCTACAAGACAATACCGACAATACCGGCACCGGACGCATCTACCTCAACGGCAGTTTTGACGGCGAGAAGGTCGGAAACCACGGGCGCCCAAATGACCCAAGCAACCTGCTCATTGGCGGACGTCAGGGGAACACAAACGGAGGTAACGGTGAACACCATTTCCTGGGTGATGTCGATGACATGATTGTCTGGGACAGGGTTCTCACCGAGGAGCAGATCTCAGCACTGGCCGACGGCGTAAGCCCGGTGGCTGTATCCGACGACGATGAAGACAATCTTCCTGACTGGTGGGAAAACAAGTATGCCGGAAACCTGACATCCCTGAGCGGACTCGCCGGCGACTTCGATGAGGATGGCCTCACCGATTATGATGAATTCGAAATCGGCACAGACCCCACTGAAGAGGATACCGATGGCGACGGACTGGAAGACAACGTTGAGACCAACACCGGTGCCTTTGTCAGTGAATCAGACACGGGAACCGACCCCAAGAACGCTGATACCGACGGTGATGACCTCAATGATAGCGTGGAGACCAACACCGGTATTTTTGTCAATGCGGCAGACACGGGCACTGATCCCCACCTCGCCGACACGGATGGAGATGGCTCCAGTGATGGTTTTGAGGTAAATAACGGCACAAACCCCACTGATGGCAATGACTCGCCGGACAGTTGGCTGGTGCGCAATGCACAATCCGGATCTGCGCTTAATTCCATTGCCGACACGAGAGCTCTTTTTGACGGGCTTGGTAACCTGATCAACGAGACAACCACTTCCCACCGGACGATTAATTTCCGGGAAAATGCCAACGGCCCCTTCCCGAACGCGGAAGCCTTCCCGCTGATCGGGGTAGAAAACGGTGACACCAACGATTACGCCATCAAGGCAACCGGAACCATCTTCATCGCTGAACCGGGAACCTACACCTTCGGCTTCAACTCCGATGATGGTGGCGGCCTGTGGATTGACGGCAACCCGGTGGTTGTCGCGGATGTCAACCGCGGTTCCTCCACCAGCGTGGGAGCTGTTGAGCTTTCCCCGGGCAACCACGAGGTGGAATTCCTCTACTGGGAGCGCGGGGGAGGTGCCCAGGTGCAGCTTTTTGTCCACAATCAGTTGGGAGATTTTTCCGCTGCCGTTCCGGACAATAATCTGGTCTTGAGCGACTACAGCCTTCTTGAGACATCCGTTGCAAGTGATGCTGATGATGACGGCGACCTGTTACCTGACTGGTGGGAGAATCTCTATGCCAATAACCTTACCTCCCTCAATGGACTTGATGGCAGTGACTTTGACGAGGATGGCCTCACCGACTTTGATGAGTTTGAAATCAGCACCGACCCCACAGAGGAGGACACCGACGCTGACGGGCTGGAAGACAACGTGGAAACCAACACCGGCACCTTTGTCAGTGTGTCAGACACGGGAACTGACCCACTGAAAGCCGACACGGATTCAGACGGGCTCAATGATGGGCAGGAAGTCTTTGTCCACGAAACCAACCCACACATTGCGGACAGCGATGGTGACGGATTCACGGACGGATCCGAGATCAGCGCGGGAACAGATCCCAATAACGAGGACTCCGCTCCAGACCTCGTCGTCATCGACTTGAGTTTCCCTCCCCTGATCGGAGGTCCCGGAGCCGGACAGGATGCCTACGAGCCCAACCTTGAAGAATCGGGCCTCTCCTTCCAGGAGAATCACTATGGTGCAGGTGTTCTGACCCACGATAACACTGACCAAAACTACGACAGGGTCGTCTTGAACCCTGAAAATTGGACTCCTGCCAGAAGCAAAACGCAGGTCGAGCCCTATTTTGACCACGGCAATGGTGGATTCACCACGCCATCCGGGGGTAACCGGCCCTGGATTGACGGAGGAGGAGATGACTTCTCAGTGCGCATCAATGGCTATATGTTGTTGAAGCAGACTGGCACCTACACCATCCACCTTGGTGGAGACGACACCAATTACTTCGTGATTGATACACCGGATGGTGCCGTGAACGTTAAGCACAACTGCTGCCCACAGGATACTCAAGGCACCTTTACGGTAACGGCACCCGGATACTATCCTTTTGACAATCTGTTCTGCGAAAGGGGTGGCGGTGACTGGGGAGACGTCAGCATTTCTGGCCCCGGAATCCCTCAGCGGGTTGCCCTCGGAGATGTCGCTGCCGGCAGCCCGAAAATCTTCACGATTAAGTTCAATGATGCGGACACTGACGGCGACCTGCTTCCCGACTGGTGGGAGAATACGTATGCAAACAGTCTCGATGCCCTCAGCGGTCTGGACGACAGTGACCTTGACGGGGACACCCTGACCGACTTTGACGAGTATGAAAACGGCACCAATCCGAACAACGAAGACACCGATGGGGACGGACTGGAGGACAATGTCGAGACGAATACCGGAACCTTTGTCAGTGCTTCTGATACCGGCACAGATCCAAACAAGGCGGACACGGATAATGACGGCCTGAATGACGGCGTCGAGAGCAACAGTGGAGTCTTTGCAGGAGCAGCTGATACCGGCACTGACCCTCACGCTAAAGACAGTGATTCGGACGGCTTCTCTGACGGGGCCGAGGTCGACGCCGGCACCAACCCGGTCAACACAAATGACTTCCCCGCATCCCTCCTTCTCTACTTTGACTTTGAGGGCGATGCAGGCACCACTGTTACTGACAAGGCCGACTCAAGCCATGACGGCACGTTCAATGGCAATGTTTCCTTGGTCGCTGAAGGTGCTCCCGCCGGCGCAAGCCCTGGAGCTGCTGCACAGTTAACGGGCGGATTTATCAACGTCCCGGGGATCGACATGAATACCATGATTCGTGATTTCGGAAGCGGCAGCTACACCATGACCTGCTGGCTGAAGCCATCCGATATTACTGGTGAAAAATTCGTCTTTGGCCAGACAGATACCGGCATTCACAATGGCATCCGCAATAACAGTTACCTTCACCAGGCACACTGGAGCTCGGATACCAATGGGGCAACCCAGCTTGGCCCCTACATTGCCGCTGATGAGGATGGCTGGATTCACGCAGCCTTTGTCTACGACGGGGACGCCGATCAGGGAACCATTTATCTGGATGGCCAACAGGATTGGGCCGGGCAGAAAAATGCGCCCAATGGCGGCGGCAACATGATCATTGGAGCCAGAAACAACGGCGAACTCCCCTACCAGGGCCTCATTGACGAGGTAGCAGTGTGGACAAGCGCACTAACTGCCGAACAGATCCTCGCCCTGGCCGAGGGAGACAGCCCGCTGGGCGGCTCGCCAACCCCTCTGGAGATCACCAACATCACAACGACCTTCTCTCCGGGAGCCAGCCCGGTAGTCACCCTGTCCTTTAACTCAAAGGCCGGCAAGATTTACGCGGTGGACAGAACCGTCGACCTCCTGCTCTGGGAGGAACTTGATGACGGACTCGAGGGAGAAGCTGACTCTACCGAGTTTACCGACAGTTTCCTCCCTGAAGACAGCAAGGTCATGTTCTACCGGGTGCGACAGGTTGAATAACCTGTCATTTCGCCGAGAAACAGCACTAGCAGGTAGATAAAAGTAAGGCTCTGCAAAAGGGCACGGGGCTTCAAAGCCTCGTGCCCTTTTATTCACTGGATCCCGGTAAACGGGCTCCTTCCAAGCTTTAGGCACAGCGGATCATGTCGCTTCCTGTACCCCCCTTCTCTATCCTGATAATATCAACGTCAACAGCACGCAGTAAGCTAGAACACTGTTTTTTCGAGAATGTTACAGATCTGGAACATTCAGAAAATCACTGCCTAAAGGGCGTTCCCACTTAATCCGAACTCCTTGCTTTTCAGTTAATTAAAAACAATACAGGCAATCTCTACTTACCCGGATTGAAGCCCTGCAGGCAGTTTAAACGCCCTTCGTGTTCTCATTTTTAAGAGCAGCAAGTGATAGAAAAGGCATTTTTTTTATTTACAGAAGCTCGACTACTGGGTTAATGTTCTATTAATATACCCACAATCTGATCAAATATACTCTCAATCTGATCAAATTTGGGATTAGATAATCCAAGCAAAACCTCTACACAAACCCTCAACACTAAACCTATGAAACTCCGTAAAATCCATGCCGTCTTCTCGGCACTCCTTATATTCGCATTCACGTTCTTCATACATCTTGGTAACACTTCTGCTGAAGTGCTCGATACCTTGAAGGAGTACGGAAATGCTGGTGATCAAAATAAACCCGTTAACCCTGCAGGTAATCCACGTGGCGCTGACTATAGCCAAGCAGCATCTGGCGCCTATAGCATCACCGCTGGTGGCACTGACCACTGGGGAGGTAGTGACAACGGTAGCTGGATTTATGATGCCGATGGCACCCGCGCTGCCGGATCAAACTTCTCGGCAGTTGTCCGCTCCGTCTCGATTGCAGCCGACCCGCTTGAGCCGCTTGGCAACAACTGGGGACGCACGGGCCTGATGGCACGTCAGAATCCTGATGCAGCCAATTCACCTAATGTTGCGCACATTCGCAGGGACGGTAACAACGCATGGACTTCCCTTCAGGGACGCAAGGATGCAGGTGGCGGCACCGACCGCAACGGCGGTGAAATGGGCAACGGCGCGCAAGCAGCCGGCAATCCTTTCGATCGCACCAGGGCATTCTGGCTTGGACTGCACCGTGTTGACGGCTTCTGGTATGCAACATGGGCTGAGGACAACAATGGAGTTCCAGGTAACTGGAGCGCCCCACGCAAGCGTGAAGATTCAGGCAACAACATGAACGGAGAGGTATATGTTGGACTTGCCCACCAGTCACACGGCGGCAATAACGCACACAACCAGGGCGGCAATACCGCAGTTTTCGATAACTTCTACGTTGGCGATTTCAGTTCCTTCACCACGGGAGGTAGTGGATCACTCACCCTTGACGGCAACACCGTCACCGCCTCACAAAACGCCGGCACACTCGGCACTGATGGCTCAACTACTGAGTGGAGAGTTGATTACATCTCAGGAGGTGGTTCTTCTGTTATCAATTCTAGCGGGATCACCGCATTCCACCAGGGCGACAGCCTTGATGGAAACGGCTCCATTCTGAAGACGATCGATGGTAGTGGAATGACTAAGGAGGATGCGAACGATCCTTCAACCTGGACTGTCAGCAGCACGGCTTGGGCCGATGACTGGCAAGGGTTCTCGAGCGATAACACAGGTAACAACACCTGGGTAGTGGTCGAACTTGACGGCTCGACAGCAGATCTCGGTCAGATGTATCTGTGGAATGTGGCAGAGGGTAACGCGCTCAACCGCGGGGTAAATGGTTTTGATATCTACTTCTCCGACAACCCGACGGTCACCCCTCCGGCAGCGAGCGGTGCTGTGACGCCCTACGACTTTAATAGCGGTGGATGGACACTGCTGAGCACTGGTAACACTTTGAACCAGGGAACCCAGAACGGTGATGCTGGCCAGAGCTTCGATGTTTCAGGTGCTGCGGGCGCCAAGTATATCGGCATTAAAATCACTTCCAACCATGGCGGCAACCGCACTGGCCTCGCTGAGATCGCATTTGCGACATCTGCAGCTGAAGCCACCCAAGGCGGAACCGGAGCAATCAGCGACTTGGTGATGGATGAAGAAATTTCCGCCGCTACCACAGCAATTCAGCTCTATGCTAACGGCGTATTGCTTGACGAGATTAACCTCAATCCTGTGCTGACTTCAAACAGCTTCACGGGCTATGAGGAAGTAACCTTCGTGATTGCCGATGGCGTCTCAAACACTATGGATGAGAATTCTCCTATCACCGCAACAGACAGCGATGGCAACGGACTGCCCGCAACTTACACCCGTGATGGCGCAAACGTCACGGTTGTGATCGAAGTCGGAGAGGTCGTGCCACTGAGCACACCTTCCTACACTGTCTCCGGTCAGACAGGCGCCGGTGCTCCTGTGAGCTTCACCGGCAATCAGACAGCGTTCCCCTTCTATGCGGAAATGCGTGCTGGCTTGGATGCACCCACCAACTCAACCGTTGGTTGGGATGTGATGGAGTGGACCGGCAAAACCGGATACATCGGCGGCATCAACGCGATTCGCAATGATGCTCCCAATGCAGAAGCAACCGTTCCCTTCATTAACTTCACGGATCCTCAGTCAAATGCCACCGCCGGTGACTGGAACATTGATGATCGCCCGATCCTCACCAATACCGCTGCAGACGACAATAACTATGTGACCTTTGCCCGCACCACATGGACGGCTACGGCTGGTGACTACACCATCCGCGTCCGTGGTGATGACGGCTACGGTCTGCGTATCCAAGGTGGAGCAACAATTGTTCGCACCAAGGGTGCTAACCAAAACAAGAATGGCGCTGACGGAGCTTCCTCCTACTTTACAGACGGCACCGGAAACTCCAACGCATGGATCCAAGTCAACATTCCTGCTGACGGCGACTATATTGTTGAGTTCTTCTCCTTCGAGGGAGGCGGCGGCT
>Ga0315316_10002007_pt1 | contig 14518 bp, 15 predicted proteins | sample M160m3416metaG_FD_203702 | JGI IMG/M metagenome (GOLD analysis project Ga0315316, IMG submission 203702) | Ammonia-oxidizing marine archaeal communities from Monterey Bay, California, United States - M1 60m 3416 | ecosystem: Environmental > Aquatic > Marine > Intertidal zone | place: USA...
CGACAACCAAACGGTGCTGGTTAAGGATAGGCTCAAGAGAATCAATAATCCTATCTTCTTTACGTACATTAGCTCTTACCTCTTCTATGTCTATATGTTGACCTGTCATTTGTAGGTGTTTTTTAAATAGTTCACCTACTATTCCGTCACCGAAGTTAGTTTCAATAACTAGTTTGGTGACGTTGTACTTTCTGCATCCTCTGAGAATATTGAGCAAGGTGTTATCAGAGTACCCGTCTCTGTATGCACGCATTTCATGCAGGAATAGGAAGCCGTTTTTCTGAGATATGAATGCTGCGGCTGTTTCGTCAGTTCCTCTACCGCTTGGATCGACGCTGCATATTGTTTCTGAATAGTCGGTCCATTCTCCTTGGAGTTGCATAGGAGAGTAAAAGTAATCTCCTGGGAGACCGACTGTGGGTAGATCTTTAATAACGTTCTTTGGGTCTGAGCACCATACGATTTGATCGGGACCAGACTTAGGATTAACACTTGTGACAATAAGGTCAGCCATCTTAAGTGGAAATTTCTCTGCATCAGATAAACTTGTATCTAGTTGGAACTGAAGCATATAGTTACTCCGTCCCATAGCTGCTTCACGCTCTAGGAGGTCGTCATCTGAGAAGCGATCAGGGTCTGTTACACTCCATTCATCAACACCATCATCCAGATCGTCTTGTATCTGTGGTGCTAGTAGTCCTTCGTACTTAGTAAGTTTGTCTTTTCTTGGGTATCTACTTGGCCAAACGAACGGACGGTAGTTGCGCTCTGCCAGCTTACGATAAACAGTAAACACAGTCTGAGGAGTCCCGAGATAGCAAATACGGCTGTCACTTTTTGGCGTGAGGATAGATTCAGCTTCGGTACAGAGTTGAAGAAGTTTCTCACGCATCAACTCCGTCATACTGTTTCCTGGTACTTCTATGTCGTCCAGTACCATGAGGTCTGCACGAGAACCAGTAAGTTGCCCAGTAATACCAACGCTTTTTACGCTGGGAGCCTGATGAGGAGAGCAAAGTACGTCGAAGGATATACGACTCCACCTTGCCTCGTCGCTTTTTGGTCTTAGGTGTGTTAACCATGGTGTCTCAATGATTAGTTTCTGTAGGAAGATAGACATGTTATCTGCACGTTCTTTAGACGCAGAGATAATCATTATCTTTCTTTCACTGTCGTTGAATAATGTCCATAACACGAACGCTCCAGTAATCCAACTTTTTCCGACTCCTCGGAAGGCTTGGATCTGTAAACGTTTAGGACCGTGTTGTAGGTAGTCAGCTATAGCAAATTGTGCTCTAGTTGGTGGAGGGAGCTCAAGCTGTTCCCATAATGCGGTCAGAAACAGCTTGAAATCGGCCTGTAAGGCCTCTAAAGGGTTGGTCATGTATGTTTGATCATTAACGTATTTTCAGAGGGCTTAGAGGTGTTTTTCTAGTTGATCTTTGAATTGGACCTACTTGTAATTGATCAGCCTTTGAAAGTGGTTTTTCTTTTTTATTTAGCTTTACTATTTCATTAGCTTTTCTAAATCCAGGTCTAGCTAAATTCCATATTTGTTCAATTCTAGCTAAACTATCCCCACCTTTCATTACAAGATAAGCTGCACCTTGAGCACCAGGAACAAGTGTAAGTCCTGCAGCTGCTAAATTAGCAGCCATTTGACCACCACTTAAAGTTAGATCTGCTACGTTTTCAGGATTCTTAGGATCTTGAAGATAAGCTGCTCCATCCATTACAACACCAACAATATCACCACCAACATTAGCTATCGGGTTTGGTGAACCACCAGCCACTCTTGCACCGTGTCTCACAGCTTGGAATAATCTATTAGCTTTTATAGGTGTTGTTTGTGGATTAGCTTTCTTTATTTGTAATTCACCAGCACGATTTTCTAAGTTTCGTCTCGCTTGTATTGCTTCGCCTTCAGCATTTAAACGATTACCTTCTTCATCAACGCCATGAGCTATTTTACTTTGATCACTAATCATTAGATCTGTATGTTTTAATATATTCTTCTGTCCTTCATTCATGTACTCTTGAAATGCTCCTTCTAGAGTACCTCCATCAATTCCAGCGTCTTGTAATTCTTTTAAAGTATGTAGACTGTTACCTTTAATATCTAAATTACCAATCATGTTCCGTATGATACCCCTAGCAGGTTGAGGTGATAAGTTGCTAGGAGCATTTGAACCTTTATGTTCTACTGATGTAGCATGACCTGCATGAGTTTCTCCAAAACCAGGTCTTGAGCTTTCTTGCTTAGCTCTTAACTGTGCATCAGAATAGGATTTATTTAACCATTGAACAAAACCTTTTAAAGATCTGGTATTACCTTGAGTATCTACTCCCCATTTTTCAGGAGTTTTATTTAGTTCTCTTGCCCATCTTTTAACTGGACCATAGACAAACACACCGTCTATAACACCTGTAGATTTTCTTTTCCGTAGTTCTTTAGAGTTTAATTTTAATTTATTTCCTTGTTTCGGAAATTTAATAGTAGGGTATTGAGTGGGTATAGTTTTACTTCTACTGGTTCGGAAAAATCTATTTACATCTCCTATTGTAGCTCCTGGTGGTAAACCTTTAACACCTTCTCTAGTTTTACTTAAACGTTTACTATTAGTTGTTTTATTTTCAATTTTCAATAAATCTCGTCTAGCTTCTAGCTGTGCCCCTACTTCTTTACTAGCATCAGCTTTTTCTTTTTTTGTAGAGTTAATAGTTAAGTTACCTAAGTTACTCATACCCTACCTCATCGTTTTGAACTGTTCTCCTCTCTCTTCAAAATATGCTTCCTTAGCTTCTCTCATCTCTTTGTATTCTTTTGCATCAGCTTTGTCTTTTTTAGACTCATAGGTTGCTGTACCTGTAAATTCTTTTTTCTTTGCCATTAGCTGATATGATTTAGTATAAGTTGCTCTCTGGAATGGTTACGTCCAAATGTCGAACGCATCCATCCGAGCCAATGACTGCTACCTTTCCCTTGATTACACGCTCTACAGGCGGGGACCAAATTGCTTGTAAGATCCTCTCCACCATTAGTTTTAGGTTTGACATGATCGAGTGTAAGTTGATTAATTTCATAGTTGTTTCCACAATAAACACATTGACAATTGAATTTCTCCTTAATGGCTTTACGCCACAAACGTTTTGCGTCAGGACTTGTCATGGTTATTAGGTTGAATAAATAGTGATCAGGGGTTGGTAGTAGTGGGGTCATTTACGAATTTTAAGTCTGCTTTTACGATTAATAGATGGAGACTGTGTTCTCCCTTTAGTAGTACTCCCTTTATAATGAGCAGCATCTTTGCCATCACCATTACCGTAAGTACCGAGTTTTCTATTAAGCTTGTTAGCGTTCTTTTTTATCGTGCTGCCTTTTGATGTCTTCTGATATGCACTTTGTTGTTTAAGCCTTTTCTTTCTAGCTTCAGGATTGCTCCTGTAATACTCAGCTGTGTTTCCTGCCATAAAGTCTGCTCTGTACTAGTTCGGGATCTACCTTTGGCATTACTGCCGCAAGTTTAGATAGAGGGTTGCCATCATAAGCAATACCGCTAATGTCATTTGTCTTAAGCCATTCACAGGCTGCTTTGAGGTCTTGAGTAGAAGCTTCGCCACTTTTGACTCGCTTTAGAAACTCAGTTGTGACAAGGTTATGTAGTTCGTTAAATTGGTCTTCAGTGGCTTTCTTCTTCATTTGTCTTTAATTCCTGGAAATAGATTACGTTTGATAATCTCTACTGCTTTATCGTCAATAGTATTATCTGTGGTGTTTGCGTATGCTTCAAGAAGCTGAATGATCAAATTCTTCACTGCAGTAGTGGAGAGAAATGTCATAAGGATGGGTTTGATAATGATCATTTGTTTAGAGAGTTGGGTATCTGTAGTGGTGATTTCTGTAAGTCCTCAATTAGTTGTTTCTTTTCTTGAAGCTGTTCTATTACTTGACCAGTAGGTGAGTTTTTAAACTGGTTATACTTCTGCACGCCAAAGCCACCAGCGATTACAAGGACGGCTAGGATTGCTAACTTAACTTTCATCTACTTTCTTCGTAGTCTTTTTCTTTGCAGGTTTCTTAGCTTTAGCTTCTTTAGCTGCCAAGATATCACTTAAAGTACTCATTTAGATTGTTTGGGTTGTTGTTGATTTGCTAATACGGCTATAGGTACAACGTCGCTACACAAAGATTCAAACCTAGAATCAGGTTTTAGGGTAAATCCTCTTTGCATGAAGCGTGTACAGTTATCTATACGAACTAATTCGTAATCAAGCCTTTCTTTTTCTAGTTGCTTTTCAGCAATTGCCTTACATATTTCTACTGAACGGCCATCTAATGGAACCATGAAAGATAGCTGTACTCCCCAGTTCTGTGTCATGCTGTATGACTCTGGATCGTATGGTCTACCCTCTGTTCCTAAGTAATAAGGAGAGAGGCTCATAACTGATCCGTTACAAACCACTCCACCTCCATATTGTTGCCGTGAGACTCCAGAATTATTCTGGAATTGCACAGCTTGGTTGGTTACATTTCCCGTTGCAGCAGCTGATGTTTGGGGGTTTAGTACTGTATTACCTTCCCCTACTTCAGCCTTTACTGGTACTCCTACTGAGAGAAGACCGATAAGGAAGTAGTAGTAGATGTTGTATCTATTGTTCTGTTGATGTCTGTTACTTCGATTACTCCTGCAGCTCTGTTGACTATTTCTAGTTGAAAGTTTGCTCCAGGGGTTGTTATATCGAAGTTTGTTCCAGTAGCGTTTATATGTGCTGAAGGCGTGATGTTGTGTCCAGTCCAACTGGAGTAATCTCCTCCATATACTTGTGTTTGAATTGTCTCGACTATATTTTGAGTAGAGTTCGTTGTGGAATTCATCGAACCTTGGGTGAAGGCGGGTGTTACAGTATTTGCTCTAACTGCAGTTGGAACTAGCAATAATAGAGCTAGTAAATACTTCTTCATGCGTCTTCTTTCTTTTTAACCATAGGACAATTTACGGTTGTTTGTTTGCCATTACCACCTTTATTTCCAGTGGTCAAGCCGAATGTCGCAAGTGCTCCCGTAAACACACTGGCAACGAACGTGATATCTGAGTTACCTGATTTCTTAACCATAGGTAGCTCAACATAATTCATGGTTATGATTCAAATAAAGCCCGACCAAACCACAACACCTAGACGTACAAAAGTTCCAAGAATCTGTATTTGTTGTTCTTGATCCTCTGCTGCATCTTTAAGTTTATGTAGTAGATTCGGTTTCGGGCTTTTCGTCTCCTCCTTTATTTCCATTAAGTTTCTTTTGTATTCTTTTAGCAATCTGCATAATGATAGGTTTCATTATTTTTACAGTTTGCTTAAACAATGAAGTTACTGTAAGGGTAGCTATAACAGACACTGACGCTGTTGTTCCTGCAGTCACGAGTATTTCTTCTTTGGGAACTGGAAACGTAAGGTCAGTGAAAGGGATATCTATACGTTTAACTTCAGCAGCTTCTTGTTTAGGTTTAGGTGGTTTTCCTTCTTGTTTACGTTGTACTTCCTCTTCCATCAACTGTTCTAGCTCTACCGTAGGAACGCCTACAGGAGGTGCCAGAACACTTGGTGCTACCACAATGGTAGGGAAGGTAGGTAATTCTGCTGTTGGTTGTTCTAAGGTAGGTGTAGGTATATCTAAAGCACCTGGTATGGTTAGTGAATCAGGTAGAGTTATGGAAGGAAAGAATGGTTCATCTCCCATTATTCATTAAGTTTCAAATACGTCTATTATCCAGACATGACCTTGGTAGTCAGCTCCTTTACCACTCGTAATCCAAGTTGAATCATTGTAGCCTTGTATCACAAAACCTTTTGCACTACCTAAACCACTGGTGAAAACGAATTGTGCGAAATAGATAATTGGAGAATCAAGACCTCCAGTAAAATTAAAAGGATTATAAGAAGCACCAAAGAACATACCAGTATTTGAGTTATCTGGTTCAGAACAGGCATCATCAGGATCAGCCCAAGACGCTGAATAGCCATTAGGATCAATTTTTGTTCCAGAACTAGCAACTGTACGTGATGGCTGAGCATAGACACCACTGGCTGATGTTTTCCATTTCCCTAAACTATCTGTATCAGTTTTCCAGAATCCACTAATCATTACGCCAACGCCTCCCGCCCACGCACCTGGGGTCCACTCTGAGTAAGGTTTAGGAAAATCATCCCAACCAGAAATTGAATCCTGTCTTCTAGATGAGTAAGAATTATAATTCTCAGGATCCCAAGAATGGTTATAGGAATCATCTCTTACTATAATATTTATAGTAGTAGAGACATTAGAAGCTATACCAAAAGCAGCAGCAATAGTAGGTGTTGGGCTATCAAAGAATGTACCTGCCGTTAAAGAAGTACCAGTCTCAGCATCAAAACTACCATTATCTGTAATACTATCTTTACAAGGATATACGACTACACCAGATCTACCTGCTCCATCCATATTACTGGTAGCTATGGAACCTTTAGGTGCAAACATCTTATAAGTGTCAAAGTTTCCTCTTTCACTAGGACCAGCACCTAAAAACATTTGTTGTATAGGCATTAGCTCAATCCCGCACCTGAGATATAAGCTACTGTACCTGATGTAAATAAGATTGTAGCCATTCCTCTAGTAGCTAAAGTTCTATTTGCACTGGTGCCATCTGCAGCATTGTACATCGTAGTTATAGTCTTAGTTATAGTTAAATTTGAACTAGTATTATTGACAATCGTTACAGCATCACCAGCAGAGAAAACGCTATTAGGAATAGTAACTGTACCACTAGCAAATATATGTTTACCAGCATCAGAAGCAACTAAGGTGTAAGTAGAACCTTGGGTGTTTTGAGGTATAGATCTTACGTTGCCTTTATCATCTGTAACTGATCCACTGATTGAAATACCTGCTGAAGTAGTAGATAATTTAGAGGCATTTTGATAGTACAAATAAGCTGCACCAGCACCAGTACCAGCAAATAAAGTCCTACTTGTAGTTCCGTTGTGTTGAGCAATGTAGGTATTTGTATATTCTGAATTACCACGATTCAAAATAACTACATCTCCATCATCTTGGAGATATGTCTTTAGACCAGTATTAACATCAGTTGAGTAAGTATCATTACTTATCCTCAACGCAAAAACTGCTCCATCATCTTGTTTGATCTGAACAACTTGTGATGCACCATCATCTGTAAATATTGCAGATGGTCCAGAAATTGCTCCTGTAAAAGTAGCTCCTGCTAAAGGTGCATAAGCACTTAAATTTACATTCTGCCAAGAACAGCTACCATCACCATCTTCTCTTAGGAATTTAGTGCCACCAGATTCACCTGTAGAAAGTATTGCGGTACCTTCAGGCGTACTGCTAATAGTACCCCAACTTAACGTATCACTACCATTTGTTTTTAAATATTGACCATTCGATCCAGCACCATCTGGAAGAGCAAGTGTAACGTTTGCAGTTACTGAATCAGGAGCTTTGAATCCTAAATAGTGACTACCGTTAGCATCTGTCTCAGATAGACGTATCTCCTTCGCATTATCTAGTACCAAGTTACCAGTTAAGGTATCTCCAGTTTTAGCAACTAAGTTGCCTGTAGCTGTTACACCACCTTGCCAAGCACTACCAGTGTAAACTTGTAATTCATTAGAAGATGTATTAAAATATAAATCACCAGCAGCTAGTGAATTACTACCTCCATCAGTAGATGGAGCTGAAGAAGCTATTTGATATAGATCAGCAAAGTTATTAACGCTACTTATATTAGTTGCAACAGTAGTTACATTAGCTGCTACACCAGCAACAGTTGTTACGTTGGCAGATATGCCTCCTACTGTATTGATGTTAGTAAGATTACCTGCAACTGTATTAACGTTAGAAATAGAACCACCAACGTTATTAATATTAGTAACAGCACCAGCAACCGTAGTTACTTCAGTAGCTTTTGGTACTTGTCTATGGAATGTATAAGTGTTTAATGTAGAAGTAGTCTCTACGATCATTCCAAATGTAGAAGCATACGTTGTGCTATTAGCTAAACCAGTAATGGTAACGGTTGAGTTTCCGACAGTACCATTAGCAATCGTTGCCACTCCACTTCCATTTGAGGTGAGGTTACTAGCGAGAGCCTTAATAGATACAAGAGTTCCAGTGCCGTTATTAACGTCAGGGTTAGCGTTAGGAAAAGATGTTTCATTAGCTATTGGTACGAAACCACCTACGTCATCTACTAGGTCAATAATTCTGTCATTGATAGCAGCAGTTGTAGCTATGGTTGTGTCATTATCTGGGAATGTATCCCCATCTTTAATAGTATCTCCACTACTTACATTGAAATATCTAGCATCTGATGCTGATGTCGTAAAGTATGTAGCATCATCAACACTATGTGAGGCTTGCTCAGAGTTAGTTACAGTAGCCGCTGCTGTTAAAGCAGACGCTGTAGCTGCAGTACCTGTACAAGACCCAGATGAACCAGATGTATTACCAGTTACATTACCAGTTACATTACCAGTGAATGAAGTAGATGTAAGTACACCTGTTGAAGGGTTATATGTTAATCCTGTATCTGATTCTGCACCTTGAGTACCAGTTGCTCCATCTACAAATATAGGGTAAACAGTTTCATTGGATGAATTATTAGCACTAACAGTTACATTAGTTGCTTCAGTAGCAGTTACCGAATTACCAGTACATGATCCAGAAGAACCAGATGTATTTCCAGTGACGTTACCAGTGAGATTACCTGTAAATGTAGTTGCTGTTACTGAACCATCAAATGTAGTTGCACCAGTAACATCTAATGTACCAGGTATATCTACATTACTAGTCCATTCAACATCACTACCATTAGCAGCTGTTTGTAGTACTTGCCTTGCAGCTCCATCAGCTAATTTACTTACTGCCATTTCAGTTGTAGCAGTAAGTATCTTAGCGTCTACTCGTGCGTCAATAGCACCCGTGGTAGCAACTCTTGTATTGTTACTAGCCCACGTTTCAGTACTAATGATTGTCTCATCACCAGTTTGCCAAGATGTATCTGTTTTATTCTTACTCTCTTGAGTTGTATATAAGTTCTGTAAGAAGTTATCGTTTAAGTCTTGAGACTTGATAGCTGATCCTGCATAGAAGGTGGCAGCTGGTGAATCAGTATCAGTATCACGATAAATTCTAATTGAAGAACTATTGGCAGGTGCAGTATTAAATTGTAATGTCGTAGCCGTTGGAAGGGTGAAGGCTGTTGTAGCTACACCACCGATACTAGCTTTAATATCAGTGGTCTTTAAATATTGGAATGTAAATGCGTAAGTGGTGGTGGAGCCATTACCTGTAAATGTGTTTTCGGTTACTGCCATTTTATGTTGTTGTTATTGCTTCGGTGGGTTTGCGTATTGAAGTACTCCTTCTATTACTTTGAAATCTTTCTCATTCTTATTTGCCATTTCTATAGCTTCCTTAACTCTACCAGTGCTTTCAAGTTCATTAGCTTTGATAGCTTGGTTAATAGATTCAGCTATAGCTGGATACTCTTGAGATAATCGGTGTTCAGCACGTTCTTGTGCAGCAGTTAGAGATTTATTCAAATACGTATATATAGGTAAATTTTGTTTTTTTAATTTGATTCTAGTCCAGCTTTGATTTTTTAATCTACTCATCCGTAGATCATTGATTTCTTTTTGGAAATGTTCATTACCTACATATGTCTTGACATCTTTTAAAAGTTTACCTTCTTCACCTATGTATGTATTAATAAGTTCACGTTCTTTTGGTGTGTATTCATACATACCTGATGAATGAGTTTTCAATATAGTATTAGGAGTCCAACCTATTTCATATAAAGCTCTTCTCCATGGTTCACCACCATCAGTTATTTTAACTGGATTGAATGCATTAATAGCTCTAATCCAGCCATTTTGAATTCCTTTAATTGGCTCACCAGTAAATATATCTACATGATTAGGAAGGTTTTTCTTTAATGGTGTTCTATTTTTGATATAACCAAGAATATCATTATGTACATCTTTATATGCAGGGTCAATAACATTAGCTGCTACACCTAGACCTCCTGATCCTGGTATATAGCTTCTAGTTTCATTAGCTATCCAACGACTTACCCAACTACCATCACCTGATGCAAAAGCAACTAAAGGTTCTAGACCAGCTAAAGGTGTTTCATTTAAGAAGTTAGCAGATACAGCCCATAGTATTTTCTGATAAGCAGCATCTAATACTGGTGCAGATAAATCAGAATAATACATACCTATATCACCAAGTAAACTTAGTATAGGGTCTAATCCATCAATACCTTTGAAACTTATCCACTTATTAGTACCAGGTATTTGTACTGACTTTTCCATCACACCATAAAGATCTCTTAGTTTCTTACGTTCACTATGACTATAATGACCTGTACCATTTATATTATAAGGTATTTTGTTATTAACTATATGACCACCAATAGCTAAAGACATTAAGCTACTAGTTAACATACCAGACCATGATAAACGTGCTTCATACTCTTCTTTTAGATATTTATACATATCCATAGCATGAGGGTATTTCTCATAAACAATACCATGCTCTTTTAAAGCTTCTTTAATAAGGTTAAGATCATCACCTGCTTGTAAAATTTTAACATATTTGTTTTTAAAGCCTGGTATCTTACCTAATGGTAAGTAAGAACTCATCCTATTAACATCATTAATCCCTGTTCGTGGGAACATGAACATACCTTGTGTTATAGGTAAAGCATCGGTAGCCTGTGTAACCTTATCAGCGAATGCATGATCTAAGTTTAAATTAACTTCACCACTAAACTGTTTCAAAGCATCATCTGTTGGTAGACCTTGCTTATCAAACATTTTAGCATAATGTGCTTTCTCTGCTTCAAGTAGTTGTGCAGATGGTTTCCAGCTATCTTCTACAAATGGGAATCCCTTCTTAGCTATCTCTTCATATGCTAAGGCTCTTGACCAATAATGAGCCATCATAGTATTTGTGTAAGAGTCTATACCAGTCATAGCTGTCATAGCTCCTTTATACCATCTATTAGCTCCTATTTTGTTCAAGTTCTTAGCCATTTGATACATAAGAACTCTTCCTGTTTGTTTATTAGCTTTCCAATTCTCAGATAAGGCATCCATTGCCTCCCAAGTTTTCTGTTCTTTAACTATATAATCCTTACGGAATGCACTTATCATACCTTTATCATCATGGTGAACACGTTTAATCATGTTCCAACCATCAACTAATGCTTTTTTATTAGTTTCTTGGATAGCACCATATAGATAAGTAACTTTACGTACAGCCTCTGCATCACCAGTTTTTAGAAAATCTAAACCAGCATGAGTGAATGCTCTTAATGGCTTACCTATGATAGCAGATGCACTACCTTTAGCAGCATTTATTGGTGCTAGACCTGATAATACATTGTTAAATCTGATAGTTTTTAAACCTCTAGCAAGTAGATTTAACTTCCATTTAGTTCTTCTACTATGTATAGCACCTACTGGGTGTATTTGGTTTACTCCCCATTGATGCATTTTTAAGATAGTATCTACATCACCGTCTGATAATGCATATGCTTCAACAAAAGCTTTAGCTAGGTTAGGATCTTCAGCAGCTGCCTCTTGTATGATCTTACGATAGTTCATAGCTTTTTTATGCTGAGCACTTAAAGCTTCTTCAAACTCACCGTTTAATCTACCTGCCAGTTGAGTTAAATCTTCACCTTTTCTTACAGCTTCGTTCCATACACCTTTGTTTCGAAGTTGCCAACTGGATACATATTTGTTTATACCATACTCGCTCATTAAGAACTCAAGCTTATCTAAGACATTATTCATTACCTTAGCTTGATCTGTAACCTCTGGTCCAAATTTTGTTACAGCTTCAGATGCAGTTCTGATATCTCTACCAAGAGTATCCATAGTACGTGCTGAAGACTCAACAACAGAACGACCTATAAACCTATCAACTAAATCACGCATAGCAAAGAATTGTGCTCTTGCATCAATCTCTACTTGTTGTATTGGAGCTAATAATGCTCTTTGCCTAGTGGTTTCTTCGGTTATCTTTAAGAAATCTTTATCAGCCATAAATAGCTTTTTAACATCTCTTACACTACCTGCATGAATGATATCTTCATAGATTTTCCATGCAGCCTCATCCATATCCTTCTTAGCAAACTTAAATCCATTCTTGATTGCTTGCCAATCTCCCATATCTTCAGTTTGCTTAGCGAAACCTTCTACAGCATCTCTTGATTTCTTACCTAATCTGAAACCTTTAGTGTACATGTTATCAGATACTAAAGAAGTGTTATCTCCTTTGGTCATACCTAATTTATTTGTAGTCGTATCAATCATATTCTCGGCAACATTACCTTGAGATATATTATTGTAGGTACGATTAGCATCATTACTTAATCCAGGTGTTACTTCACCATCATAACCTTTAGCTCCAGTAGGATCAGTGTTTAATTTATCTAGAGCATTACCCTCTCTTTGTATGTTCCTTGAAGTTTGATTACGTTCTAGATGTGAATTTAGATCATTATCTGTAGCTTTAGTGCTTCCAGTATTGACATACTCATTAGCAAGTCCTATTTTGTTTTCTTTTGCTAATACTATTTGTTCATCTAATTGAACTAATTGATCTTGTAATACTTTAAGTTCTGCAGTACCAGGCTTAGTTTCAATAGCTTGTAAGATTTCAGCCTTACGTATTTCTAATCCTATAACCTGATCATCAAGTTTAGATAAAGCTTGGGTTGTACCTTTATCTGCATTAGTAAAGATCTGTTGATTTTTCCATTTAGCTGCTTTCTCACTTAAAGGTTTGAACCAACTCATTACTGGTTTCTTACCTGCACCATAGAGTTTTGAAAGCCCTATAACTGAATAACCAAGAACATCAGCAGTGGCTGCCATAGAAGTGTTTTCCCACATATGCATCCATCTGAGCTGTTCAGCTGTTGTAGCATTTGTGTTTTTCCAAGTTTCAGGGAGAGGTATCTTACCTTCTATACCATACCAGCCAGGGAAACTATCAGCTAGAGTTTTAGCTAGTGTATCTGCACCTTCATTTTGATCAGATGCATAACCTAAACCACCGTCAATTGCTAGATTACCTCCTACTGTAGCTACAGCTTTGGAAATACCATTAAGTTTTGCAGCTTTAGTTCCAGCTCCTACAAGTCCTATACCCATAAAACTAGGTATAACGACTGACATAACTCCTCTAGCCTTCTGGATATTAGAATTTGACATTCTAGTGACATCATCATAGAAGTCATCTACACGTTTGCCATGCTTACCCATCATGCCTATAACATCAAAAGCAGCATCAGGTACAGAAAGAAGCATAGAAGCTTGTAATTCTCCTGTATTCTTCATGCGCTCATCCCACTCTTTTCCTTGGATAGCATTTAAGGGGTCAAACACTCCCTTCATTAGACCACCAAAGATTTTTTGCCCTACAGCTACAGCCTTATGAGCACCTTCTTCTGATTTAAGTTCAGCTTGTTGCTCGACTGTTTCCGCTTGTGGAATCTCTTCTGTTACTACTTCTTTGGTAGGAAGAGACTCATTCGTTGTTTCTTCTTCCATTAATTACCTCCGTCTAGTAAGAAGATGAATTCAGGTTCGTTAGGGTCAGTTCCTGGTAAGGATATGACTCTTTCTACACCGTTCTTTGTCTTTGTTGTACTAACTACAAAAGCACCACCTCTAGGCATGCCATCTTGTCTAAAGTATTTTTGAAGTATAACCTGACCCTCTGGTCTTAAAGCTAGACTAGGTATCGAATGTCGTGTACTAGTTTCAATACCATTCCTTGTAGCCCACCTAGATGTTTGACTCATAGCAGGTTCAAATCTTGGAGCAGCTACAGCTAAATTAGATTTGAAAGCATCATCAATAGTTTTAATTTCTCTAGTGAAATTCTTGAGATCTTGATTTGTGCCTTCAGTAGAGACGACTCTAGATAGCATCTCTTCAGCAATACTAGGTTCTAATTGAAAGTCTGATTTTTTATAACCTAATAATTTAGCTTGTGACATTATTATATCACTATAACTCTTACCACTAGCTTTCTTTAATTCTTTAATATCTTCTGTTATATTGAAACCCAGACCATTTTGTACATTATTGATCTGTTCTTCTATATAAGGTTTAGTGAACAGTTGTTGAGTTAGTACAATACTTTTATTCTCTTGTACTGCTTCAAGCTTATTAGGTAATAATGCTACAGGATATTCAACTTGATAATCATCGCTGCCTGGATCAAAGAAAGGAAAATGAGATTCTCCTATAGTTGCACCAGAACCAGCATATGATTCATCAATTCTCCATTTACCTGTACCATTCTTTTTACCATCTGTTACTTCCGTTACTAATCTTGTTAATGCATTCTGTCGAGCTAATTCTGGATTTTTAGTTTTTGCTAATTCCTCTTTAAAATAATTACGGAAATCAGCCTTAGCTTCTAATATAGAAGGTA
>Ga0315316_10002009_pt1 | contig 14516 bp, 13 predicted proteins | sample M160m3416metaG_FD_203702 | JGI IMG/M metagenome (GOLD analysis project Ga0315316, IMG submission 203702) | Ammonia-oxidizing marine archaeal communities from Monterey Bay, California, United States - M1 60m 3416 | ecosystem: Environmental > Aquatic > Marine > Intertidal zone | place: USA...
ATTGATCCGACTGGTAGCCAGCCAAGGTAACAGAAATAGTTGCTAGGCTGCGATCTCGACTCGAAAGTTGATCACGAGTCCAGGTTTCGTCGTAGATCAACCCATCAATTAACTCCTCAAGGTAAGGCGCTCCAGGGAAACGACCGGCCGGGAGAGGAAGATCCCGTCCTTGAAAGACCTCAGCGGCAATTCGCGATGCGCTTACTCCGGTAGGGAACCCAGAATAGAAGGTAACATGCGTGATTATTTCTGAAATCTCATCTTGGGTTACCCCGTTATCCAAGGCTCGGCCCACGTGATAACGCACCTCGCTGCCAGCGTAAAGTGCTGTGCCGACTGCTACCGTGATCATGCTTCGATCTCGAGGGGATAATTCGCTCCTCTTCCAAGTTTCTGCATACAAAACCTCGTTAAGAAGATCACGTAGATAAGGTGTTTGTGGGTAAGCATCTGGGAACTCCAATTCAGGCTGCTGAGGTGCTTGGCGAGATGAAGCTTCAGGCGGAATTGCAGGCAGGTTACGCTCAGCAAACACATCAGAGGCCACCCTCGCAGCGTTAACCCCAGTGGGAAAACCAGAGTACCAAAGAACGTGGGCTATAATTTCCGATAACTCTGATTGAGTGATGCCATTATCTAAAGCCCGACCCATATGAAGACGGAGCTCATTGGTTGCATACAACGCTTGGTTGACCGCAACTGTGATCATACTGCGATCCCGTTTTGTTAGATTAGGGCGCTCCCAAATATCGCCGTAGACATAATTATTACGTATTTGTCCTAAATAGGGAGCAGCGTCATACGCGCCAGATGGCGGAGGGGGTTGCTGAGCAAAAGCCCCTGGTAAAATAACTAAGGTTCCTAGCGCAACTATGTGTGGCAGTAAAACGAATAAACTAAATCCGGGCCTGGTGCTAAGCATTTCGTGTCCTTATTCTTATTAAAAATTGATAGAGAAAAGCTAACTGCAATCGCTACGATTTTTCCCTGCATTCCAAAATTTTAGTTTTTGTGCAAGCAGTGTAAAATTATTGTTGCCAGTTCATTTTATTTTTTTAAGTATCCAAAAACCCAGCCACGTGCTAACTATCGCTTTAAGTGTCCCATGCAAAATCATTGGCAAAGAAAAAACCCAATCTAGAAGAGCATTCCAGAACCATGCATATAACCAATCAATAATGGGAAGAAAAAAGCCAAGGTAGTTCTTAAAAAATTCAACATTCGTTAACGAGAATACACTGTAATCCGTAACGATAACAATGCCGATACCCCACAACATGAATGCCACTTGGAAAGGAGTTGTCCAGATGCAAATGTAAGCGAACACTCTCAAGACAGAAATCATTCCTCGTCACCTTCAGTATGCATGTCAATTTTACCTGGCTAAAAGAGCAGGATTGTTGTTAGTAGCTTGTTCATCCTACTGGTGTTAATCGCATTTCGATTTTTTCGCCACCATTGGTTTCAATGCGTATAAAAAAGACATTTTCCTCAGGGCGCTCGTAGCTCAGACTGCGATGAGAGCCATCACTTATTCCTTTAAAAGCTACAAAGCTGCTACCTATTTCAGTTAATTCAAAGTTGTGAGCGTTTATATTTTCTGGTTCCAACGAATTCTTAAAAAGTTGTAGGTTTAATTCTAAGCTGCCGTTGATTTCTCTGATGTGGATAATTTCAACAAATTTTGTTTCCGATTGTTCGCTAGAACGAACTAAAGCAGTAATCGTACCAGCGAGCGGGGGCAACCATATTTCTTCTAGAACACCACCATCTCTTGGGCCTTTCCAATTTCCAGTGAGCCAACTTAGACGGTCTATTGATATTATTTCATCGAGAGCCGACTTAGCCTGCCCATAAGAAACACTGGCTAGCACCATTAAGAAGACTGTAGTGATTAGTTTCTTCATATTCATATCCAGAACATACTGGATTTCGGGGGAGAAAACACTTCATAAAGGCTGTTTCCATGGCCTAGAATCGTTTTTATTTTCTAAGTCGCCTAAAATACTGCGACTTAGAAAGCCTTTTAATATTTTTTACGGAGTGGAGCAATGACGTTAGCAGACTTTGGAAGTCTTGGTGAAATTTTTGGTGGTTTAGGTGTGGTCATTACTCTAATTTTTCTGACTTTAGAACTTAAAAATAATGCGAGGGAGAATCAGATTCGGGAAGCGACCGATGTTAGTTTGTTTCGCGGTGATACTTTAAAACAGATGGCCATAGATGATGAATTGTCGAGAATTGTATGGTCTTGCTTGTCTGGGAAATTTCGGGTTAAACCCTATGAATCGGCAAGGTTTGGTTTTTATATCTTGAGCTGGATGGTTGGTGTAGAGGTGGTATATAAAAAACAATTGGAAACGCGTTTTGATCCAAAGATATGGAAAGAACTTGAAGATTCTATTAGCTGGTGGTTTAAATTTCCGGGTATGCGCAAGTGGTTGAAAACTCATGAGGGCGGTTTATCTCAAGATTTTTTAAGTTATTTAAGTTCCATCGCCGAGAATGTGGAGATTGATTCTAGCCAAGCCGATGTTATTGCAACATCTTATCTGGGAGAACCTAACAGATAAAAGACTTATTGTTGTTAGTAGTTTGTTCATTGGGCTAATCAAGTCATATCCGTTAGCTTTTCAGTGTTTGAACATAAGTTAATCCAAGGTTGAGCTTTACTGGTATAAAACTCTATAGCAGGTTCTAACCAAGAGCTATCGTCAAGAGTTGTGTAACTCACTCCGACTCCAACACCTCCCTCTAATTCAACTGATATCCTTGTCCCGCAAATCGGACAAAAATTTCGAGCAATGCCGTTTCCGCTGTCAGCTTCCACTTTATAACTTTTAAGTTCACCATTCACTTTTACTGATCCTTCTGGGACAAGAACACCGGTTATGAATGCTGACCCTGCAATTTTTTGGCAATCCTCACAATGACAATTAACCACTGTTATTGGCTCCTCTGAACAAATGTAACGCACCGCTCCACAATGGCATCCGCCTTCAAAAGGAATAGGCATAATTATCTCCCTGCTTGATATTCATGCCCAGAAGATACTATAGATATCGGTTATTGAGGAAGCGTCCATCGAGAGTTCCTAGATTTTCCTGAATCTCAATATGCAAAATACTTCTCAAAATATCGGGTGAACGGTTGACCCTCTATACTAGAATCAACAAACGAAACAAAGTCAGGGTGATACATCTCTTTAAATTCTCGCCACCAAGACCTACTCCTTTGGGTTCCCAGATGCACGCTAAGGACCTTTGCATAGTTGTTAAAGACATCGATATCTACAGCGTTTTCTTGCAACTCTTGCCACTCATATTCTCTCTGCCTCATCGTAATCAAAAGGTGATGAGCAAAAACAACCTTTTCTTCCTGGGAAAGTTCTTCCTTAGTCCAAAGACCTATGATTTCGGGGCTGTCTCTACCTACAGAAATATCTTTAAGGTCCATCATCAACATCGTTCGTCGTGTCTCCGCCCTAGAAATTTGGTTGGCTTGTTTTAGCTGAAGGCTAAGATAAAAAACTGACGCGATCAAAATAACTGCTTCCAATATTTGTGCAATGTTGGCGTAAGAATCCATATTCATTTTTATCCCCATATATTTCAGAAACTTCATCATATCAGGTCGTTTAAGTGGAATAGAATGTAAGAAGTGCAAATGCTTTTTTTAATAGAGCACCATGATTTTTTAACAAGGAAGCTTCTTTCTATCCCTTCCAGGAGGTTTATTTTTTAGTATCACTCCTGATCTAATGGCTACATTAAGGCGTTTAAGTGTCAATGAACGCCATCAAGTTATTTTTCCCATATCCAACTGCGCTTTCTTGCGGCATAGCGTTGCTCCTTTTATTATGTCCGCCTCTCAGCGCCTCGGAGTCCGACGAATTGGAAACCCTACCACTCACTAGTTTTAACGCGGAAGGTGCAGATTTAGGCTGGTACGTCCAAAATGATAATGTCATGGGAGGAAAGAGCGAGGGCGGGTTTAACATTTCCTCGGGACAGCTAATTTTTTCTGGCAACACCAACACAGATGGCGGCGGGTTCAGCTCTATTCGCACGCAATCTCTAAAACTAGACTTGTCCGCATATAGTGGGATAAGGGTAAAGGTTAAAGCCGACGGTCGTCGCTACACTTGGGGAATGCAAACGGATGCTCGATGGCGTGGTCGGCGCGTTAATTATTGGGCTGATTTCGAGACTTTGGCTGACGAAATGAGCGTCATAGATATCCCGTTCACGAGCTTCTTCCCTCAGTTTAGAGGATTCAAACTAGATGGCCCCGAACTCGATACCAGTCAGGTTGGTGAGTTCGCTTTATATCAGTACGACAAAACAGATGGCCCTTTTGAGCTCCGCTTGATAAGTGTCGAGGCTTACTAAGAAGCAAATGAGCCATTAACCTTCACAATGATAATGATAATGCTCAAGACAATGCCCAATTAGTTGAAAACAGATCCTCCGCAGACTTGGGGACAACCTCATCAAGAAAAGACTGCGATACCACGGGGGTATCTCTAGCCTTCAGCATTCGTTATGCTTCATCATAAATCAACTTTTAAGGATCAACGGCATGAGTAAAATCACACGTCGCAGTTTTATGAAGCAGGCAGGTTTATTTAGCGCCAGTGGCGCAGCCGCTAGCGCCATCTTGCCGGGGTATAACTCGAAGTCAGCAAACGCCCAAGTCATGCCAGCCTGGCTTGATCTAACTCAGGAAGTTGCACTTGAGCCTGACCTTCCAATTATCGACCCACACCATCATTTTTGGGACCGGCCAAACAATCGTTACATGCTTGAAGATTTACTAGAAGACACCGCTGCTCATAATGTTCGGCAGACAGTCTTTGTTGAATGCACATCCATGTATCGGGCGGATGGTCCCGAGGAATTGAAAGTTATTGGTGAAACTGAGTTTGTCCAAGGCATCGCCGCGAAAAGCGCCAGCGGCAGTTACGGTGATACGCGCGTTGCTAGTGGCATTGTTGGTTCTGCAGATCTCAGGCTTGGGGACAACGTCGCACCCGTGCTCGAAGCCCATATTGCAGCGAGCCCTCAAAGATTTCGAGGGATAAGGCATCGAGCCGCTTGGGCGGATCGATCAGTTCTACCTAATCAGCGCGCGGATGCGCCGCAGCATATACTTTTAGACTCGAACTTTCGCAAAGGCTATGCACACCTAAGAACACATGGTCTGTCATTCGAAGCATGGCTCTATCACACCCACATCGACGACTTGACCGATCTTGCAAAAACTTTCCCAGATACTACAATCATTTTCAATCATCTTGGCGGCCCAATTGGCGTTGGTTCTTATTCAGGCCGCCGCGATGAAGTGTTTCAATCCTGGAAACCCGCTGTTGCTAAACTAGCAGAATGCCCAAACGTAGTAGCAAAGGTTGGTGGTATTCAAATGGTTGTTAACGGCTATGGCTGGCATGAGATGCAAAAGCCCCCTACCTCCGACGAATTGCTCACCGCCAACAGAGATTGGTACAACTACACTATCGATCAGTTCGGACCTGATCGCTGCATGTTCGAAAGCAATTTCCCAGTGGATAAGCTGTCTTGTTCCTATACAATCCTCTGGAATCAATTTAAAAAACTGACTGCGGGATTCTCAAGTCAGGAGCGCGCAGCCATGTTTCATGATACTGCGATGCGCATTTATCGATTGCCTCAAGTCTGAGAGCGAGGTAATCCCATAAAGGAGAAGAATGATATGAACAGTTCTAAAAAAATTGGCCTAGTATTTGGCGCCCTATTTTTCAGTGGTGCGGTCAGCGGGCAAAGCGCAGTGGTTTTATACAACGAGCGAGTTGTCGAAGTTGTTCAAACTCTGCCCGACGCCACAGAGTTATGGGTCAAGCCAGAAGATTTGACACGAATAAACGATTTCGTGTTAAAACCCGAGGGCGCCTGCCTAGAAGAGTTATGCATCCCAGTTCTGCAAGACAGGGACAGTGATATGTTCGTAACTCGTTCGAATCAAGGCTGGTTTAATGTTACCGGATTGGCAGATAAGTTACAGCAGGCCCATATGGCAGACTACAATGACGGAATCTGGAGCTTTGGCACAATGCCGCTGGAACGGCAATCTTTTTTCAGTGCCGGTGAAGCGCCAGAATTTGAATTACCTGATCGTGATGGCAATATTGTAAGACTCTCAGATTTTAGAGGTAAGAAAGTATTACTCCTGACCTGGGCTTCTTGGTGAGGATGTCGTTTTGACGTGCCCGTGTGGCAGTCCATTTACGACGAACTCAAGTCTGATTCTTTCGAAATTATTTCTGTTGCCCAGGATGCGGGCGGCGAAGAGGCCGCTGGCGCTATTTTCGACGACGCAAACGTTAGCTATACCTCGATAATTGATGTAAACCACCACATCAGCTCTCTCTATAACTTACTGAATGTACCCTCGGGCGTTTGGATCGATGAGACCGGAAAGATCGCCCGCATAAATGAAGGCACCTATGCGAAGACGCATTTTAATGGCGCGTGGGGTACAGACGACTACGTCCCCATCGTGCGGGACTGGGTCGCAAATGGCGCAGACAGTCCATACGTTTGGGATAGTGAGAAAGTGAGAGAGAATATATTCCAGCGCACGCCCGAGGCGGAGATGGCTCAACCCGCTTTTCGACTGGGCACCTTTTACTTTACTCGTGATAATGATGAGAAGGCCGAGCATTACTGGAGCCTCGCCCAAGAATTAGACCCGGATAGCTGGAACTATCTCCGTCAAGATCTGCAATACGAAGACGGAGGCTCGGCTGGTCCCGAATGGAGTGAAAGACGCGAGCGGATAGAGGGTGCCGGTGGCACATACTATGCTCCCTTAGAAATCGAACAGAGCAAATAGAACTCACCCTGCGGACTAAACCAAAAAAAAGCGAACAAAAACTAACTTTTTGTTCGCTTTTCTAATTAGACTTGATAGTAACGACAAATGAGTATCGATGGGGTTCTTTTAATTTTTATTCAGCAAAGAAAATTATTGCCCAATCTATTTTTGGGGCCAAGCCAATTTTTTCTCAACAGATTTCCTACCTTTTTGATTACTCTTTTTTTTGTTTACCTTATACTTGTTAGCTTTTAGGAAACATCGAGTAGGTTAGTTTTATATCGAGAATGATAGCGGGCTAGCTAAGTAAGAAGAGGCTATTTATATCACGACTTCAAATTCGAATATTGACGGGCGCCAGTTGATGGGTCTCGGTGCGGCACTTTTAGTCTTGACCTCAATTTTGGCTGGTGAGTCCTCTGTTGCTCAGACAGGCTCGGGGCTGCCCGGTTGGTTGTCACTAAGTTTTGAACAGCAGAGCAGGATGCAGCACCTAGACGGACAATTTCGAGCCGGTCTTGATGGAAGCGACCAGGGATTTGAATGGCGAAATTTACTCAAGGCAGAAGCCACAACCAAGAGTTTTTCGATAACCACAGAGCTTGCGGATATGCGCACTTATTTGGTGGACAGTGGTACGCCCTTAGACAGCACAACGAACAACCCACTGGATATCCTGCAAGCCCACGTGACAGTTCCCTTTTCCGGTGTGTTGAGCGAAGAGGATAAAGGGTTTATTAAAGTTGGTCGCTTTACTATGGATCAAGGAAGTCGCCGTTTCGTGGCGCGTAATCGTTTTCGCAACACGATCAACTCCTTCGCAGGCGTTCAAGCCAGAATTGAAAATGCCAACTCTTCGTTAGAGCTGTTTTACACTCGGCCTACCAAGAGACGCGTTGACAACGATTGGATCGACAATGACCCACGCCTTGACAATCAATCCAAGGACTTCTTTTGGGGAGGCTACTTTACGACTGAGCTAACCAGCCAAGCTGATTCATTGCAGCTCTATTTGTTGGGCGCTGACGAAAAAAGAGACCGAGCCAAGAATAAGCGCTTTGATGTACTTACAGCTGGAGCGCGCCTGTTTCGAAACCCCTCACCAGACGTCTGGCACTATGATCTGGAGGCAGTGTATCAATGGGGTGATGCACCAGCGTTGGAAGCCACCTCCCGACCACTTGACCATAGAGCAGAATATCTTCATTTTTCTTTGGGCTACACTTTTGACACTAGCTGGCAACCCAGAATAAGCTTTTTATACCATTACGGCAGTGGCGACAAAGATCCTTTGGATGACGAATCTAATCAATTAGACCATTTATTCGGGGTCCCACGCCCAGATTTTGGACCTACAGGACTGTTTCGGGCCTTTCAGAGAGTAAACACTAGCTCTCCCGGTCTAATGCTGAATTTTCAGCCTGCAACCAATGTCGACGCCTATCTCAGGTGGCAACGTCCATCTCTTGCGGAGGAAACTCAGGGGTGGCGAACGACTCGTTATCAACACCCTGGCAATTTTAGAGAAGACCATTTAGGTGATCAGCTAGAGACCCGGATTCGTTGGCACGTTATGCCTAATCGACTAACCATCGACAGTGGCTATGTTTGGGTTGATGCTGGTCCATACATGGATCTTGTTAATAAAGGTGACAGCCATTATTTCTATGTACAGACAATTCTGCGTCTATAAGCAAAAACTATCCAATTCATTAACCCCAGACACTATGGAACGCCGACATTGAGGCATCTCGGATCAAAGCTTGGCCAAAAGCAAAAGCCCCGGGAGTCGTCAGCATAATCTGGGGGCAAACCAGCATGTAAGAATCCTCCTTAGGATAGAAAAAACCTTGAGTAAGTGCATAGCCACCCCAATGGCTCATATCACTATGATCGCAAGTCGCATAACCCCGAAGCGAATAGTCATCTCCATGTGCGGTCGCCCAACCAAAATTAAACGATTTGGGGAAAGGGCTATGCATCCCGGCTACTCCAAATGACTTCGCCAAAGGCGTGTCAAGCCTGAGGTCCTTAAATCTTCCCTTACACAAAGTTTGCACGCCTTGGTTGCTCAAAAGGCGTTCTCCGTTTTTAGATGTTCCACCGTTAAGAAGCATATCGTAAAACTTGGAATAATCCCTCGCTGTCATAATCGAACCAGTATCACCGCTTTCATAACTGCGTGGACCCGAATAGTGTGCTGTCTGATTAGTAAGGTACTCTACACTTTGTGGATAACACTCTTGCTCTTCTGCGATTTGGGCACTCAAACCGCCCTCCTTTAGCATCGCTCCGTAGAGGGTCGGAATCCGATTGATTCTTGGGTCACCATCCGCAAGAAAAAAGGCTGCATCATTCATTTCCAAGGGATCGAACAAAAGTTCTGACATGATTTCAGAAAACTTTTTAAATGTTCCCCTACTTTTCCCGTAGAGAACCTCGATCACACGCCCCAACACGGTCGCACCATGCCCATAAGAGAATTCTCCTGGCTCACACGTCAGGACACCGGCAGCCCCAATGGTGTCTACAAATTCTTCTAGCGTTAAACTAGCACCCACGATGCTCGTGCTTCTGTAAACTTCTGGATGCAACCGTTGCCTAACAGCATTTGCAACTAGACCAGCATCCCGACCGCATATACCACCCCCAAGAAAGGAGTCATACTCTGAAAATAGCTCATATTCGATGCCAGAAGATTCGCTCATCAAGTGTTTAATCAGCATCGGTTTGACCGATTTTTCTCGCTTAAAGCCTAAGTTTAGAATTTGGCCAGTCAGGAAACTTTTATAATCAATCGATTCAGGGCCGCTTTCGCTATCCACTACAACGTCCCAAGAGCGCTCAAATGACTTGATGTATTTGCTAACTGGGTCTTCAAAACTGAAGAGTCCTTCCTCATAAAGTCTCAAGGCCACAAAGCTCGTTAGTACTTTGGTCATACTAAACATTCTGAACATAGCGTCAGTCTGCATTGTTTTCCCAGACTTCAGATCACTTACACCAAATGCCTTGTGGTAAGTCTCTTGACCACGGCGAGCCAGCACTACAAGCCCCGGGGTCGATAACTGCTCATTTCTTAGAAGACTTTCAAAATGACTATCGAGGATCTTTTCAGAATCTGGATGGAACTTCGCGCCGCTGCTCAAGTTAATCTCCTTCGGTACCAATGAAGCTTTTATAGGTTTACTAAAAGGGAAAAAGACGCCAGAGAATAATATGTAATACGCTTAAATGGAACCTACTTAATAATGTTAAAGGTTCCACCACGGTTAGGATTTGCTAGGCAAACTAAGTAAAACCAAGTCGGTCATTTTTATAGAAAACACATCTTAGCCAACTGGCAAATAAGTACTAGTCGTTTGTTTCTCTTTAGACTAAAGTTTAGTTAATAATGGACTGGCTTCAAATTAGTTCGCGGCCTCCCGAGCGATAGTCCAGGCGTAAGCCATAGGTGACTGGGATGACCATGTAAAGTTTATACTTAATCTAATATGATAGTTCCTGGAGCGGATGAGTGCAGAACATGAAACTCGAGAAAATTAAACGAGGTTTATTGACCGCGATAAATGTTATCGGATTAATTTCAACAACGATATCATATGCTCAAGAGTCGCCGATCGTAGTTTATACTGCTGCGGAAATTGTAACTTTGGAGCCCTCTCAACCCGCGGTTGAGGCTGTTGCGGTAGAAGGAGATCGTATTGTCGCTATCGGGTCGCTAAATGAGATACGGCAAACCTACTCGGGTCAACTTCTTACGGTCGACTCTCGATTCGACGACCTTGTGATCGTTCCTGGACTGATTAACCAGCATGAACACGCTTGGCTTACCACTCTGTTATTCATTGCCGAGATCCTGTCAATCGAGGATTGGGTCTTGCCCGACAAAACGATTGAACTCTCTGCAAGTGCTGTAGATTACCGAGAACGTCTTGCCAACCTAGTGGCAGAGCACCCTGATCCATCGGAGGTTTTTTATACCTGGGGTTATCATCAGTACTTCCACGGCCCATTAACGCGAACAGATTTGGACGAAATTAGTGACACGATTCCAATAGTAGTGCTGCAGCGATCGATCCATGAGCAAATTCATAATTCTCGAGCACTAGAATATTTTGGTATCGACCAAGCCCTTATCGATAACGCACCTAAATCAGTCAGCGCACAAACTAATCTTGAGGAAGGACATTTCTGGGAACAAGGACAAGGCTTGATTGTTCCTGCTGTTTTTGCAGACCTCTTTCGTCCGGAACGGTATATCCCCGCCCTCCGAGAGGCAAAAAGTTATTGGCATGCAGCGGGAAGTACTTTGGTCGCCGAACCAGGCGGAAGTTCGTCACCGGCGCGTCTAGAGATGCAAAATGAGGTACTTGGCGATAGAGAGACTCCGTTTCGCATGTACTACATAGCAGACGGCAGATCGCCAGTCGCTAGCGTTACCGAAGATCAAGTCATTGCTGAAACTGAAAAGCTTTACCCCACAGCAAAAGGCACGAGCGAATTTATTCCACAACAGATTAAACTCTTTGCAGACGGAGCAATGTTTAGTCAACTGATGCAAATGAGTGAGGGATATCTTGATGGCCACCACGGCGAATGGTTAATGGATCCGGCGGTTTTTGCTAGAGCCTTTCGCATTTATTGGGATGCCGGCTTCCAAATTCATGTTCATCAAAATGGTGATGCAGGCCTCGATATGGTTCTCGATAATCTTGAGATGAATATGCAACGCAATTTTCGTGAAGACCATCGTACGGTAATTGTTCATTTTGGCTTTTCTCGGCCAGAACAAGTTCTCCGCATCGCAAGGCTCGGCGCCCAAGTGAGTGCAAACCCCTTCTACCCAATAATTCTCGCAGATCAATACAGCAAAGTAGGTATAGGAGCTGAACGTGCGCAAGAAATGGTAAGACTTGGAGATGTAGTTCGGGCTGGAGTACCCTTGTCACTGCACTCTGATACACCAATGGCGTCAGGTCAACCTTTAAAATTGATGGCAGATGCCGTAAATCGAATTACAGTTGGTGGCAACTTAGTTGGGCCAAAACAGCGAATTAGCGTAGAAGAAGCGCTGCATGCGGTAACATTGGGGGCAGCATACTCACTAAGAATGGAAGAGAAAGTTGGTTCAATTACTCCTGGTAAACTTGCAAACTTTACTATCCTTGCAGAGAACCCATTAAAGGTTTCACCACAAAAAATTGGAGATATCAGTATATGGGGAACGATCCATGAGGGGAGAATTTTTCCACTTCAGAAAGATTAAAGGTTACGTTTCAGATTAACGAATAACCAGATCAAATGCCTGCTAAAGTATATATTCCAGGCCCGACGAGGCGAGCCCCACTAGATCGATATTAGTTGCGGTGAGGCTATGTTCAGCGACGGCTATTCCCAGGTCAGTGGCGGACATAATTCCGTCATCAAGCATGGCTCCATACTCATCCAACAACGACTGGGGCGCCGCTGAGCCGACAAGATTCTGATACAAAGTATCAACAACTGATGAACCAGCCGGATTAGAGCCAAAAACCACATCAATTCCCACCTTCATTAGCGCCTCATAAGACATACCATTATCAAGAGCATGTAATCCTGCACCCACATATGCCTTCTCAGTCGCTGATGCCGCTCCTAAAAGAGCGGCCAATAATTTCACGATTTTTCCCGCGTTACCGTCCAGATCCAGTGCCACGAACGTATCGTTAAATTTAAGGCGCTCAATATTGCGTAAGGTATCCGTTTCGCCTGCCAAAACAACATTCCAAGCAGTTCTTAATTGAATATTTCCATCTCTCGAACCGTAATCAATAAAGTTAGTTAAAACAGTGTCTTTTAGATCTGCGGTGTAAACCGCCATATCAATCCCCACACCACCATCAAGATTGTCATTACCTTTACCTCCAGTCAAAATATTATCGGAAGAATTCCCGACGATGCTATCGGCTCCTGATCCCGCGATTACATTCTCGATAACTGCTCCGAAAGCAATACTAATGTTATTTTTTAAGGACCAACCATTAAACGGAACTGTACTATAAGAGCCGTCGACTAAATTAATTGCGCTACTTGTCACAAAGTTAGTGAAATCGAGCGTATCAGTCCCTCCTCCGTCCCATATAAGTTTAATTTCAGGCGTATTGGGATCAAAAGTATAGGTTGTATCTCCACTATTGTGAGTCGCATTAGCCCCATATAAATATTGCAGCGCCGCGACATCGTAAGCCATGGGCGTAGAAGGAATTGCAAATATTTTCCCATTTATGGTGTAAGCTGAAGCATCACCATCGCCAGAAAACTCGCCAGCCATGACGGTGTATTCCCTAGAATTTTTCTCTTCAGGAAAGGGTATATCTGGATTATCGTTAGGGTGTTCTACACCAAGCGCATGAAATACTTCATGGTACAGAATAGTTACATCCCCGATCGCTGTTTGAGAGCCAATGTTTCCTGCCCCTTCCGCCATTGCTACGAGCCCGGTGGAAAAGTCCGCGTACTCGAACCACTTATTAAACCAAACATCCCCGCCTCGAGGACGGGCGGAAACCGGATCTGCCGTCGCAGCTATTCCTTCTCTATAATTTCCTTGCTCATCGGTAATAGTATTCATAGCAAGTCTTATTGTTCCAACACTATCACTGTCTTCAATAACTTCTACAAAATTAACGTTTATGTATTTTTCAATTTCACTAAACGCCTCGCGAATATCTTCCTGCTGTTTCGAACTAAAAGCTATCGGAAAAATTTGACCGACATCGTCAGGATAGCTAAAGGGCACGCCAGAGGGTCCTCCGGTCGGAAAACTGTATGAGATCGTAGTTATAGATTTGTCTAAACCTTCTTCCGTAAGGTAAGGATCGGTGACCCATCTAATCGGGATCCCGTTACCTTCCTCACCCCCCATATTGAGAAGAGCATCAACATACAAGACTCCAGAAAATGGTTTTGTTTTAATTTGCTGCCCTGATTCTAAGTAGGTCTGCTTGTTAGCTAATGCCGACACTCCCTTGCCTCCTTTTCTCTTTTACTCTGCGCATTCTGGACACCAAGCCCCGCGCTTTATTGAATCTGGCGTTGCCTCCCAAATGTGACCCTCTCGACACTCCCACCTAACTTTTGTAGAGAGGCTCACATACTTATCACTTAGGCACTTACCTCCCCTTTCAGCCGCAAGCTCATGCATCTCCTCTATCGTTAATCGTTTTAATCCCAGGCATTCGGGACACCAGCCCCCTCGCCTAATGGACTGTGGTGATGCCTCCCAAGTGTGACCCTTTGAGCACTCCCATGTAAGCTTTGTAGTTGAGTTGATGTAGGTATCAGACAAGCACTTACCACCTCTTTCAAACGCAATTTCCTGCATACCCTCTAGCGTTAAAAGCTTCGCCTGTAAACACTCAGGACACCATGTCCCTCTCATTATTGAGTCTGGTGTTTCCGACCAAGAATGACCCTCTCGGCATTCCCATTTTAGTTTGGTAGCCAGATCAACATATTTCTTTGATAAACACTTACCTCCTCTCTCTGTCGCAATCTCCTGCATCCGGTCTAATGTTAGCCGCTCAGGTCCCGAACATTCGGGGCACCAGTTCCCTTGCATTATCACGTCTGGTGTTTCCTCCCAAACATGGCCCTCACGGCATTCCCATTTAAGCATCGTC
>Ga0315316_10002014_pt1 | contig 14499 bp, 17 predicted proteins | sample M160m3416metaG_FD_203702 | JGI IMG/M metagenome (GOLD analysis project Ga0315316, IMG submission 203702) | Ammonia-oxidizing marine archaeal communities from Monterey Bay, California, United States - M1 60m 3416 | ecosystem: Environmental > Aquatic > Marine > Intertidal zone | place: USA...
TGTTGCCCGGTCAATAATTCTTGTTGATGCGCCTATGTAAACTCCCATAGATAAAACTGAACCTCTTTCAATAATAACACCTTCAGCTATTTCCGCTCGCGCTCCAATAAAACAATCATCTTCAACTATTGTTGGATTTGCTTGCATAGGCTCTAACACTCCACCTATTCCAGCTCCTCCTGATATATGACAGTTTTTTCCTATTTGCGCACAAGATCCAACCGATGCCCAAGTATCAATCATACTGCCTTCATCTACATAAGCTCCTAAATTTACAAATGATGGCATCAAAACAACATTTTTTCCAATAAAGGAACCTTTTCTTACAACACCATTTGGCACATATCTAAAACCTTCTTTTATAAATCTTTTTTCATTCCATTTATGAGTTTTGCCCTCAACCTTGTCAAACCAAGCAGCATAAGGGCCTTTAGAAATTTTCATTTTATTAACTCTAAAACTTAATAAAATTGCTTTTTTAATCCATTGATTTACAAACCACTTTCCATCTTTTTTTTCTGCAACACGGATTTTTCCTGAGTCTAGTAAATCTATAGTCTTGCTAATAGCATTAAGTATTTTTCTGCTTGATTTAGAATTAATTTTATTTTTACTGTTCCAAATTTCATTAATTATTTTTTCAAAAGAATTTGTATTTATCATTATGCAGCTTTTGCTATATTTATTTTTTTTAAAAACTCTGACAGATTATTTGTAGTATAGTTAACAAAGCTACTATCTGAGAATTTTTTTGCCCAAGGTTCATCATTTTCAATCCAAACTGTTTTCATACCCATTTCATATGCTGGTTTTAAATTTCTTGCAATATCTTCAATAAATACACATAATTTTGGGTCAATTTTGTGTTTTTCTACTAATTTTTTATAAGGTTCAATCGCTGGTTTTGGAATAAATTCAGAGTCAACTATATCAAAAATATCATCAAAATAACGATCTACTCCAATTCTTTGAGTAATATTTATTGCATGTTTTCTAGATCCATTAGTAAAAATAATTTTTTTCCCACCAAGCTTTTCAAGTTGTTGTGCAAGATTAAGATCTTTTTTAAGAAAATCAACGTCAATATCATGGACAAAATCTAAAAATTCATCTGCATCAATTTTGTGATTTTTTATCATTCCATTAAGTGTTGTGTTGTATTTATAGAAGTAGCTTTTTTGTATTTCTCTAGCTTCCGAGATATCTACTTTTAGCTTTTCAGATATATACTTTGACATTTTTTTATCAACTTGTTCAAATACTTTTGTTTGCCCTGAATATAAAGTATTATCAAGATCAAATAACCAATATTTTATTGTTTGTAGAGATTTCATTTTCTTATAAGAGTTCCAGAACCTTTATCTGAAAATAATTCAAAAAGAATCGAATGTGGTTTTCTTCCATCAATAACCACAACACCCCTCACGCCATTATTAACTGCAGTAATACAAGTTCTTATTTTTGGTATCATACCCTCACTAATTGTTTCATTATAAATTAAATTTTCAGCATCAGAAGACTTAATTTCAGTAATCAATTTTTTATTTTTATCGTATACCCCCTCAACATCAGTCATAAGCATTAATCTTCTTGATTTTAAACTTCTTGCAAGCGCACCCGCTGCAGTATCTGCATTAATGTTATAAACTTGTTTTTTTTCATCTATACCCATTGGTGATACAACTGGTATAAAATTTTCTTTTATTAAGCTTTTAATCAACTTATCATCAATTTTGGTAGGTTTGCCAACAAAACCTAGCTCTTTATTTTTTTGCTCAACATAAATTACATTATTTTCTTTTATAGTTATAGATTTAGCCTTACATGATTTCTTTTCTAAAGCAGCAACTATTTCTTTATTAAAATCTATCATAACTTCTTCAACAACTTTTATAACATTTTCGTCAGTTACTCTTAATCCCATAATAAATTTAGTTTCTATATTTAGCTCATCTAATTTTTTTTTAATTCTAGGCCCCCCACCATGAACTATAACAGGAGTCAATCCCAGTTTTTTTAGAGTTGCAACATCATCAATAAAATTATTAAATAGATTTGGATCCAGAAGTACGCGGCCCCCACATTTAATAACAATTTTTTCCCTTGAATATTTTTTTACGTACTTTTCTATTTCTAGAATCTTTGGACCACCTTTGGGCCAAAATTCTTTTATTTTGATATCTAAACTTTCAGTTATGGGCATTAGGCATCTAAACTGTTTTAACTTTTGTTCCTCTCATAATTACCCACTGTTGAGCAATAGTTAATATATTATTTACAGTCCAATAAACCACCAATCCTGAAGGGAATGGTGCTAGAATTATTGTTAAAAAAAGAGGAAAAAACATAAAGATTTTTGCCTGCAAAGGGTCGGGTGGTGTTGGATTTAGCTTTTGTTGCACAAACATACTTATTCCCATTAATATTGGCCACGCACCAATCATTAAGAAAGTAGGGGGGTCCCAAGGAATTAATCCAAACAAATTAAAAATAGAAGTAGGGTCTCTTTCTGATAGATCTTTTATCCATCCAAAGAAGGGCTGATGTCTCATTTCTAGGGTTACATAAAGCATTTTATAAATTGCAAAGAAAAATGGAATTTGAATTAATACCGGCAAACAACCAGAAACAGGATTAACTTTTTCTCTTTTATATAAAGCCATCATTTCTTGTTGTAATTTTGTTTTATCATTTTTGTGTAATTCTTTTAATCTAATCATTTCTGGCTGAAGTATTTTCATTTTAGCCATAGATTTAAACGAATAATTTGCAAGAGGAAAAAATATCAATCTAATTAATGCAGTGATTATAACAATAGCTAAACCAAAATTTCCTGTAAGTTTAAAAAAATAATCAATTATAAAGAATAATGGTTTGGTAAAAAAATAAAACCATCCCCAATCAATCGCTAAATCAAATTTATCTATATTATTTTGTTCAGCATAACCGTCGATAACAGCAACTTCCTTTGCGGCAACAAAAGTTTTTATTTCATTTGTTATTGAGTCATTTGGATTAAGTATGAAAGCTTCTTTAATTATATAATTTGCTTTATATCTTCCTTTTTTATATGAAAACTCTGCTTTAAATTCTTTTCCTTTTTCAGGCACTAAGGCGGTTAGCCAATACTTATCGGTGATACCCAACCATCCCTTACTACTGTTAGTAATAAATTTTTCTTCTTCAATATCATCATAGTCTTTTTCTTTGAGCTCATCACCAAATACTCCCAAAAAACCTTCATGAAGAATATAAATTTGTCGCCCTGTAGGTTTACCTTTTCTGTTTATTTGGGCGTAAGGGTAAAATTGAAAAGATTTAATAGAGTTATTATTAATACTTTGTGAAATCTTAAATAAAAATTTATTATCTAATTCAATTTTTTTTGTAAAGACTAAACCTTCATTGTTATCCCACTCAAGTATTACTGGGTTGTTTGGAGTCAGCGTTCTGTTTCCATTTACTTTCCAAATAGTATTATTTGAAGGTAATTTTAATTTATTATTTCCTGCGGACGCCCAACCTGTTTCAATAAAATATTCTCTTGGCGAATTTTTTGGATTCAAAAAAGTAACATTATTATTGCTATTTAGGGTTTCTTTATAATTTTTAAATACAATATCATCTATGACCGCACCCTCTAAAGAAATAGATCCTTTAATATTTTCATTTTCGATTTTAATTCGTTTAGTTTTATTTATAGAATCATTTCGTGTAATCTCTTTTTTAATTTCTTCATCATCAATAGATGGAGAAGAAAAATCATCATTTTTTGTAATTTGCTCTTCAGACATTTTTTTTTCAATAGCCGGAGGTTCAAAAAAGGCTGCCCAAAAAACCAAAACTATTGTTGAAAGTATCACAGCAAATAATACGTTTCTTGTTTCCATTTATTTTTTTCCTTTTTTTAATTTAGGGGCCGGATCGTATCCGCTATTTCCACCTAAAATTTTTATCGGGTGGCATCTTAAAATTCTTTTTATTCCCAAAAAGGATCCTTTTAAAACTCCATTAATTTTTAAAGAATCAATGAAATATTCTGAGCAAGTAGGAAGATATCTGCAGCTAGATGGAAAGTATGGCGAAATAAAATATTTATAAAATTTTATTATTAGAATTAAGAATTTATTTATTAACTTCATAATTAAGATCTTGTTTGTTTTATTTTCCTAAACGTTACATTTACTTCATTAAGAATATTTACAAATTTATCTTTGTATACAGCATTTTTTCCGAAAATTACATAAGTGTAATCTAAGTCTATTTGCTGTTTTCTTTTTGAAATTTTTTGAACTGCATACTTTAATTTTCTTTTTATTTTGTTTCTTATTACAGCGTTTCCTGCATTTTTTTTTATTACAAAACTTATATTTAAGGCATTGCGAAAATCACCTTTTTGATCTTTTAAAGATTTATCAAAGTAAATTGTAAAATATTTTGTAATTATTCGTTTTTTTTTTAAAATTTTTAAAAATTCTTTACTTTTATTCAGGCTCTTAAATTTGATCATTTTGAGAACTTAATTTAAGTAGATATTTTTTTTCTCCCTTTCGCTCTTCTTCTTGCAATAGTTTTGCGACCACCTTTTTTTGCCATTCTAGCACGAAATCCATGTCTTCTTTTTCTTACAATTCGGCTTGGTTGATATGTTCTTTTCATAAAATTATTTAGTTCTTGTTAAAATTTTTTGATATTTATAAGTAATAAGATCATATAAGTACAGATAAAAATTAATTTATGAATACTAAGCACTTTAATTTAAAATTTATTATTGGAATATCGTATATAGCTATAATTTCTATTGGCTTATTTTTTCTATTTTCTGCGGTCGATATTAAAGATTTAACGAGTTATGAATTTATTAAATCAAATAAAGATATTATCCTAAAATATAAAAATAATAATTTTATCTTTCTAACTATTATTTTTTTTATTTTTTCAATAGTTTGGGTGTTGCTCCTAGGTTTTGCTCTACCCTTATTATTATTTTCTGGATTTGTTTTTGGTAAATGGTGGGGAATACTTATTGTAATTACATCCACAACAATAGGAGCGACGTTACTATATTTGTTAGTAGGGTTTTTCTTTAAGGATACAATTAAAAATAAATTAGCTCCAAAATTTTCTAAACTAAAAGAATTTTTTATTAAAAATGATATTCTTTATTTTACGAGTTTTAGATTTATTGGAGGTGGCGGAACACCTTATGCAATACAAAATATTCTTCCAATTTTGTTTAATATGCCTGTAAAAAATTATGTAATTTCAACTTTTTTTGGAAGTCTCCCATCAATGTTTGTTACAGTTGCTTTAGGAAGTGGAATCGAAAGTGTAATTGATCAAAACTCAGAATTTAACTTTGTTGTCGCTCTGAAGTCTCCAGAAATTTATATTCCAATAATTGCTTTTGTTATTATTTTTATTTTAGCACTTGCAATAAAAAAGCTTTATTTTAAAGAATAAACGATTGATTTAAATCAAAAACTTTTAATTTTATGTTTGGTTTTATTAGTTGCATTTATGATTAGAAAGCTTTATCCAAACATTATAAAATAATGGAAAGAAAATATTTAGATAAAATAAAAAGTTTAGAATCTCCACCCCAAATAATAAAAATTTTTTCTGATAAAGAAATTAAAATGATAATTGATCTTTTCAAAAATTTGCCTGAAAAAGTTTTTAATAAAAAACAAAATATTAGAAAAAAAGCTTGGGTACAAAACTATAATAAAGAATTAGATAAAATGTATTTAAGCAAGTTAAAAGATGTTTTAGGAGAATTTACAATGGATACCCTAAAGTCGGAATCTGGAGATGATTTTTATGGACTTTTTCATGAAAGTTTTTCTCCACTTCCATTACATGTCGATTCTGGTTTTGATGAAAACGCCATTATTTATAAACAAGTAATTACACCTTTATCTCCGTTTGGGGACACAGTCGTATTTAAGAACAGATGGTATGGAAGATCTACATCGTTTACTGTAGATGAAGAAGAATTAAAATTTGAACCCAAATTAGAACAAAATGACAGATCTTGTAAGCATTTAGGAGATTTTGATTTTGATAAATTAACCCATCAAAAATATCTAACGCATATAGATATTAATAATCTTAAGGGACTAGAGGTGGAAATGATTTATTCATGGAAAATTGGAGATACTATGATTATGGATAGAAGCCACATTCACAGTTCTTCTTCAAGAATTAATCAGAAAAAATTAGGTTTAACGACATTTACAAAAAAATAATCCTATTTAAATATAAAAATTTATATTTACTGTTTTGTTAGAAATTTATTAAAAATTGATTTTTTTAATCAATGGAATTATGTGAGTTCTCGTGAAATTAGAACTATTAGATATAAACTTTTGAGTAAACAACAAATTGCCATATTATTATGTAACTTGACAATAGAGTGAGCAACAAAGTAAAAAGTAATAACAGTAGATGGTAAATTTATGGGCATACATTACGATTATAAATCGAAGCGTGGAGAAAGGGCTATGTTAAAAGAAGCTAAAAGGAAAGCTAGACTGGCCCAACGAAGAGCTAAAAGATTAATGTCTTCGGATGCAGAACCTGTGGTTGTTAAAGATGAAATTAAAACACACGATATTAAAAAAACAATAACTTTAGAAGATTTAACAAATCCAAGCCAAAAATAAAATGGATGCTAATAGATTTAAAAAAATATCAAAGACAACAAAGAATCGAAAAAGCCTTAAAAAATAATCTTAAAAAAAGAAAAATTTTTCAAACTAAAAATCAAAAAAAAAACAAAAAATGAGCGTTTTATCAGATCGTTGGATTAAAAAAATGGCTCTAGAAAAAGGAATGATTAAGCCATTTGTCTCTGAACAAAACAGAAAAAATGTAATCTCCTACGGTTTATCTTCCTTTGGTTATGACGCTAGAGTTTCTGATGAATTTAAAATTTTTACCGATATCGATTCAGCTATAGTTGATCCTAAAAATTTTAAAAATAATAGTTTTGTTTCTAGAAAAATTAATGAGTGCATTATACCCCCCAATTCTTTTGTTCTGGCAAGTACAGTAGAATATTTTAAAATACCAAAAGATGTTATGGTCATATGCGTTGGTAAATCAACTTATGCAAGATGTGGAATAATTGTAAATGTTACTCCTCTTGAGCCAGGATGGGAAGGTCATGTTACGCTTGAATTTTCGAATACAACACCTTTGCCTGCAAAAATTTATGCCAATGAGGGAGCCGCGCAACTTGTTTTTTTAAAAGGCAATGAAGAACCAGCTGTAACTTATGAAAAAAGAAATGGAAAATATATGAAACAAACTGGTGTAACGTTGCCAAAAGTTTAATTTTAAACTTAATGCAAAAATTGGAAATTAAAGGAAACAGAAAAATATCAGGAACTATTTCAATTTCTGGATCAAAAAACGCTACACTACCTATACTTGCTGCAACAATATTAACAAACGAACAAGTTACAATAAAAAATATACCATTAGTACAAGACGTAGAGACTATGGTTACTCTTCTAAAAACTATTGGATCAACAATTAATTTAAATAAAAAAGAAAAAAAAATAAAAATAATTAATAAAAATATTTTAAAAACATTTGCTTCTTATAATTTACTAAAAACAATGCGAGCAGGTGTTTTAGTTTTAGGACCTTTGCTAGCAAAATATGGAAGCGCTAGAGTATCTTTGCCGGGCGGCTGTTCTATAGGCTCAAGGCCAATAGACTTGCATTTAAGTGCACTTAAAAAAATGGGAGCAAGTATAAATGTGAAGAATGGATATATTAATGCTTCTGCAAAGAAAGGGTTAAAAGGTTGTTTGATTAAATTTTCAAAAGTATCAGTTGGAGCAACAGAAAATATATTAATAGCATCATGTTTTTCAAAAGGCAAAACTAAACTAAGAAATTGTGCTTCAGAACCCGAAATACAAGATTTAATTAATTTTTTAAAAAAATTAGGATGCAAAATTAAACAAATTGGCAAAAGAAGTATAGATATTCTTGGCGTTGAAAAATTAAAGCCGGCAATACATAAAGTAATTTTTGATAGAATAGAAGCGGGTACATATATTATAGCCGCAGCATTAACTAACGGAAAAGTAAAAATTACTAATGTTGATCCTAAAACTATATTAACTGAAATTAATTTATTAAAAAAAATGGGTGTCAAAATAATAATAAAAAAAAATTATATAATTGTATTGAGTGCAAAAAAACTTAAGAATATTAATATTTCTACTAAACCTTACCCTGGATTTCCTACTGATTTGCAAGCCCAAATAATGGTTTTAATGACAAAAGCAGAGGGCATATCCGAAATAAAAGAAAATATTTTTGAAAATCGCTTTATGCACGTTCCAGAACTAAAAAGAATGGGAGCACATATAGAAGTCCAAGGCAAGAAAGCTAAAATTTATGGCAGCACCAAACTTAATGGAGCTGAAATAATGGCTACAGACTTAAGAGCTTCAGTTTGCTTGGTGCTTGCCGGTCTTGTTGCAAAAGAAAAAACTATAGTAAACAGGATTTATCATTTGGATAGAGGTTATGAAAAAATTGAAAAAAAACTATCTAATTGTGGAGCTCGAATTAAAAGATTAAAATGAAATTTCTATGTTGAACTATAGCCAGATGTTTAATAAAACCAGATGTTTAATAAAATTTGTTAGGAGAAATAAAATTGTCAAAACAGGATTTTTTAGAATTTAAAGGTCAAGTAAAGGAACTTTTGCCGAATGCAATGTTTAGAGTAAAACTTGAAAATAACCATGAAGTTTTGGCACATACTGCTGGAAAATTAAAAAAAAATAGAATAAGAATATTAACTGGTGACAATGTGTTGGTTGAAGTGACACCTTATGATCTTACTAAGGGCAGAATAATTTATAGGTTTTAATTTGGCCAGGTAGCTCAGTTGGTAGAGCAGAGCCCTGAAAAGGCTTGTGTCGGCGGTTCGAATCCGTCCCTGGCCACCATATCAGTGTTTTCTTGTGGTGGGTATTATGCTAATTTTATATAAATAATAAATAGTAGTTAAAATGAAAAATTTAAAAATATTACTTGCGGATCCCAGGCATGAAACAGTAGGGGCTCATTCTTATTTTGTACCTATAGGCATTGGATACATAGGATCAAATGTATTAAAGCATTTTAAAGATTATAATATCGAATTAAAACTTTCAGTTGATGCAGATGAAATTTTCACTCTGCTAGATAAATGGAAACCAGACATTGTTGGTATTTCAAATTATATTTGGAACTCAGACCTTTCAAAATTTATGTGTAAGTATGCTAAAAAAATTAATCCAAATATTTTGTGTGTTTTGGGAGGACCAGAGTTTCCAGCAGGAACAGGAGCTGGAAAAATAGAAAATAATAAAGAAGATCAAACTTATGATAAATGTTTAGACTATTTGATTGAAAGACCTTTTGTTGATTATTTTGCTTACAGTGATGGAGAGGTAGTATTTGTAGAACTTATTAAGAAATTTATTGAAAGTAATTTTTCTGTAGATTCAATGAAAAATAATAATGAAGCAATTGATGGCTGCGTAAGTTTAGCAAAAGAAAAAGACAAAATACATGTAGGAAAATACTTTCCAAGAATAGGTATGTTGGGATCAGTAAAAAATGAAGGAAGAGATGAAATTCCTTCGCCCTATACTACGGGTTTATTAGATAAATTTTTAAATGGATTATTTGTTCCATCTTTTGAAACAGCAAGAGGATGTCCTTTTTTGTGTACATTTTGTGATCAAGGTTTAGACCAAAGTAAAATCACAACTTTCAGCGTAAAAAGATTAGCAGAAGAAATACTTTATGTTGCTCAAAAGATATCAAAGTTAGAAAAAGGAACAAAAGCAATGTCAATTTTTGATTCTAACTGGGGATTGTTCGAAAAAGATCTTAGATTAGCTGATGAGATTTTACCTATAATGGAAAAATACGATTGGCCACAATATATTGAATGCCTTACCCCCAAAAGCAATTGGAATAATTTAATAAAAATAAATGACAGACTTAAAAATAGAGTTGCGCTTGGACTTTCTATGCAATCACTTAAGGTAGAAACTTTAACAGATATAAAAAGAAGAAATTGGACAACAAATCAGTACCTAGATTTTTTAAAAGAAATAAAAAAAAGAGGCAAGAGTGCAAATTCTGAAATGATTATTCCTTTGCCTAGCGAAACAGAAGAATCTTATTTTGAAGGTGTAAAATTTTTGATGGATAACCACGTGCAAACCAGAACATATACATTGATGATGTTGTGTGGCGCAGAATTAGGAAGAGATAGAGCAATTAAAGAATTTGGCATGAAATCCAAATGGAGAATTTTACCAAAACAATTTGGTGAGTATAGAGGAGAAAAGGTTTTGGAAATCGAACCAATATGCGTGGGGACCAATACAATGAATTATCACAACTATCTAAACTGCAGAAACTATAGTTTTATTGTCAAATTACTTGGTCATCCAATTTTTACACCGATAGATAAACTGACTAAAAAATTAGGTATTGGATGGTATGATTTTTCTAAAACACTTTCTAATGCGATTCAAGATGACAACCTTAAAAGCAAATTTAAAGATTTATACAATGAATTTTGTAAAGAATCACATGAAGAGCTTTTTGATACTAAAAAAGAAGCTTTTGATTTTTACTCTAAACCAGAGAATTACAAATCTTTAGTAGAAGGCGATATAGGAGAAAATCTGATGCAAAAATATACAGCAAAAGCACTTTTAATTTTAGACGATGTCTTTACTGTAATTTTTGAAGTAATCAGAAAAATGTTTGTAAAAGAAAAAAACACAGTAGAATTAAGTGCCGTGATAAATTCTTCAGAAAAATGGCTAAAAAATCTATATATAATTGATGAAATAGTTTCGGATATTAAAATACAAAAAAATAAACAAAATCAGCTAAACATTGATTTTGATTTCCCAGGCTGGCTTTCTGATACTAAGCTACCACTAAAAAACTTCAAAAAAAGTTCTACTTACAAATTTAATCTCGATTTAGAAAAGATCGATTATATAAAAAATGAAATAAATTCTATAACTCTTACTGGTCACAAGAAACAAAGAGCCTTTGCCAGATATTTAGAGAGAAGAGGGTCAGAATCTAGGTTTTTAGAAAAAAAATTTCAAAAAGTAATATAAATAACAATTTTTAAAGTTATATTTCAACTTGACATACTAGCCTACAATCTATTAAAGAAGCACTGTTGTAGATGTTCTGCAATTAATTATAAATAAGTAAGGAAAAAGTAAATGAGTCTTAAAGGAAAAGTAAAGTGGTTCAATGGAAAAAAAGGTTATGGTTTTATTGAACGAGAAGATAAAGAAAAAGATGTTTTTGTTCATCACACAGCAGTTAGAGATGCTGGACTTAAGTATCTTAATGAAGGTGATGAGTTAACATTTGAAGTTGAGAACGGCGAAAAAGGTCCTTCCGCAGTTAATCTGCAAAAAGCTTAATCGTATTTCAATAAATTTCACCAAATCTAAGATGGAACTATTTAAACATAAAATTAGAACTTTCTTAGTTAGCTTTGTTGTCGGATTGACCGCCTATAAAGTTAGATTAATATAAAGAAAGGTACTTTAAAATGAGTATAAAAGGAAAAGTAAAGTGGTTTAATCCTACCAAAGGCTATGGATTTATAGAGCGAGAAGACAAAGAAAAAGATGTTTTCGTTCATTCTTCTGCAGCAAGAGAAGCGAATATCGATTTAAACGAAGGTGATGAATTAACGTTTGAAGTTGAAAACGGTGAAAAAGGTCCATCAGCAGTAAATCTACAAAAAGCTTAATTGCATACAATCTATTGTTGCAAAGTAAAAACTTTATGTTACTTTGCAACAATGATTAAAAACTTAAAAATCGCAAATATTACAAATGCAAAACACCATTTTGCACATGCTAGGCTATTGCTTAGCTATTAATCATACATAAAAATTTTAATTTACAATAATTTAATATAAAAAGGAGTTATGCAGCTGTAGCTCAGTTGGTTAGAGCACTAGTTTGTGGAACTAGGGGTCGGTGGTTCGAACCCACCCAGCTGTACCAAAAAAATGTCAAAAGAAAAAACATTTAAACCTTCAAAGGAATTACCTTTAGGTTTTGCAGATAGGCAGGAAAAAGAATTATTAATCCGTGATTTTGTAATTTCTAACATTAAAGAAGTTATGATTAAGTACGGTTTTCAGTACCTTGAAACACCAAGTTTTGAGTATACGGATAGTATTGGAAAATTTTTACCTGATAAAGATAGACCAGGTGAAGGAGTTTTTTCTTTTAAAGATGAAAATAAATGGCTATCCCTTCGATATGATCTTACTGCTCCTTTAGCAAGATATATAGCTAAAAATTATTTAGAAATACCCAAACCTTTTAAACGTTATCAACTAGGAACTGTTTGGAGAAATGAAAAACCAGGACCTGGGCGTTATAGAGAATTTTTGCAATTTGATGCAGATTATGTTGGGACAAAAAATTTACAGGCAGACGCTGAATTATGTGTATTAATTTCAGAAATATTAGAAAAATGTGGACTAGATAAAGTTGATTACACTGTTAAAATTTCCTCTAGAAAATTTACAGATAAATTGTTTGAAGAATTAAAAATTAATTCACAAAAACAAATATCAACTATCTTACGAGCTCTTGATAAAATCGACAGGCTTGGCTGGGAAGAGGCAAGGAAACTTCTTGGAGAAGGAAGAAAAGATAAGTCTGGAGATTATACAAAAGGTGCGGAACTCAAAGATAACCAGATTAAAATAATAGAAGATGCTTTAAAAAAAAAAACAGCTAATATTGCTGATATTGAAGAAATTATAAAAATATTTAAAGCTTATAACTTTAAAAATTATCAATTTGATCCGTCAGTTATACGAGGATTGGAATATTACACAGGACCTATTTTTGAAGTTAATTTAAATTTTGAGGTAAAAAATTTAAAGGGACAGACTATTCAATTTGGATCAATAGGTGGTGGAGGAAGATATGACAACCTTGTGAATAATTTTGGAAATTTTGATTGTCCAGCTACAGGAATTTCAATAGGGTTAGATAGACTTGTTTTTGCTTTGATGCAGAAAAAAGACTTTAAAATTAAATCTACGCGTCCAGTAATCATATGTGTTTTTGATAAAGATAGAATTAATGAATATATTAAAATATTAAATATACTCAGAAATTCAAATATTAGCTCTGAAATTTATCCGGGGGAAGGTAAATTAAAAAAACAAATGGAGTATGCAAATAAAATAGGTTCTCCAGCTGTCATTTTGTATGGGGATGATGAAATAAAATCTGGAAAAATAACTTTAAAAAATTTTGAAACAGGTAATGAGAATTCTATTAAAATTGAAGACCTAGCAAATGAAATCAAAAAAACATTCTGAAAATATAATAAAAGTTTTTAAAAAATATGGTTTTGTTTTATCAGAGCCAGATATTCTTTTAAATTCAGATTATATTATTCAAAGATCAGGTGAAAATTTTAGAAAAATAATGCTCACCTTTGAAGATGATAGTGGAAAAAGCATGTGTCTAAGACCAGATTTGACAGTTGCCTCTTGTATCAAATATTTAAAAGATAGTCCTAAAACAAATTCAAAAATTTTTTATTCAGGACAAGCATACAGAAGATCAAGCAATCCAAAAGACAAGGTTATTAATGATCAGTTAGGGGTAGAAATTTTAGGTTCTAAAAATAAATCTACTGATGATTTAAAAGTTTTAAAAACTATTACTAACTCAATTGAAAAAATAAAAATTAAAAATACATCAATTAAAGTAGGTGATGTAAGTTTATTTAAAAAATTAATCGAGTCTTTAAAAATTCCAGAGAGATGGAAGATGAGATTGAAAAGACACTTTTGGAGGCCCCAATATTTTGAAGATCTACTTAATAGGCTCGAAACTAATTCTGATGTAGATCCAGCAGCAGTAGATATAGGTAAAAAAAAGTTTTCTGAGATGAAAAATCTTGATCAAAATAAGGAAGTTGCAAACCGAAAAGTTTCTGAAATTTTGTCTAGATTTGATAGAAAAATTAAAGACCCGAGATCATTTTCGGAAAATAAAAAAATTACGAAAATTATTAGAGAATTTTTAAAAATTAATTGCTCAATTGATAAATTAGAAAAAACTTTAAAACACTTTGTTCAAAAATATAAATTAAGTAATGATGTATTTGAAGATTTATCAACTATAAAAAATTTATCAAAAATAAATCCTAAAACTATTTTTTCAACAAACTTCGGCAGAGATATCGAATATTATACTGGAATAGTTTTCGAGATTTATAATTCATCAAAAAAAGAAATTGCGAGAGGCGGAAGGTACGATGGTTTGTTAAAAAGCCTTGGATCTAAAAAAAATATTTCAGCAGTTGGAGCTGCAATTAATTTAAATAATATATAGATATGAAAAATTTAATAACTATAGGTTTACCAAGCAAAGGAAGATTAAAAGA
>Ga0315316_10002019_pt1 | contig 14490 bp, 17 predicted proteins | sample M160m3416metaG_FD_203702 | JGI IMG/M metagenome (GOLD analysis project Ga0315316, IMG submission 203702) | Ammonia-oxidizing marine archaeal communities from Monterey Bay, California, United States - M1 60m 3416 | ecosystem: Environmental > Aquatic > Marine > Intertidal zone | place: USA...
TTGCTGATATTTTCTTTTGAGGCAGCTAAGCTAAATCTAACAAAGTCTTTAGCAAAATTTCCAAATGCTGTCCCCGGTACTACAGCCACTCCTGCTTCGTGTAAACATTTATTTGCAAATTCCTGTCCATTCATTCCTGTTCCTTTCACATTAGGGAAAGCATAAAATGCCCCACCAGGAAGTTCACATTGAACACCATTTAAGCTATTTAAACCGTCGACGATAAGTTTTCTTCTTAAAAAAAAAATTTCAATCATATTATTGTATTCATCTTCGGGACCATCTAAAGCCGCAATACCTCCATATTGAATTGCTGCATTAACGCATGAATGGTTATTTACGCAAAACTTAATTACATGTTCAATCAACTTTTCAGGCCACACACTCCAACCCAAGCGCCAACCAGTCATACAATAAGTTTTACTCCATCCATCTAAAACAATTAATCTATCATAGAGGTCAGGATAATTAAAAAAAGTAGGCATTTCTTTGCTATCAAAGATTTGTCTGCTATAAATTTCATCACTTAGAATAGCAACATTAGGAAATTTTTTTAAACCTTTGGCAAGTTGATCTATATATATTTTTTTTGTCAAACTGCCTGTTGGATTGTTAGGATTATTTAATATTAATAATCTAGTTTTATCATTAATAAGAGATAAAATTTTCTCTGGATTAATTGAATAATCTCTATTTTCAGTCAAGTTTAAAGGAATCGCTTTTGCACCAGTATAATCAATCATTGATTTATAAATGGGAAAGCCAGGATCTGGATATATAATCTCTGCGCCAGGTTCACCAAATAAAGCAATAGCATAGTACATAGTTGGCTTACCTCCTGGCATAATAATAATTCTCTCGGGATCAATGTTTGCTTTATAAAGGCTTTTTATTTTTCTACTAACTGCTTCTCTACATTCAATTGTTCCATTTGGTAAAACATAACCATGATGACCATCTTTTAAAGCTTTAATGGTGGCGTTAACTATATGAGCTGGAGTTTTAAAATCAGGTTGACCAAAATTTAAATGAATAATTTCTTTTCCTTTTTTTTCTAATTTCTGAGCTTCAGCTAGAACTTTAAATGCTGTTTCAGTACCAAGCCTATTTACATTTTTGGCAATTTTCATTTTTAATCTTTTCTAAATCTAATTTTAGATCTATTAAGATCTTTTACAGACTTACATCCCATTAATATCATGTCTCGATTTATTTCTGCTTTCATTTTTTGCAGCACTATTTCTACACCTTCTTGCCCACCTGCACTCAGAGCAAATAAAAAACCTTTTCCAAAACTACAAGCTTTTGCCCCAAGAGCTAAAGCTTTTAACACATGTGTTCCTCGCCTCACGCCCCCATCTAGAATTACTTCTATTTTATCTCCTACTGCATCTACAATCTCCGCTAATTGATCAAATGGCGCTCTTGAACCATCAAGCTGTCTTCCTCCATGATTAGATATCATTATTGCGCTACAACCAATATCAATTGCTCTTTTTGCATCTTCAACAGACATAATTCCTTTTAATGCAAACGGTCCTCCCCATTTTTTTACACAATACTCTGCATCCTTCCAATTCATAGTAAGATCAAATTGTTCGTTAATATAATCCATTACAGATTTTTCTATACTGCTGCCTTTTTCAGTCATATGAATAATATTAGATAATTGAAATTTTTTTCCTAAGAAATGATTAAAAGTCCAATATGGATGAAATGCGAAACTTAATAAGCTTCCTAAAGTTAATTTAGGTGGTGTACTAAATCCCGTTCTATGATCTCTTTCTCTATTTCCTGCCACAACTGTATCGACAGTTAGACACATGCTATTAAATCCAGCTTGTTTACATCTTTCAATTAAATTATCAGTCAATCCTTTGTCTTTATGAATGTAAAGTTGAAATAGTTTAGGAACGTTAATTATTTTACCAATTTCTTCAATGCTAGTAGTTGACATTGTTGATGTACCAAAAATCGTGCCCATTTTTTTAGCAGCTTTTGCGCCGCCTATTTCACCATGATGATGATAAAGACGATTCATAGAAGTGGGCGAAAGAAAAAGTGGAAAATCAATTTTTTGTCCTAAAACAGTTGTGCATAAATTCACATTACTGACATTCGCAAGCACGCTAGGGATTAAATCACATTTATCAAAAGATTTGGTATTTCGTTTTAATGTAATTTCATCATCAGAACCTCCATCAATATAATGGAAGATAGGGGAAGGTAATTTTTTTTTTGCTAATTTTCTAAAATCTTCAACATTGTGGCAGTCTTTGAGATTCATTTATTAATCTTTTTGTTTAAGATTTATTTTACTTAAATTAAAATTGTTTAAGAAAATTTATCATATAACTATTTGCTCCAGGATTTTTATCTCCAAGACTAGCGTTAGATATATGATTATACGACATTCCAAATTCAGTAGTATCAGATAAATTTAAAGACATTTGTACTTCAGTTTTAAATTCTAATGCATGACCCAAATCTTTTCCATCACCAGAATTATAATATCCTGGAGCAAAACTTGGCGTAAAAGTGAATAAACCTAAATCATATTCAACTTGAGCACCTGTATAAAAATAGAATGCACTTTTTTCTGTTACAAAACCTCCAGTGATTGGTGATAATTTTCCTAAAAAACTATTTCTAAATAAATCATCATTTTGATGCTGTAAACCAATGATACCAGAAGCTTGTTTGGAATCACTAAAATCAAACATACCAGTAAATAAATTTAATTCGGTTTCTTTAGGGTTTAGTTCCTCTGCATTAGCTGAGTGTAAAAAACAAAAACTTATTAATATAGCTATCGAATTTAAAACAATTTTTCTCATTGATTAAACATATAACCTTAAAACTAAAAAATAAATAGATTTTGTTATTTATAAATGCTGATTAATTGTGTGTTGTGCCTAATTAAGATACATAAAGAGGGAGATGATGATTGCTTAAGTACGCTTAATTAGGCATTAAATACTTATTACACTTATACTTTGTCAAACTCTTGAGAAAATGTTGTTCAATTTTAGGCAGTCAATTTAGAATTAATTGGACGGCTTAAAATAACTAGACCCTTTTTTTCCAGTAAATATTTCTTCTATTAATGGATGCTTAATAGGTTCGTCCGAATCGTCACTAATTAAATTTTGTTCAGAAACATATGCTTCATAAGTGATTTCATTATTTTCTGCTAGAAGATGATAAAAAGGTTGGTTCTTTCTAGGTCTAACATCTTTTGGAATTGACTCATACCATTCTTCAGAATTATTAAACTCAAAATCCACATCATAAATCACTCCCCTAAAATCAAAGTGCCTATGTTTAACCACGTCTCCTATTGAAAATTTAGCTGTATTTTCTGCCATTGATATTATCAAGATATTTGTATTTATAAAAAAATCAATAGAAAAAATACACCTGCGGTGTCACATATGTTAACATTTTCCTATGCACAGACCTATAATTAAATTTGTAGCCGATTTTGGGCCACTACTTATTTTCTTTACAATATATTTTAATAATGAAAATGATTTAAAAGCAGCAATTCCACCTTTTATAATTGCAACTCTTATCGCCTTAATTGTCGTTTATTTTTTAGAAAAAAGAATACCAATGGTTCCACTGGTGGGAGGTATAATAATAACTTTGTTTGGGGGGCTCACTATATATTTTGATAATAAAATATTTTTTTATATGAAGCCTACTATTGTCAATTTACTTTTTGCTGTAATTTTATTTTTTGGTAAATACTTTAGTAAAAAACCATTATTAAAAATATTTTTTCAATCTGCGCTAGATTTAAAGAATGAGGGATGGAGAAAACTAAATGACCGTTGGATAATTTTTTTTATATTAGTTGCAATTCTTAATGAAATTGTTTGGAGAACTCAATCGGAGCCCTTCTGGGTGAATTTTAAGGTCTGGGGTTTACTTCCAATTAGTTTTATATTTGCAGCTAGTCAAATTTCATTAATTAATAAATATAAATTAAAAGAATAATGAAACATTTAAAATTAGTTATAAACAATGTAGATAAAAATATAGATATTTTTTTTAATAAAAATGAACTTAAATTAATATTAAATTTATATGCTAAGATGGTTTCTAGCGGGGACTGGAAAGATTATGGGTTAAGTATTTCTAAAAAAGAAGTAAGTTTTAATGTATATCATAGAGCTTCTGAATCTCCAGCTTATAAGATTACTAAAAATTTAAAACCCAAGAGCGAAAATGAAAAATATTTGGTAAAAAATTTCCAAGATAAAATAATCAATAATTCTAAAAACTTGCAAAGTTTAATTAAAAAAATAATTTGGAAAAAATTTAAATTAGTAAATTAAATTTATCGTCTTTGCCCAAATAGTCTAAGCAGCATAATAAATAAATTAATAAAATCTAGATAAAGCGTAAGAGCACCCATTACAGCTTTTTTCCCCATAATCTCACCTGTATCGCTAGCCAAATACATATTTTTAATTTTTTGGGTATCATAAGCTGTTAATCCAACAAAAATTAAAACTCCAAGTATGGAGATTACATAGTACATCATTGTAGATTGCATAAACATATTAACAATCGATGCAATAATTATTCCAAATAAACCCATCATTAAAAAAGAGCCTAGTTTTGTTAAATCTTTTTTTGTTGTGTATCCATAAATACTCATTGCTCCAAAAGTTCCAGAGGTTATAAAAAATACTCGGGTTATACTTGCGCCTGTATAAATCAAAAATATAGAAGAAAGAGATGCTCCCATCAAAGCTGCAAACACCCAAAAAGTACTTTGAGCTTTAGCCGCACTCATTTTTCTTATTCCAAAACTCATATAAAAAACCACACCTAATGGAGCCAACATTACTACCCACATTAATGAAGAATTATAAAGTGCATTTCCAAGACCAGTTAACCCTGCAATAGAGCCATCTGACGCCGTAACTACAGAAAATTTAAATAAAATTAAAGAAATAAAGCCAGTGATTAAAATTCCTGAAGCCATATAATTATAAACTTTAAGCATATATGCTCTTAAGCCTTCATCAATTACATGAGTTTCGGCTGTGGTTATTTTCGATTGAATGTTTTGTTTATTAAATTCCATAAGTTTAATATAAGTTATTTAAAGTCTTTTTCAAGACATACATATTAGTTTAATAAAAGGAAAAAATTCAAATGAATTATAAAAAATTAGGTATTACAGATCTTAAAGTAAGTTCAATTTGTCTCGGTACAATGACGTGGGGTCAACAAAACACACAAAAAGATGCATTTGAACAGATGGATTATGCTGTTGATCAAGGTATTAATTTTTTTGATACAGCTGAGCTTTATGCGGTCCCTATGAAACCTGAAACTAGGGGAAAGACTAGCCAAATTATAGGTGAATGGTTTTTAAAAACAAAGAAAAGAGATAAAATAATTTTAGCAGATAAAGTAGCGGGAGCATCATCAATGGATTGGTTAAGGCCTAACAAAGAAAAAACCTCCTTAAATAAAAAACAAATTGAATTTGCCTGTAATAGAAGTTTAAAAGATTTAAAAACAGATTATATTGATTTATATCAAGTACATTGGACAGATAGACCAACTGGCGCTTTTTCAGGAAAGCTCGAGTATGAACATGAAGGTACTAGTGAATTTATAAGCATTGAAGAAACTCTAGATGCATTAAATAATTTAGTAAAACTAGGAAAAGTAAGACATATTGGCATATCCAATGAAACTGCTTGGGGAACAAGTCAGTATTTAAAATTTGCAGAACAAAAAAAATTTGCAAAAATTGCTTCAATACAAAACGCATATAATTTTTTAAATAGAGGTTTTGAAGTTAATCTTTCAGAAATTGCAATCAGAGAAAAAGTAGGTTTATTAGCCTACTCTCCTTTAGCCTCGGGCTACTTATCGGGAAAATATAGAAATGGTGCGATGCCTAAAAATTCAAGAATGGACTTATTTTATGATTTTTGGGGAAGATATAGAACTACTCACTCTGAAAATGCCATTGAAGAATATTGGAATTTAGCTAAAATGTTTAATTTAAATCTTGCCCAAATGGCAATCAAATTTTGTGAAATCCAACAATTTGTTACTTCTGTAATAATTGGAGCTACAAAAATGGAGCAGTTGAAAACTAATATAGATAGTGTAAATATTAATTTAAACAAAGAATTAATTGAAAAAATAGGTGAAATTCAAAAAAGGTATCCAAATCCATGTCCATAAAAAAAACTTTATTAATAATATTAATTGCTTGTATCTCAAATGTTTTAAATGCTGATGAAAATTTAAAAAGCCTAGGAAAATTTAAAGACTGGGAAAGTTTTATTTTAGCACAAGATGGGAATAAAGTCTGTTTTGCCCAATCAATTCCTGTCGTAAGAGCACCTAAAAAGTTAAAAAGAGACCCATCAAGGCTGTTTGTTAGTTTTAGACCAACTGAAAATATTAAAAATGAAGTTAGTGTAACTAATGGATATGAATTTAAATTAAAAGCTCCTGTCGCTGCAAAATCAGGAAAAAAAACTTACGATCTATTTTCTAAAGGAAGATTTGCATGGGTAGTTGAAAATGGGGATGAAATAAAACTAATTTCTACTATGAAAAAAGCATCGAGACTAATGATTATTGGTAATTCTGCAAAAGGAGAACAAACAACAGATCACTATTCGATGATGGGTTTTACAAAAGCTTATAAGGCTGCAAAAAAAAGTTGTAGCTAAAAAATAATTAATGAAAAAAAAAAGAAAGATAGTATTAGCCTATTCGGGTGGCTTAGATACTTCTATAATTCTTAAATGGCTTCAAGAAAATTATAATTCAGAAGTAATAGCTTATACTGCTGATATTGGGCAAATAATTGATAGAAAAAAAATTCTCAAAAATGCAAAAGCACTTGGGGTAAAAAAAATAGTTATTGAAAATTTAAAGGATATGTTTGTAAAAGAATATGTTTACCCAATGATTAGAGGGCACGCAATTTATGAGGGTGTATACTTATTAGGAACCTCAATAGCAAGACCTCTGATTGCAAAAAGACAGATTGCTGTAGCTAAAAAATTTAAAGCATATGCGGTTTCACATGGATCAACCGGTAAAGGAAATGATCAAGTAAGATTTGAACTTGGCTATCATTACTTTGGACCAAAAATTAAAATCATTGCTCCTTGGAGAATATGGAAATTAAATTCAAGAAAAGATTTAATTAAATATGCAAAAAAAAATAAAATACCAATTCCTAAAGATAAAAAAGGAGCGCCTCCTTTTTCTGTAGATGACAATTTATTTCACACATCAACTGAGGGTAAGATTTTGGAAAACCCTAAAAATGCAGCTCCAGAATTTATTTTTCAAAGAACAGTTTCTCCTGAAAAAGCTCCCAATAAAATATCATATGTAACTATAGAATTTAAAAATGGAGATCCAATATCAGTTAACAGTAAAAAGTTATCTCCTGGAAATCTTTTGCAAAAATTAAATATTTTTGCAGGTAAGAATGGTATTGGGAGAGCTGATCTAGTTGAGAATAGATTTATTGGAATAAAATCTAGAGGTATTTACGAAACGCCAGGTGGAACTTTATTACTGTATGCTCATAGAGCTATTGAATCAGTTACTTTAGATAAAAAAACTATGCATAAAAAAGACGAAATTATGCCCAAATATGCTGAACTAATTTACAATGGCTATTGGTATTCAAAAGCAAGATTTAAACTTCAAAAAATTGTGGACCTTAACAAAAATAAAGTGAATGGATTTGTTAAACTTAAATTATATAAAGGTAATATCACAATTGTTTCCAGACAAACTAAGAGTAACGCTTACTCTATAAAAAAAGTTTCGTTTGAAGAAAATAAAACTTTTAATAAATCAAATGTAGAAAGATTTATTAATTTCCATAAGAAAAAAATTCGTTAATTAAATGCTTGGACCTAAAGTTTATTTTAAAAAATCTAAATTACCATCAAACAAAAAATTAAGAGGTAAATACGTGATTCTTGAACCATTTAAAATTAGCAAGCATTCTAGAGATTTATTTAACAATTTCTCAAAAGATAAAAAAAACTTGATATGGAAATATTTGCCCTATGGACCTTTTAAAACTTATGAAAGCTTTAGGAAATGGGTTAAATCCTTTTGCTTAAATAAAGATCCTTTTTTTTATTCCATATATTCAAAAAAGTTAAAACAATATTGTGGGATGGCCAGCTACTTAAGAATAGCTCATGAACATGGAACTATAGAAATTGGACATATTAATTATTCTCTAGTTTTACAAAATACTGTTGAGGGAACGGAGTCAATGTATCTAATGATGCAAAATGCTTTTGAAACGCTAGGGAATCGAAGGTATGAATGGAAATGCAATAATTTAAATAATGCGTCAAAAAATGCCGCGAAAAGATTAGGATTTAGTTTTGAGGGAGTCTTTAGACAAATGTTTGTGTTTAAAGGTAGAAATAGAGACTCTGCATGGTTTTCAATAATTGATAAAGAATGGAAAAAATTGAAAAAAGGTTACATAAGCTTCCTGAAACCTTCTAATTTTGACAAAAACTACAAACAATTTAAAAAATTAAAATTTAAATAATCCTGCGACAAAATAATTTCTCTTTAAATATTTTATTAATAAATTCATCACACTTTAGACAAAATTGAACTCTATATACCCAGGTATGTTTCCGTACACTAACGATGAAAACGACTGGATTAACAAAAAATAATTAAGAATGAAAAAAATATCTTTATTTGCTTGGTCTTTAACTTTTGTGTTTTTGACAACATCTATAATTTTATCATAATTTATAATGAGATTAATATACTTTTACGCCTTTATTGCGTTTTACTGGACTGTAATGATAGCGGGTCCTTTAACTCAGCTTTAGACTAAATAGTCTATAATAATTTATTTTGATTGAGATTTTTCAAAGCATTCAACTGTATTATTTAATAAACATGCGATTGTCATAGGCCCAACACCTCCTGGTACTGGAGTAACTGCTTTAGCCACTTTAGAAACTTCATCAAAATCAACATCTCCTACTAGGCCAGAATCCGTCTTATTAATTCCGACATCTATGACAATTGCTCCTTTTTTTACCCAATCTCCCTTAACTAATTTTGGTATACCAACAGCTGCTATTATTATATCTGCTCTAAGACACTCTGTTTTTAAATCTTTTGTTCTAGAGTGGGTGATTGTTACTGTGCAATTTTCTTTTAAAAGTAATTGAGTCATTGGTTTTCCATTTAAATTAGATCGCCCAATTACTACAGCATGTTTTCCACTTAAATTTTTCTCAACCTGTTTAAGTAACATACTGCAACCAAGAGGAGTGCATGGTATACTACTCACATAACCTGATGATAGATTACCTACATTCATGGGATGAAAACCATCAACATCTTTTCCATAATCTATAGTTTCTATAACTTTTCTTTTGTCAATATGTTTGGGAAGAGGCAGTTGAACTAGTATACCTGAAACTTTATTATTATTATTAAGCTCTTTGATTTTATCTAAGAGAACTTTTTCTTCTAGATCAGCTGGATATCTAATAACTTCAGAATTTAAACCTACTTCAAGAGCAGATTTTTCTTTATTTCTTACATAAATTTTGCTTGGACCATCCTCTCCAACTAAAATTACGCTTAATCCTGGAACAGTATTATATCTAGACTTTAATTCAGCTACTTTTTTTTTTAATTCACTTCTTAAATCTGCTGCTGTTTTTTTTCCATCAATAATCATAATACTAATATCCCAAAATATCTTTTAATAGATCACTAATGAAATAAATCAATAAAATCAAAACAATTGGAGAAATATCAATTGATCCTAAATTAGGAATAAATCTTCTTATATAATTTAATGGAGGGTCGGTTAATTTATAAGTAAATTCTAAAACCGAATAAACAAAACGATTTTGAGTATTTAAAACATTAAAAGCTATTAGCCAACTTAATGCAGCATTTATTATTAGTACCCAAACATAAAGATAAATAATACGATCTAATAATAGAATAAATGCATTCATTATTTTTTCTCCACATAAATTGATTGGCTTGGAAATGCAAAAGAAGCATTATTTTTTTCTACAATTTGTTTAATTTCTATTGCCAATCTTTCTTTAACTGCAAGCCACTCGTCCCAATCATCTGTTACTGTAAAACATCTTATATACATATCGATTGAACTATCTGAAAATTTATCAACTCTAACAGCGTGACCTAAGCTAGTTTTATAATCTTTATGAGTAGTGATATATTTTTCAATTTCGTTCCTAATTTTTTTAAGCTGATCAACCGTTGTATTATATTGTAAAGTTATAACCCAACTTATTATCCAGTTAGTTGTTGCACTTACATTAATCACAGCATTTTCTGCAAATTGAAAATTTGGAATTATTGCAAGAGATTTATCAAATTTCCTCACAACTGTTGATCTAAATCCTATTCGCTCCACAATTCCTTCTATAATTTCTTCAACAATAATCCAATCTCCAACCTTAAATCGTTTTTCTACCAGTACTAAGATTCCTGATATTAAATTCTTAAAAAGATCTTGTGCCCCTAAAGCAACAGCAACCCCAAATAAACCTAGTCCAGCAATTATTGGGCCTATTTTGATTCCCCAAAGTTCCAATACCGCGGCTGCACCTAAAATGAAAATAAGTATTTTTAAAGCTTTAACTATCCAGCCGATTAGTTCTTTTGTTAAAAGCTTTTCAAGGCCTCCTAAAAGGTATGTAACTGGTTGGATAAACTGGTGTATTAACCAAAAAATTAAAATTGTAATTAACGACTTATTAACATTATCAATAAATGAACGCGACTCTGGGGAAAATTCCAAATAATAGCTGGCTATAAAAAAACCTATAACAATTGGTAAGAAACGAGCCGGACCTTCCATTGCTTCAACAAAAGAGTCGTCTAATTTGTTAGTAGTCTTTTTTGCTAATTTTTTTAAACGATTAATTATTACTTTACTAATTATGCCTCTGAATAGCAAAAAAATTAAAAAAATTCCTAATCCAATTATAATTTGGAAAATATCAATACCTAAAATACCTTTTTCCCACACTTCAAGAAATAAAGCTGAAAAGTTTTCAAATAGATTCATAGCTTATTTTATTTTATTTAATAAAAATTCTTCTTCTCCAGGGCTAAAAATAAATACTTTTTTCCATTTAATATGTTTTAAAACTAATAATACCTTCTCGCTTATACACATAAGATTGGAATGAGTCACTACATTTAAAAGTGAATATTTATTTATAAGATTAAATAAATTTTTAGCACTTTTGGAAGAATAAATAAAAAAAACATTTGGTTGATTTTCTTTTAAAAAATTTAATGTCATTTCGTCAATTTGTTCAATTGGTAAAGTGGTATAGTTTGAAATTCTGTCTACTACAAATCCAGCTTTAATTAAATCACTATCTAAATCTTTTGAGATAAACTCACTGCTAAGGTAAAGTAATTTTCCAGATTTTGTGCTTAAATTTCTTATTACTAATTCAATTAAAGAATTGACTGTGCCTTCTGAAGAATAAGTATTAATAAAACCTGCTTGCTTTGCTGTAAATTCAGTAGCACTACCAACACAAAAACATTTAATTTTTAAATCGAATTTTTCTATATTCATAAATTTTATTGCATTAGAACTTGTAAAAATAACTGCTTTATAATTTTCGAGATTTATTTTCTGCGTCTCTAATTTTTCTATTTTAATTACAGGAAGGTGAGTAACTACATGGCCTAATTTTTTTAGTTTTTCTATAAGACTTAGTGAATCTTCTTTTGGCCTTGTAATAACGATATGCACTTTTAGCTTCCTTGTGTTGTAAAATTTGAGCCAGCTTTTTTTAATAATTCTTTACCTACTTTATAACCTATTTCTTTTGCTCCTTGATAGTGTCCCGAACTTTGATACTCAAACTTTTTCTTTCCATCATTTGAAAATAATTGGCTTTTTAAAGATATTTTTTCATTTTTTAATTTAGCCAACCCACCTATAGCTGTATCACAATCTCCACCTATTGCTTCAAGTAAAGCGCGTTCTGCTTGGATGCAATAAAATGTTTCTTTATTATTAATTAGTTTTAAAATATCTAAAGTTTTTTGATCATTTTCTTTACTCTGAAGCGCTATTGCACCTTGTCCTATAGCTGGCAATAATTCATCAATTGCAAAAATTCCTTTAACTTCATTTTCTAAATTAAGCATTTGAATTCCTGCTAGAGATAAAACTATGCCATCAAATTCCTTATTTTTTAACTTACTAATTCTAGTGTCAATATTTCCTCTCATTTCAACTACCTCAATATCATTTCTTAATAAATTTAATTGAGCTTTCCTCCTAAATGAACTCGTGCCAATTTTCGAATTAGGTTTTAATTTTTTGAAAGAACTATTTGAATAACTTAAAAATGCATCTCTCGGATCGTTTCTTTTAACTACAGCGCTTACGCATAAACCATTCGTAATTTTAGTAGGTAAATCTTTTAATGAATGAACAGCTAAATCTATTTTTGAATCCAATAATTCTTCTTCTATTTGTTTGCAAAAAACTCCCTTTCCTCCAATATCTGATATTTTTTTGTTTTGAAATATATCTCCTGAAGTTTTAATAATTTTTATTTCAATTGAATTTTCATCAAATTGAGTGCTGGATTTTATGAGTAAACTCTTAACATAGCTTGAATAAGCTAAGGACAGCTTACTTCCCCTTGATCCAATTATAAATTTTTTTTTCTCTGCCATTATTTTTAAAATTTACTTATGTTATATTATTTTTTTAAATTTATAGACAGATAATCAAATATGAAAAAAAAGCTTACTTTTTTAGGAATAGAAACAAGCTGTGACGAAACAGCCGCTTCTATTGTTGTGGAAAATAGTTCTGGAACTGGGCAAATTTTATCTAATATTGTGTCTAGTCAAATTAAAGAGCATAGAGAATTTGGAGGTATAGTTCCAGAAATAGCAGCAAGAGCTCATGTGGAAAAAATAGAATTTATAATTAAAAAAGCAATTAAAGAAAGTAAAATAAGTTTAAACGATTTAGATGGTATAGCAGCTACTGCTGGTCCAGGACTAATAGTGTGTTTAACTGTTGGTTTGAATATGGGTAAAGCAATTTCAGGATCTTTAAATAAACCATTTATTGCAGTTAACCATTTAGAAGGTCACGCATTAAGCCCAAAAATTAATAACAAAATTAAATTTCCATATTTGTTATTATTAATTTCAGGAGGTCATACACAATTTTTAGAAGTAAATGGAGTTAATAACTATAGAAGGCTTGGAACTACAATCGACGACGCTTTAGGTGAAGCGTTTGATAAAACAGCAAAACTTTTAGGAATAGAATTCCCAGGAGGACCCAAAATTGAGGAATGGGCAAAAAAAGGTGATGAAAATTATTTTGTATTACCCAAACCAATTTTAAAAAGGGGGGGGTGTAATCTATCTTTTGCAGGACTTAAAACTGCCGTACTAAAAATTTCTAAAAAAATTAAAACAGAAAAAGAAAAATATAATTTAGCTGCATCTTTTCAAAAAACTATTAATGAAATTCTTTACACAAAAACCAAAGTAGCAATGAAAGAATTTTTACAAGATAAAAGAGTGAGGCAAAATGTATTTGTCATTGCTGGAGGTGTAGCTTCGAATTTATCAATAAGGGAAAATTTAAATAAACTGGTTAAAGAAAAAAATTTTATATCTATTTTTCCACCAGTAAATTTATGTAGTGATAATGCTGCGATGATTGCTTGGGCAGGAATTGAAAGATATAAAATTAATTTAATTAATAACCTAGAGTTTCCAGCAAAAGCAAGATGGCCCCTGGATAGCTCTGCCCCTTTTTTAAAAGGTCCGGGATTAAAATTTTAATGAATTACTGGCTCATGAAATCAGAACCAAATGTTTGGTCTATTAAACAACAAAAAAAAGCGGGTAAAAAAGGAGTGATATGGGATGGGGTTAGAAATTATCAAGCAGCAAATAATTTAAAAAAAATGAAAAAAGGTGATCTTTGTTTTTTTTATCATTCTAATATTGGTAAAGAAATTGTGGGTATAGTTGAAATTATTAAAACCGCATTTTTAGATCCCACAGACAAAGACCGTAGATTTGTAGCAGTGAAAATTAAATTTAAAATGGAGTTAAAAAAACCAGTAACACTAGAAATAATTAAAAAAAATAAGAAAATTAGGCAGTTGCCTTTAATCAAACAAAGCAGATTATCAGTGATGCCTATAGATTTTAAAAGCTGGAAAATAATTTGTAAGATAGGTAAAGTCTATTAAGTTATTTAATTAACTTTAGGTGTAAAGTGAGAAAAAAAAGAAAAACTAAAGCTAGAAAAGTAAAAAGAAAAACTAAAGCTAGAAAAGTAAAAAGAAAAACTAAAGCTAGAAAAGTAAAAAGAAAAACTAAAGCTAGAAAAGTAAAAAGAAAAACTAAAGCTAGAAAAGTAAAAAGAAA
>Ga0315316_10002022_pt1 | contig 14484 bp, 22 predicted proteins | sample M160m3416metaG_FD_203702 | JGI IMG/M metagenome (GOLD analysis project Ga0315316, IMG submission 203702) | Ammonia-oxidizing marine archaeal communities from Monterey Bay, California, United States - M1 60m 3416 | ecosystem: Environmental > Aquatic > Marine > Intertidal zone | place: USA...
TACTTCTGATGCTCTATTTAATATGAGCAAAAACTTAATAGATAAGATGGAAAAAGAATTCAAACCTCCTTTAATAGCATCAAACGCAAAGGAGATTAAATTTGAACATAATAATGCGGGTTATAGGTTATATACTGCGGGTTCTCCGGAAGCTGGTCGTGGAACCACCCCGACTATTGCTCACCTTAGTGAGGTGGCCTTTTGGACTTTTGACGAGAAGATTCTCGCCGGACTATTCCAAGGTATCTCTCAAGCTGATGGTACCGAGGTTATCCTTGAGTCTACTGCCAACGGTGCTAAGGGAGAGTTTTATAGGCTTTGGAAACAAAGTGAAAGAGGTTATATTAAAGGTGAGTCTGAGTATATACCTATATTTCTACCTTGGTATATCACTTCTGAATATAGGAGAGAAGCTCCTGAAACCTTTGAACCTACTGAGGCAGAGCTTAAACTCGTGGATGAGCATGGACTGGACTTTGATCAGCTATATTGGCGTCGTCTCAAGATTGCTGAGTCGGGTGAAAGGAAGTTTGTCCAGGAGTATCCGAGTAATTCTGAGGAAGCGTTCTTAGTAAGTGGTAGTAGTGTATTCGATTTAAAGAAACTACAAGACCTTGAACCAGTACCTTACTTAAAGAAGATGAAACTAGACTTAGATTCTAAATTCTTTGAAACTACTAGCGAGGGTGATATTGAAATCTATGCATACCCTAATCACGATACAGGATATGTTATAGGTGCTGATGTTGCTCTCGGAGTAGGGAAAGATTTTTCTGCTGCTATAGTATTAAACGAAAACCGTGAAGTAGTAGCTGCATATAGAAATAATAGAATAGATCCTAGTAAATTCGGAGATTTTTTATTTTATCTCGGAAGATACTATAACAATGCTTTGCTTGCTGTAGAATCTAACTCAATGGGTATCGCTACCCTACAGAAGCTAGATGATATGGGGTATGTAAACCTATATAAGCAAACAAAGATAGCTAATGTAAGTAAAGAAGAAGGAGAGAGATTAGGGTTTAGAACTACTTCAGCTACTAGACCCACAATTATAGGAAACCTAAAAAGTGCTATAGAAAACTACGACATCTATATACCTAGTATAGAAATTATACAGGAGCTTAAAGATTATATAGTAAACGATAATGGGAAAGCAGAAGCAGGACCTGGGTGTTATGATGATTACGTAATGTCTCTTGCTATTGGATTAGAGGTTCTGCGCTCTCACTATGATCGTATAACAACAAATAAGGTGCCCTGGAATCAGAGATTTGATTCGGCCCCTACAGATAATACGAGGTGGATATGATACTAGAAACAGCACTAATGTGTATGGCTACTAATATATATCACGAGGCAAAGAACCAATCGATGCTTGGGCAATTCGCAGTAGCTCAAGTAGTAATGAATCGAGTAGAAGATCATAGATACCCTAACACAATATGTGAGGTTGTAAAGCAGGGTTTAACATATAAAAACGGAAAGGTAGTAATAGGAAAATGCCAGTTCAGTTGGTACTGTGATGGTAAGAGCGATGAGCCTAGAAAAAAGAGTAAAGAGTGGGGTAATGCTATAAGGTACGCATCTATAATAATGGGTGAAAGTATTAATTTAGACGTAACCGATGGAGCTACTCACTACCACGCAAGTTATGTAAGACCCGCGTGGGCTAAAACAAAAACAAGAACAACTAGGATAGATAAGCATATATTCTATAGATGGGAGAAATAAAATGCAAATAAATACTGTAACAAATCAGTATATAAATACTTATCATAATAGAGTAGAAAATAGTAATCAAATAAATACTAGAGCACAAGATACTGCTAGAGAAAACCACGAGTACTGGGAGTCCATGAAGGCTATATATTATATGCTAATGATGCAGAACTATATGAAAAACCAAATGTTTTATATGCTGGATTCTTTAAAATACCAGAGAAGTATAGATGTGCGTGCATGACATCAGTACAAGTAATGGAAGTAGCCGGAACGGACTTAACGGTAGTAAATGCAGCAAGAGTTTCTTTTGCTAAATATAAAACAGACTTTGATGAGAGTGATGAGAAACTAATTAAGTATCTAGCTGATCACGAGCATTGGAGTCCGTTTGCTCATACCTTTATACAGTTTAAAATAAAAGCTCCAATCTTTGTTGCAAGGCAACTAGTTAAACACCAAGTAGGCCTGGTATGGAACGAAGTATCTAGAAGGTATGTAGATGATGAACCTGAGTTTTATATTCCAAGAGTGTGGCGTAAGAGAGCTAAGAATATAAAGCAAGGCTCTAGTAAAGAAACTGTAGAGTACGATATATCCGGTACGTTAGAGTATATAAAACAAACGTATAAGAACCTTTTAAATGAAGGTATTGCTCCCGAGATGGCCAGAATGATATTACCTCAGAACATGATGACTGAGTGGTACTGGTCAGGGAACTTATATTCGTTTTCTAGGGTGTGTAGCTTACGCTTAAAGTCTGATGCTCAAGAAGAAACAAGAGATATAGTAATGAAGATTAATAAGTCTTGTGAATATAAATTTCCAATTTCTTGGAAGTATTTGAGACCTGTCCCCTATTAGAGAATTTATTGATAAGGAACGGGTATGGATGAAGAACAATTTCAAAAGTACATTGAATTGTTATGTAAAATTTTAAACGTAGATCCTGAGAGGAAGGAAGCGCATGAAGGAGAACAACAAGTTAAATGACAGAAAATTCCCAATACTGTGGACAGTGTACCACACGATAATAGCAGTTGAGATACTAGTTTTAGTAGTATTACAGACTGTTTCTGTCACTTTACATCTAGGGAGTATGTAATGATAAGTAATATAAAGCACTATTTAAACAGGATTTGGTGCGCATTATTAAATAGACAATGCTGTGAAGCCTGTGATTGTGATATTAAAAACATATACGGTAATGGTAAGCACGATTACGAGGGATTATGATATGAGTAGAGACGGTAATTCACATCCAAACTCACTAAAGAACCTGCGCCCCTTCACTCGTGAAGGTGCGCGCGCCGGCCAAAAAAATTCGGTAATAGCGCGTAAAGCTAATAAAGAAGCGCGAGAAGCTTTAAAGTTAACACTTAACGATTGGAAGGCTTTAAAGGACGAGGTGAAAGACGATGCCCCAGCCGCATTAGACGTACTTCGGATAGCAATGACTAAGGCTCTTGCTGCAGAAGATATGGATGAAGCTACTAGACTAGCTACAGTATTAGCTGAGTTTGAAGCTCCAAAGCTACAAAGACAAGACATAACTCAAGTCACTCAGACTTCTGATATGACAGACGAACAATTGCAGAAGGCTTTGGAAGATATGGATCTAGAGTTTTCTGTTGAACCTAAAAATCTAAATTGAGGTAAAGAATGTGGAAGATACGAAATCCTTACAAAAAGGTAGCAAGTATAACGAGTATGATGAAGATGGAGACGGAGTCGTTACAGATGAAGAACTCCGGCATGTTAAAGAGATTAAGGAAGTCGAACATAATTTACGGAAACAGCGTGCACAAAGACGAATGGCCACTTGGACACTTATCGGAATGGGTGCGTTCACGGTGGTAATGTTTATCATGCCTTTAGATAGGATAGCCGCATTAGCAGATATTAGTAATTTATTTTATATTAGTGGCGCAGGTATAGTAGGCGCATATATGGGAGCAACTGCTTGGATGAGCAGGAAATAGGAGAGTATAATGCCCAAGAGTACTAAGAATACAGCAAGAAAAAATAAAGTAGTAGCTTATAGACAAGCTGGAGGAACAGCATATTCAATGACTGATGCTCAAAAGCAAGGTCAAATAGCTATGAAGCCTTTAAAAAAGAAGAAGAAAAGTGGTTTTAATATACCTTGGCTCTTCGGTCTTCCTACAAAAGATAATCCAAATAAAGCTTAAAAGGAAATAATATGGCATTTAATTTATCTCAACGATCATTTCAAAAACTAGTTGATGTACATCCTAATATGGTGGACGTTGTAAAATACGCTATAAAAGTAACTAAAGTAGACTTTGGAGTTACGTTCGGGGTTAGAACATTAGAAGAACAGCAAAAACTATTTGATGCTGGAAGATCTAAAACTATGAACTCGAAACACTTAAAGCAAGACGATGGCTTTTCTCATGCCGTAGATCTTATGGCTTATGTAGATGGAGCTGCTTGTTGGGAGTTAAACGTATATGATGATATATGCGATGCAATGAAAGCTGCTGCACAAGAATTTGGAACAGCTATTAAATGGGGAGCTGCGTGGTCTGAGGGTGACATTAGAGATTATCCTGCTACTTCCGAAGATGCCATGAATGCATATATAGATTTAAGAAGATCAGAAGGTCGTAGACCTTTTATTGATGGACCACATTTCGAGTTAATTGTTTGATTGAACCCAGGAGCGGATCATGTCAGAAGAAGAAAGATATATTCAGAAGGTTGCTGATAAACAACCTAAAAAAGAAGATAAAGAAAAAGAACCTCGGGTACTATCGCGACCCGGAGAATACACTAGTATAGACTTAGAAAAAGCAGCTAAGATATATTCTCCTATGGGAGGTAAATATTAATGGCTAAGAGTTATGGGTATAAAGAATCAGTAACTGATGAACAGCTTATTAATATGATTGAGCAAGGTGTTCAAAGTAGTACTGGAGATTTCCTAAATAGTTCGGATCTCGCTAGAGAAAGATTGAAATCAACATACGAATATGCAGGTGTAGCGGCGGATCACCTATCTCCTCAAGGAGTTTCAACAATTGTAGATACTTCTACTACAGAAGTAATAGAAGCTTATACTGCAATACTTTCTGATTTATTTTTATCTAATCATAGATTAGCAAGGTTTGTGCCATATGATGATAGTCCTGGAGCTTACAAATCCGCTAAGGATGCAAGTGATATAGTTAATTACTGTATCTTTAGAAAAAACAATGGATGGGAGTTTTTATCTTCCTGGATTAAATCTTCTTTGCTTTGGAAGAATGCTGTATGCAGATGGGACTATATAGAAGATTACGATTATGTATTTGAAGATTATGAAGAAATAACCCAGTTAAAGCTTGATGAAATACTATCTGATGAAAACTCAGAAGTAATTGGTGAGTTGAATTTTATAAATAAGCCCGTTGAGACTGAAGAAGCTTCTGACGATGAAGTAGAATTAATATACATTAATGTACGAGTAAGAAAGAAAATAGATAAATCTAAAGTAAAATTAGAATTAGTTCCACCAGAAAATTTTAGAATTTCAAGAGAATCTACAGATATAGCTGATGCTCAATTTGTAGGAATACAAACTCAAATGTCTAGATCTGAGATAAGAAAATACTATCCAGATGTAGCAGAAGATATAGATTTTGAAAATATGAACGACACCTCATGGTTGGGATCAGCAAAATATTCTCAAGACGTAGCAGCTAGAAAGGCTGTAACAGGACAAGAGTATTGGCAAGGATCTGTTGAACAACATGAGATACCATTAGAAGCAAATATCAATGTGAATGTAACTGAATGCTGGATTGAAGTAGACAGAGATGGAGATGGTATTGCTGAATTAAAACACATAATGACTATAGGTAATCATATCATTTATGAAGATGATGTGGATGAAATACCATTAGCTTCAATTGTTCCTATAGATATACCATTTGAATTTTATGGTTTATCTATGGCTGACTTTACTAGAAGTTCAACCTTAGCATCTACAGCAATACTTAGAGGTTTTGTAGAAAATACTTACCTAACTAACTACGCTCCAAAGCTAGCTGATCCTAACGTAGTAGACTTTTCTGCTCTTCAGAATATGAAGCCTAAGCAGATTATACCTACTAACGGGAATCCTCAAGCAGCTGTTTCTACTTTACCACCTGAAACAATATCAACCGGTACTGTTCCTTTATTAGAACACTTACAAACTATTAAAGAGCAAGCAACGGGTATGAGTAAGACTGTACAAGGTCTAAATGATACTTTATATGTTTCAGGAAATTCAGAACAAAAGTTTGCCGCTGTCCAATCAGCAGCCCAGAAGCGTATTCAACATATAGCGCGGCGTTTTGCTGAAACTGGTTTTAAGCGGTTGATTGCTGGAGTCTACGAGACTATGCATAAGAACATGAAACGTAAAGTGTCTTATAGTATGAATGGTCTTCAAAAAACCGTAGATATGAACGCACTACCATCTAAGATGGATGTAGAGATTCTCCTTGATATAGGAGATAATAGTAACACTTCTAAGTTAACGAAACTACAAAGAATAGGTGCAGAAGTTCTTCCAGCTTTAAATCAGCAAGGTGCAGGTATAGTTATTAGGCCTGAAGCACCTGCTGTATTAGCTACTCAGATAATAGAAGCTATGAATTTAGACAGTAACGATTTTTTAGAAGATTATAATACAGACGAGTTTAAGCAAAAAGCTGCAGAAGCTATACAAGCACAGAGTGAAGCAGCTGAAATGCAGAGACAAGTTGCTAATCAGAAAGCTCAATCAGAAGTTGCCTTACAAGAAGCAAACGTAGTTTATACTAATGCTCAAGCTAAGAATACATCAGATGATAATGCTAGACAACTAGCAATAGCTATTGATAAACATTTTCAAGAGTGGGCAAACTTAAGTATTAAAGCTACAAAAGAAGGAGCAAAAGTGCCACCACATCCTTCTTATAACGATATATTACAAATGGCACAGCAATTATTAGGAGGAACCCAAAATGGGAACAGTAACACTTAGTGCTGCAGGCGTTGGTGCCGCTCAATCAGGAACTGTAACTACTGCTGCCGGCTCAGCTGCTGGAAGTATTATGGTTACTAATCACAGTGATGGAGCTATTACCTTCAACGTAGCTACAGCCGGAACAGTAGTACAATCAGGCATTAGTTTAGGACCTAAAGACTATACAATAGTAACAGGCCTTAACGATGGTGCACAAACATTAACAAGTGTAAAGACTTCGCACGGCACAGCTGCGCAAAGTGGTGAAATTATATACAATACACTTATTGCTTAAATGAATAAAGAAGCTATGATAACGCATATGGTTATGGTTATCTTAAGTGCTTTATTCATTTATTATCTTGCTTTTTAAGGAGAAACAAATGAACAGACATTTAGAAATTATAGATTGGTTTAATAACTACACCCCTTATACTATCGGCTTCGATAGATTGGTGGAACGATTAGCCGCAAATACTAACACGGATACTTATCCTCCGTTTAATATTATAAAGGAGGACGCAGAGAACTTTAAAATAGAAATGGCAGTAGCCGGCTTTGAGAGATCTGAAATAGAGATCACAGTCGCTGATGGTATGCTGTCAATTAAATCTGCGAAAGAAAATAAAAATGATGATGATAAACTCTACAGAGGTATTTCTTATAGGAAGTTTAATAAGAAGTTTACATTAGCTGAAGATGTAATTGTAAAAGATGCATCGCTAGTTTGTGGGCTATTAACTATTAAACTAGAGAAAATACTTCCTGAAGAAAAGAAACCTAGAACGATTAAGATTAATTAAGGATTAATATGGACCAGTATAAGAAAGCAGCTGAGACGAGGCTAAGCAATACTACGTCCCATGGCAATCATAAGGTTCATCCGGAAGAATTAGCACGAAGGGCCCACACACGTGGGCACTTTGCAGCTAAGGAACGAGATGGATTTTTTGATCAAGTCTATGGTGATATATTAGTAGAATACTTTATGCAATGGTTAAAAACCGAGCCTCACGAAACCAAGTCTCGAGAGTTTTTATATGCATCTGCTATGGCACTAGGTAGTGTCAAAGAAAAGATGATTGCTTTCGAAACTTATGGAAAGAACGTACCACATATGCAGGAGGACGATAGTGAGGGAAGTAAATAAGACAGAAGTATTGTTTAATGTAGAAACAATGATAAATACTTTAGAGTATGATTCAATGAGATCACCCGGTAAAACAAAGGTGAACGCAGGGTTATTAGTTAACCTATATACTCTAAAAGATATATATACAAAGGAATTAAAGAATTCAAAGCCAACCCCTATAAAAAAGGAGGTAGCGAATGGATAGTACGGACGCACAAGTGGACTCTACCCCAAAGGATGATTCCCAAGCAGACGTAGGTCGAACAGAGGATCAGTTGCTGGCTGACATTGTTCGTAATTCGGATTTTTTACCGAATGACGAAGAATCTCTACCCGAAGAGCAGGTGCCTGAGTTAGACCCGGAACAATCAGAGGAAGTCAAGACCCAAGAATCTGAGGAAGCCGTTAGTGAAGAAGTTGAAGAAGAGGTCCAACCAGAAGGAGAAGAAATTCCAGCTGAGGATGCTGCGCAAGCCGCTACCCAAGAATCTGAAATTTATACTCAAGATGATTTGGATTTAGATGCTAAAGTCTCTGTCAAAATTGACGGACAAGAAACTGAAGTATCTTTTGGTGATCTTATTAAAGGTTACTCTACTGAACAATCTCTTTCTAATAAGGGTCGTGAGCTTGGAGATGCTAGGAAAAAACTCGAAGAAGAATTTCAAGGTAAACTAGGTGAAATTGACTCTATGTCAAAAGCTAGTTTAGCTGTCTTATATTCTGAAGAGAAAGCTAAAGCAGATCAATATCATGAGCTTGAAAAAAAGATTACCGACGCACGTAAAGATGGTGATTCTTACAATTTAACTGAATTAAAAGATCAACGTGAGGAAGCACAAAAGGAGTATTGGGCTGCTAGGAATAAACGAGAAAATTTGGGAAAGGCTGTACAACAGCAACAACAAAAACAATTTCAAGAAACTTGGCAACAAAGTATTACTCATTTTAACGAAACAATTCCAACATTGATTCCCGGCTATAACGAAGACAGAGCTAAACAAATACGAGAGTTTGCTTTATCTGAGGGAATATCAGAGGATGTTTTAAATAATGTAGTAGATCCTGGCATTGTGAAATTTGTTGATGATTATAGACAGTTAAAACAAGGCGTTACTAAAGGCGCTGTAAAACGTAAGGCATTACCAGTTAAAAAGGCTCCAGTAAAAAAGTCTAAAACTGTTTCACAACAGAAGCAGGATAGAAGTCAAGTACTGAGGTCTAAAGTGTTAAGTGGTAAAGCTGATTCAGGTGAAGAGAAGGATTTTCTAAAGGCTATGGCCGAGCGATCTCTGGGTAATATTTAATATTAACTCAAGCCTTGGAGGTAAATACTTATGGCTAATACACTTGGTGTACGAGGTACAGGCGGACCAGCAGGTCCCGCACGTGCTACAAACAAGGACGTCTCTGAAAGAGAAGACCTTGCTAATTTTATTTCGATGATAACAAGGGACGAAACCCCTTTCACTGCATCTATCGGTAAATCAAAAGCTACCGCGATTTATCATGAATGGCAAACTGACGAGCTCGAAGCTCCCGGTAACTCACGAATCGGTGAAGGTACTGACTGGATCGCTCCCGACGCTACGGGTTCTGGTGGTACAGGTGCAACACCTGCTACTGGTGACAAGTTTGCTCATACTGGTCCTAACAGAACCAGACTAGGTAACTATACACAGATCAATGGTAAAACTATTGCTGTGTCAGGAACTAGACGAGCTGTTGATCAGGCTGGTGTAGCTGATGAATACGCATATCAACTTAAAAAGCGTGGTACTGAACTACGACGTGACGTTGAGTTTGATATGATTCATGCTCACAACATCTCAAATGCTGTTGGAACCCAGAACGCTAACTCGCGTTCAGCTGGTGGATACTCATCTTTCGTTAACAGCACAGCTACTTGTAACTATGTAGGTCAATGGGAAGCTCCTTCTGCTGCGACTACAGGTGCAGGAACTGACAATGAAGGTACTGCTATTCCTAGAGGTAGTATCAACGCTGGTACTACTGCTCCAACAAGAGGTTCTCTTGCTTTAACAGATGTTGATGCTGTTATGCAGAAGATCTATGAGGAAGGTGGTAAAGCTACTAAAATCATGGTTTCTCCAAAAGTACGTAGGGATTTCTCTGACCTAATGGTTAGTGATACTGGCGTAAGACGAAACATGGATGCTGACGGAAAACTCCGACAATCAGTTGATGTGTATATGTCTGACTTTGGTGACATTATGGTTGTACCTAACTACATCATGGGATTAACTAATGCTCATGCTGCTATCTTAGGTGATGGTCATGCATCTACTAAATTTACTAGTGGTGGAATTCCAGATATGGCTGACTTTGCAGCTTACATCTATGACCCAATGTGGTTCTCAACTGCCTATCTAAGATCTCTACAAGAGGTCGACGTGGGACAGAAGGGTGACTCAACTGTCGGAATGATGGTTGAAGAGTGCACTCTTGAAGTGCGTAATCCAAAGGGTTGCGGAGCTATTTACGGTCTTTCATAAGACTCTTTTGGGGAGGTTTAATCGCCTCCCCAATTTTTTTAATTTAATAGGAGAATATTATGGGTTATGGTAGAGGAAGAAAAATGCCTCCGAAATTTTCAAATTTTGAAACAGGTAAAGATCACACTATAAAAATTGATGGTAAAAAACATAAACCTGCAGCTCTTGGTGCGCTTAAAGGTTTAGCAGGAGCAACGTTAGCAAATAGAAAAGAATCAAAAGCTCTTGCAGGTGGCGGAAAAATATCTAAGTACTACAAAGGTGGCGGAAACGTAATCACAGGTAGAGACTAACAATAATAACGGAGGGAACAATGTACGTTATAAAAGCAGCAAACGGAAATATATTTCCAGTAGAAAAGTGTGTATACAGAATAGGTGCAGCAACAGGTGGTGGTTATAAAATAACCCATCTATCGCTTGTTACTGTTACTGAATCAGCAGGTGCTGAACCAAATCCTGGATTAGCTGACAATCCAGCAGCAGCAACAGCTGGAGATTTACTAGGTTATATTGGTAAGACTGGTAGATTCATTGCCATTACAGAACCTGCAACCTAGGAGTAACACATGGCTAAACAATATGAATTTGATTTTATGAGTGCCACAGTTGATCCTAAGAAATCTATTAAAGCAGGATTTGACTTAGATAGTGGACAGTGGCAAGCAACACAAAACATTCAACAATACGTTGATGGTGCAAAAGAAGATAGGGATAAAGAAGCTTACTTTGGCAGAACTAGATATAAAGGATTTCGTAAGATGGCTACTATACCAGATATAGTTGCTCTTAAAATAAAAGAAGATTATGGTATTGATTTACATGATCAGACCTTTATGCGAGATACTGACAAAATGAAAAAATTAAAAGTAATTTTAAAGCAAGAATATCCTCACTTAATAATAAACACATAAGGAGGGTATCATGACTTATGCTGAACTTACTGCACTAGCACGTAGTTGGTGCAACAGGGATGAGGAAGTTGTTAGTGATAGCATAATCCAAGACTCTTTAAAGTATGCAGCTGATAAAGCATACAGGAAGTTAAGAGTACCTCCTTTAGAAAACGTAGCAGAGTACGAAAAGACTCTATTAGAAGCTGCGTCAACTACAAGCACTTCAACAAGATTAAGTCGAACTGAGATAAAAATTCCATTTGACTTAATAGAAATTATACAAATAAAAGAAGTAGACGCAGCAGGATTACCTACTAGAGTTTGGAACGAGAAATTAGATGTAAGAACGTTTAACGATCCATCCGCTGAAAAGTATACTGCTAATAACTACTTTACAAGAGAACGTAATGTTCTGTACCTAAGCCCCGCGTTTGGTGAAAATACTAATAGTAACGCAGGTAATGCTATTGAAATGCTATACTATAGACGTTTACCAGCCTTAGATGCTAAGTACGCGGTTACAGTATTAAACTATGCTGCTGGATTTTTGACTACATCAGGTGGTACAACAGCATTATACTTTGTAAATGGTAATACAACTACAGCTTATGCAACATCTACCGAGGCAACAGCCTCTGCAGATGGCGCAGGTACAAATACAGCTAACTATATAGGTACAGAAGTGCCTCATTGGTTACGAGATGAAAATGAAAGAATACTATTATATGGTGCATTAGTTGAAATTTTTGCGTATGTTGGAGATAATGAGCAAGCCGCTAAATATAAGTTAATGTTTGATACTGAAATTCAAGAACTTAATGATGAAGATGCTAAACGCAATTCTTCAGGTGGTAATATACAAGTAAATTTTAACGGGAGAGGGTTAATATAATGACAACAGCAGCAAGAGCGGGTCAGTTTACAGGAGCTACAGACAATGCAGCTAAAGGTGGTTTATTTACTGACTCAAAAATTGATGGTATACCCGATTTGGTGGCGGCAGACGTTGCGTCGGCGCAAACTTCCGCGACTACAGCTACTACTCAAGCAGCTACAGCAACTACGCAAGCAACCACAGCGACAACAAAAGCTACAGAAGCGGCAACCTCTGCAACCGCAGCAGCCGGTTCTGCAACTGCAGCAGCTTCAAGCGCCACAGCAGCAGCCGCTAGCGCCACAACAGCTAGTAATGCAACAACTTCAGTTAGTACAAATGCGACAAACGCTGCTACAAGTGAGACGAATGCAGCGACTAGTGCAACTAACGCGGCAGCTTCAGCCTCATCAGCCTCAACTCAGGCTACAAACGCTACAACACAAGCAAACTCCGCGCTATCAAGTGCCTCAGCAGCTAATACAAGCGCTACAAACGCAGCTACTAGCGCTACTACGTCGACTAATTACGCAACAAAAGTAAATGGAGCTGTTACTGGGACAGACTTCAGCTCTAAAGCATGGAGTGTTGGAGGAACAGGAGTAACAGATACAGCTGGAAGAGGTGCGGCAAAGGAATGGGCTACTGAAGCTGAAGATAATACTGTTGATGGTACAAATTATTCAGCATTACACCATGCAGCTAAAGCAGCGGCTAGTGCTACTGCAGCTGCAGCTAGCTACGATAGCTTTGATGACAGGTATTTAGGCACAAAAAGTAGTAATCCGACAGTCGATAATGATGGAGCAACGCTACTCGATGGCGCGTTGTACTTCAATACGTCTGATAACGTAATGCTAGTGTATGATTTAGGTAATACTACGTGGGTAAGAACTACTCCAACGACTACTAATCAAGGACATATCAATACTGTAAGCGGAATACAAGCAAACGTAACTACAGTTGCCGGAATATCTAGTGAAGTATCATCAGTCGCAGCTAAAGCCTCATTAATTACTAGTGATTTTGTAGCTGACTTAAATACTCTTGGAACTTCTGATATAGTTAGTGACTTAAACCAGCTTGCGACCTCAGATTTCGTAGCTGATTTAAACGCAGTAGAAGGGGTAAAGGCTAATGTTACTACTGTAGCCGGAGTAGCTAGTAACGTAACTACCGTAGCCGGTGTAGCCGCTAATGTAACTACCGTGGCAGGAATAGCAAGTAACGTAACAACTGTAGCTGGTGCTAACAGCAACATTACTACAGTAGCAAGTAATATATCAGGCGTAAATTCTTTTGCTGATAGGTATAGAGTAGGTTCTTCTGATCCTGGTTCTAGTAATGATGAAGGAGATCTAGCTTATAACTCAACGAGTAATTTATTAAAGTATTATAACGGATCTGCTTGGGTCGCAGTAGCGGCTAATACAAAAGGTATTGCAAGTGGTAACGTAGCTGAATTCGGATCAGGAGTAGCTGATGACGATTTTCTTAGAATTAACGGCACAACAGTAGAAGGACGCTCTGCGTCAGAGGTATTAACAGATATAGGTGGAACAACCGCTACAGCGGCGACTGACGAAGCCACAGCATTAGCAATAGCATTAGGATAGGGAAAAACTATGGCAAATACATTTAAATTAAAATCGAATGCGGCTATGCCAGCTTCTGCTGGAGCACCGCTGACGTTGTATACTGTACCTAATTCGACTACAACAATCGTTCTAGGACTTATCCTATGTAACGTACATACTAGTCAGGTTACAGTAGACGTACAATTAGTATCAGACACGAGTGACGTAGAAACGAATGAGACAGTAAAACTATTAGATAACGTACCAGTTCCTGCTGGAAGTTCATTAGAGGTTTTAAGTGGAGGTAAAGTTGTGTTGCAAGCGACAGACGTATTAAAGATTGATTGCAGCGTAGCTGCAAAGATCGATGCATCACTATCAATTATGGAGCAAACCTAATGGCACTTATAGGAAATCAAGCAGCGACAACTTATCAGAATATACCAGATGTACAGAGATTTAACGGGGATGGGAGTGATACTACATTTACTCTTAATAGAACTGTGTCGAATGTACAAGACGTTCTGGTATCGGTAGATGGGGTTGTTCAAGACACAACAGCGTATAGTATACCTGACGGAACTACATTAACCTTTACAGCAGCCCCATCATCAGGTACAGCAAATATATTTGTAAACTATTTAGGATTATCAGAAGGAAGTATAGTTCCTCCTGACGCTAACAAAGGTAACTTTAGACTTGGTGGAATGTTTAGGATTAACGCTCAGACTGTAGACGTTAACACAACTATCAACGCTAATGAGAACGC
>Ga0315316_10002024_pt1 | contig 14477 bp, 15 predicted proteins | sample M160m3416metaG_FD_203702 | JGI IMG/M metagenome (GOLD analysis project Ga0315316, IMG submission 203702) | Ammonia-oxidizing marine archaeal communities from Monterey Bay, California, United States - M1 60m 3416 | ecosystem: Environmental > Aquatic > Marine > Intertidal zone | place: USA...
CCAACTATGGTTCTAATACCTGAAGTATATGAAGCTATTCAGCCTTATGGAGATGTTCCTATTCTTGCAGCAGGCGGGATAGTCACTGGGAAACAAATGGCTGCTGCCATGAGTATGGGAGCTTCAGGAGCCTGGTGTGGCTCTGTATGGCTTACAACAATTGAATCGGAAGTCGATCCTGTAATTAAAGAGAAAATGATAGCAGCAAATTCAAGCCAAACAGTTAGATCTAGAAGCAGAACAGGAAAACATTCAAGACAACTGCAATCTACATGGACTGATGCTTGGGAGTCAGATAAAGCACCAGAACCTCTACCAATGCCTCTTCAACCTATGGTTGCTGAACCTGCACTTCAAAAGGTAAACAAACTTGCAGCGGGCGGTCATGAAGGAGCTCAAGATTTAGCCACTTATTGGGTAGGACAAGGTGTTGGATTAATGAATCAGAGTATTTCTGCAAGCGACGTTGTACAGGATTTTAAAGAAGATTTTATAGTCGCTTACGAAAGGATGAGTGGTTTTTTTGAAGAGTAATTAAACTTCTTTTCCTTCTTTAAGAATTAAGTATTGCCTGGCTTCATCATCAAGAGACTCTGTTATAGAGTGGGATATTTTTCTAACAGCACCTTCTGGTGCGTATTGTAGTATATAAGCTTTTCTTATTCCTTCGGAAGTATTGGGCCCAGTTCTGTGAGGAGTTAATGAGGAAAATACTGCAATGCTTCCTGCTTTAAGTGGAACAGGCACTGCTTTAGAAGAATCCAAAGTTATTTCATATCCTAATTCAGTAGCTTCATGATGCAAAGTTCCTTTTTTATGCAACCCTGGCATTATCCAAGGACAGCCATTAAATTCATCTGTATCTGTTAAGGCAATCCAACAAGTTAAATAAGCTTGGGGTTCAACGAAGTTATATCCATTATCTTGATGCCATGGGAATTCATCTACAGTTCCTGGTTTCTTATAAACAGCCTGATCCCAATAGAGACGCACATTGTCTCCAACAAGATCTTTGCAGAGTTTCCTAAAAACTTCATGTTTACTAAAATCTTTTAATTCATCGGATTGAGTAACAAGATGCGTTGTGAACGTTATCTCTTCTGCCCTAGATATGAAGAATTTACCTTCATCTAAACCTTTAAGTGCCTGGGTTACATTAAATTCATACGGATCAATTTTATCTATAACTTTTGTTACTAAATCTTCGTCAAAAACATCCTCCATTACTAAATAACCTTCTGAATTAAACGAGGAGATTTGCTTCTCTGTAAGATATTCGAATGGACCATCTTTCATGGACCATGAAAAATTTAAGTTATCTTTATGAAGAGTTGGGTCCATAGTTTTATTTTAACTCCTAGTAAATTCTATTTGTAGACCTTCTTGAATTTTTAAGAATTTTCCTTTGCTATAGACATGCTCTCCGCTGACAATTGTATCAATTATTCTAGAGCTAAAGCGATCGCCATTAAAAGGAGACCACCCACAAGCATAATTTGTAACTGTATCATCAACTACATGCTCTTCATTTAAATTAACAAGAACAATATCAGCCCAATACCCTTCCCTGATAAATCCTCTGTCTTTTATTTTAAACCTAGTGGCAATATTATGAGAAGTAACTCTTGGTACATCTTCAAGAGATAGCTCTCCATTTTTAACCATCTCCAAAACAACTAACAATGTTTGCTCAATACTAGGCATACCAGAAGGGCAATCCATATAGGGATTACTCTTGCCAACCAATAAATGCGGAGCATGATCTGTAGCAACAAAATCAATAACACCTGTTTTCAGAGCATCCCTTAAAGCTCTTTGATCTGAAGGAGATTTTATAGAAGGATTACATTTTATGAGAGTTCCTTTAACCTCGTAATCATCTGAACTGAAATAAAGATGTGGTATGCAAACCTCAGCAGTTATAAGTTTTTCTTCTATGGGTAAATTAGAAAACAGGGCAAGTTCATCTGCTGTTGATATGTGCAATATATGCAAGTCTTGATTGTGTTTATTAGCTAAATCGACCGCCTTCTTAGAAGATTTCAGACAAGCCTCTCTGGATCTTATGTCGGCATGATATTCCACTGGAATATCTTCTCCATATTTTGCCTTATAAGTTTCTTCTAATTTCTTAATCATAGGAGTATCTTCGCAATGGGTTGCTATTGGCACAGGCGAATCTTTAAATATCAAATTTAGACTTTCTTCGTTATCCACGAGAAGATTCCCAGTCGATGAACCCATAAAGACCTTAACCCCACAAACTTCAGTTGGATTAATTGCTCTTATTTCATCAATATTTTCATTACTTGAACCCATGTAAAAGGAATAATTAGCGGAGGCATTTTTAGACGCTATTTCAATCTTTTGTCTCCACAACTCATTAGTTAGAGTAGGAGGTATTACATTAGGCATATCCATGAAAGTGGTAGTTCCTCCTGCAATTGCCGCAAGAGATTCCGAATTGATATTTCCTCTCTCCGTTAGACCCGGTTCTCTGAAATGAACCTGGTCATCAATAACTCCTGGAAAAAGATGGAGCCCAGTTGCATCTATTATTTTCCCTGTTTCATCTATAGTGGGAGCAATTTTTTCTATTCGACCGTCTCGAATAAGAACGTCAGAATCTAATACACAGTCTTCATTAACAATTTGGCAATTCTTGATAATCGTGTCATTTTTCAAAATGGTTTACTCCCTGATGTTGTTATTCTATGCATAGTTCTAACTTTATTACCGTATCCATGCTCTGCAAAATGCTGAACACTTCTGTTATCCCAAATTAATAGGTCTCCTTTAGACCATTTATGTCTATAGGTAAATTCTTCTTTGCTTGCAGCACTATATAAAATTGCAAGAGTTTCTTTAGATTTTTTAGTATCCATTTCTTGTATTTTCTCTACAAATGCTTGAGTGACGTAGAGAGCTTTCTTTTTTGAATCAGGATGTGTCCTAATGACAGGATGCAGAACTTTTTTTGCATTAGAAGTATCAGCACCCATGAGACTTAAGATACTCGCGTTTGAATGAGATGCTTTTTTGTCTGATAACATTAATTTGACATCATCTGCGAGAGATTCATATGCTAGAAATTGATTAGAAAATAATGTATCTCCTCCTTCGTCAGGAACTTCTAATGAATACAAGAAAGTGGCATCAGGAGGTTCTTCTTCAAAAGTGACATCAGAGTGCCAGTGGGCATTTGTGTGATACATCTCTCCTAGATTCTCAATCTTTATGATTTCTGGGTGCTCAGATAGGCCGGGGAATATAGGATGCTTAATTGGCAGCCCTATGATCTTAGCAACAGATAATAAATGAGAAGGATTTAAGTTTTGATTTTTAAACACAAGAACTGAGTTATCTATAAAAGCTTTTCTTATCTCAGATATAATTTCTTGATCATCCAGGACAGACTTCAAATTGATGCCATCAATTTTTGCACCTACGGGACCTAAGATTGTAACTTCCATTAACTAAAATTTATAATCGATAAATGACAATCTTTCCATAATCAAAACCAGTTCCTTCTCTGTAATCACATCCATGTTTGTTAAGAATTTTTGTTGCAAGAGATACCATCTTGTCACTATTTCCACATATTATAGTCAAAGGAAATTCTTCTTGTTTTAAAAAGATGAAATTTTCTACTTTAATTTCTATCTCATGATGTCTTAGACCGTGTAAATCTAAAGTATGAGGATTCATGTTAGGAGCTTCTGATTAACTGCCCGTTTAATTTACCTGTTGCCTCTCCGTCTTTAAATGCAATTTCACCAGAAACAATAGTATAACTATAACCAGAAGCCTTTTGCACCAGTCTTCTTCCTCCCGCCGGTAAGTCATTAACTATTTCAGGTTCATGAATAGTGAGATTATCAAAATCTATTACGTTTATATCTGCTTTCAAGCCTTCAACCAAAAGGCCTCTATCTTTTATACCTAACAATTGAGAAGTTTCATACGTTTGCATTCTTATTAAAGTTTCCAACGGAAATTTTTTACCTCTGTCTCTGTCTCTGCCCCAATGCTGGATCAAAGTTGTTGGAAAACTAGCATCACTTATGGCACCGCAATGTGCGCCTGCATCTCCTAGACCTGCAATGGTATAAGGGTGTTTAAGCATGGTTTCTACATGATTCAAATTACCAAATTCATAGTTAAATAAAGGGTGATAAATTAATGCCCTGCCATCCTTCTCGAGCAGCATATCGTAAACTATTTCTTGAGGCGTGAGATTAAGTCTTTTTGATTCTGAAAGTACTGACAACTCTGGATCGGGTTCGTAATTTGCTGGCTCTCCTAAGCGAAACATTTTATTAAATGAAGTGATAATTTCATCCAGTAAAGGATTTCCAATAGAGACCGACTTTTCTAAAAGAATCTTCTTCTTAAAATCAGGATTCTTCATTGACTCAACCTTCTGGTCTAACGGCAAATTTGAAATTTCTAAAAAAGAAGGATAAAGAGTAAAAGGATTCAAAGAAGCCGTAAGTCCCATTAATATACCGGTAGCTCGCGGAGGTACTTGGCCATACATTTTTATTCCATTATCCTGAGCCTCTTTAATTCCATCCAGCAGTTGTAACCACCACTCAGGCCTAGCATCTTGTTGTTCAACGGTTATGGAAATCGGCCTGCCAGAAGCAGAGGACATTTCTTTAAAAATATCGAATTCGGATTGAAAATCATAAAAATCAGATATCCCTTGTAAGACTCCTTTATCAAGTTCACCGACGGCTTTCGCAATTTCTACCAGCTCATCCTTATGTGCTGTGATGCTAGGGGTTAAAGAGCCTGAAGAATCTCTGTGCTTTTCTGTTCTTGAAGTACTAAAACCAAATGCTCCAATCTTAATGGCTTCTTTTACTATCTCTCCCATTTGAGAAATTTCTTCTTCAGAAGCCTTTTCTTGCGTTATTCCTCTTTCACCCATGACAAAAGCTCTTACAGCTCCATGAGGGATTTGTGTTCCTACGTCTATGGCTAAAGGTTTTTTTTCCAAAGTATCTAAATATTCAGGAAAAGTTTCCCATTCCCAATCTATTCCTTCGTGCAAAGCTGTTCCGGGTATATCTTCTACGCCTTCCATTAGACCTATCAACCAATCTCTCTTTTCAGGTTTACATGGAGAAAAACCGACACCGCAGTTTCCCATTACGACTGTAGTAACACCATGATAAGTTGATGGCCTCAAGTAGGGATCCCAAGTAACCTGACCGTCGTAATGCGTGTGGATGTCAACGAAGCCAGGGGTGACAATTTTTCCTTTGGCATCAATTTCTTTTGTACCAGCTTCTTCGATAACTCCTATTTTAGTAATCGTTTTACCTGTCACTGCTAAATCAGCGAGGTAAGGCTTCCTACCTTTGCCGTCATATATAGTTCCGTTTCTAATTACTAAGTCGTACATGAGTTAAATCTCCATTCTTTAAGTACATATTACAAAATTTTTAGCCTTACTCAAAAAAACACGAAAGAATAATGACATAAGTACTGAATTAGTCTAATCTCGTCGAGCAAAATTGTTAATAAGAATAACTATATATGAGCAACATTAAGACCAATATTAGACTACTCGTTTTGTTAATGAGTCTAATAGCTATGGAAGTAATTACAGCAGAAGAAGAGATTGTTGAAGCCGAAATCAAAGAAGCTGAAGAGGTAAAAGAATATATACAAGATTTAGTAAAAGATTTTTCTCTATTTGAAGGCTTTTTTAAAGCTTACCAAGACCCGGAAACTAGTGATATCTATCTTGTTATAGAAGAGAAACAATTAAGTAAAGAATTTATATACTTTGCACATGTTGTTGATGGAGTTGTAGCATCAAGAAGAAACAAGGGTAGTTATTTAGATAACGGAATCTTTAAAATAGAAAAGTATTTTAATACTTTGAGATTGTCTAGGATAAACACTTCTTTTACATTAAATAAAGATACTGCTCTTTCTAGATCGTCAGGAGCAAATATATCAGACTCAGTTCTATCATCATTACCAATAAAAGCAACAAACGAAGAAGAAACAAGCTTTCTAGTTAATGTAACTAGCTTATTTTTATCAGAAGATTTAACTCCCATTAAACCCATATCAAAACCCTCCAGTGAAGATTCTTTTCGATGGGGTCAAATAAGTCCCGCAAAATCTAGAATAGAAAGGGTTTTAAATTATCCAGAGAATACCGATTTTGAAGTTGAATTAGTCATAGAAAGTGCACCTTCTTCTGATTATGAAGAAGAGGATGCAGTTGATCCAAGAAATATAAGCATAAAAATGCGCTACAGTTTTATAGGCATGCCTCAAAATAATTTTGAGCCACGAATAGCCGATCAATCCATTGGTTATTTTTCTGAAAAGATCACCGACCTATCAACTGACGATGCAACTCCTTATGTGGACCTAATTCACAAATGGGACCTACAAAAGAAAGACCCTAGTCTTAAAATTTCAGAACCTATAAAACCTATTATTTTTTGGCTGGAAAATACAACCCCTCTTAAATTTAGAGATTATATAAAAGAAGGTATCTTGGCCTGGAACGAAGCATTCTTAAGAGCTGGCATAAAAAATGCTATAGAAGTAAAAATACAACCCGATGATGCTAAATGGGATGCTGGAGATATAAGATATAACGTTCTTAGATGGACATCATCTCCAAATGCACCCTTTGGAGGCTACGGTCCTAGTTTTGTTAATCCTAGAACAGGAGAAATTATAGGTGCAGATATTATGCTTGAGTGGGTTTATGCAACTAACCGCTTAACCATTGATGATATCTTTAGCAGTTCCCATGGATCAATGACTTGCTCAGCAGGCAACCTAATGCAAGAAGGTAATATGATGGGGTATTTGACTTCAACTAATGAAGAAGACCCTGAGATTTTAAAACAAAGCATAATCAGATTAACTCTTCATGAAGTTGGACATACGCTTGGACTAAATCATAATTTTAAAGCTAGTTTTTTACATAATTCCACAGATGTTCATAATAAAGAACTAACACAAAAGATTGGTCTAACAAGTTCGGTTATGGAATATCCCGCAGTAAACCTAGCACCTAAAGGTGTTAAGCAAGGAGATTATTATGATACTAGAACGGGTCCCTATGACTTATGGGCAATAGAATTTGGCTACAAGCCTTTACTGACCCCTGAAGATAGAGAAGTTCTTCTAAGTAAATCTAATCTGCCTGAACACATGTTTGCAAATGACTCTGAAGACATGAGATCTCCTGGAAAAGGAATTGACCCCAGGGCAATGATTAATGATCTTTCTAGTGAACCAATAATCTATGCTCAGCAACGAATACAGTTAGTCAATGAAACCATGTCTGATCTCCCTTCGAGGTTAGATGGTAAAGCTGCTTCTTGGGAAGAATACAGAAATGCTCTTCAGATATTACTCAGAGAAACAGCAAGATCTCTTAATACTATCTCTAGATATATAGGTGGTGTTTATGTCAATCGATCAACTCCTTCTCAGGACTTCGATGATTTACCTTATCAGCCCGTGGAGACTGAAAAACAAAGAATGGCAATGCAAATTCTAGCTGACAATGCTTTTTCTATGAATGCATTCCCTCTTAACAATGAGTTACTTAATATTGTTCAAATAGAACGAAGAGGATTTGATCTCTATGGTGAGCACGAAGATCCACAAATACACAAAGCTATTTTAAATATCCAAAAAGGAGTTTTAGATCAAGTCCTTAGTCCTTGGGTTCTTTACAGAGTAACGGACACTAACTTGTACGGAAGCCAATACGATATCTATGAATTATTTGATGATCTCACAGATTCCATATTCAAAGATGATCTTAATCTTAACGTAACTTCAGTTAGAAAAAACTTGCAGACAACTTACGTTAGAAGGTTGATACAGATTCTAGGTCAAGATTATTTTGATGAAATTGCAACTAGTGCAGCTTATGACTCTCTAAGAAAGATTGAAAAGATGATGAAGAAAAGTTCCAGGGATCCTGGTACTAAAATACATAGGAACACAATATTATGGATTATTGATTCTGGTCTTAATAGGGCTAGTTAAGAGACTTCTTCTAGAAACCTTAGAAGAGCTGAGTTAACTTTTTCAGGAGCCTCTTGTTGAGTCCAATGCCCTATTCCTTCTAATTCTTCAGCAAAGAGAAGATTCTTATAATTTTTCCCTATTCTCTGAATTAAAGGTTCGGATGACGGTATAAAGAAATTAACCGGGTCTAAAGTGCCTGTGATAAAAAAGGCAGGCTGTTGAAGAACAGCATCTTCTAATTCCGGAAGTTCATGCCAATCAATATTTTGTGCCCTGTATCTATTAAAAGGCCCTCTTAATCCGCTGATTTCAAATTGGCTAACAAAATAATCTAAATCTTCTTGCGTAAACCATTCAGGGAAATCATCGAAAACTTCTTGGCCATCAAGGAAGGTTGAATGTTTGTCTTTTTGAGGTACCAAGCCACTTTGTCCTTTCTCAAAATTAAATTTCATACCCCTACCATCACTATTGGTGTAAGTGGTATAAAGTGCTTTTGAAAGATTAGATTCGAATTCTTTCTCAGCTTTTCCCTCTTCTTTAAAATACAATTGATAGAAGAAATTATCTTTGAATATTTCTTTCCATAAATCTAATGGTGGCATTGGACTTCGTCCTGTGAAAGGTACTGACATAGTACCTGTTGCGGTTATCCTCTCTTCATTCAAAGCGGCCGTATTAAGGGCAATAGGTCCTCCCCAGTCATGACCTATGGTAATTGCAGTGTCGTATCCCAAAGCATCTATTATCCCTATAACGTCTTTAGTCATATTTTTCATTGTGTAAGCTTCTATTTCATGAGGCTTGTCTGATTCTCCATAACCTCTTACATCGTAGGCAACAGCCTTATAACCTGCTGCAGCAACAACCGGTAATTGATATCTGTAGCTGTACCAACTCTCAGGCCAACCATGACAGAAAATGATCAAAGGTCCTTCACCCGTCATGGCTAATCTAATTTTAATTCCATTACTTTCTATAAATTTAAATTCAATGTCTTTCATTTTTCAGTTTTTAAATCCTTTATGTATAACAAACCAAACACAAGAGTCAGAACTAATCCTTTTACAGGATTCTTTTCTGCATTAGAAATACGTTTATAAAAAATACAACACTCCATTAGGTGCACTGTTATTAAAATAAGTGCAAGAGTATTTAAAAAATCAAAACCATTAAATGAAATCATTGCGGGTATTGCAGATGAAGTTAGATAGAAGTTAATACTTAAACCCAACCACAAAATAATTGTTAATGTTTTACCTATATTCATATATTCTCTTATTAACAATAAACAAAAATTAAGAATAAGACCACTTAGTTTAAGGTTAAATTATTAAAATAAAATTATCTAAAACAATATGAATAATGAAGATCTTTTTTTAGAACAAATACCTTTGGGTCCAATGGAAAATTTTGTGTACATGATTGGATCAAAATCAACCAGAGAAGTTGCCTTGGTGGATCCTGCGTGGGACATTGACTTTTTACTTAACTTTATAGAACAACAAGACTTAAAGCTTTCCTCTATTCTTGTTACTCATTATCATCCTGATCATATTGGAGGTGGTATGGGGGGTCACTCTATTGAAGGGATAGCTGACCTATTAGAAAAAAATCCGGTTAAGATCTTTGTAAATAAACATGAAGCTGAAGGTGTAAAGAAGGTAACGGGCATATCGGATAGTGATATTAATATGGTTGAATCAGGCGATCATCTGACTATAGGATTAAATGATATAGAATTTCTTCATACACCTGGCCACACTCCTGGTTCTCAATGTTTTAAAATTAATGAAAACTTAATTTCAGGAGACACTTTGTTTATCCAAGGTTGCGGCCGAGTGGACTTGCCGGGATCAAATTCAGATGATATGTATCATAGTTTAAAGAAATTAGGCGACCTACCAGATGAAACTATTTTGTATCCAGGTCATCATTATAGCCCTGAAGAGTTTCAATCAATGGGTAAAACAAAGGAAAATAATATGTATCTAAAAATTTCAGATATAGAGACTTGGCGACAAATAATGGGATAAAAGGATCGGAGCTGGAGCGGGTAGCCGGAATCGAACCGGCCTCATCAGCTTGGAAGGCTGAGGTAATACCAATATACGATACCCGCATTTCAGCGAATTGCATTATACATGTGTTTATCTAAGTTCATTATGACAAATGAAGTTAAAAGGAAAAATCTAAGTATATAAGTAATACTTTTGTAAAACATGACAAAAAAAATTTCAAAAGACTGGAGTAAATGGATAAGAATTAATCTTGATCGAGGCTGTGATTTAGATGAAATGCACGCAATACTAATGAAAGAAGGTTTTGCACCACCAGATATTAAAAAATCTTTAGGGTACGAACCTGTGTCCAGTGATCTAGGGGAGAATGATGTTCTTAGTAAAAAATCTAAAACTTCTTTTTTAAAAAAAATAAAGTCCCTTTATGAGGAATATAAGGGTGTTAAAAAGAGGCTAATAGATGAAAAAAATTTAGAATCTTCTATAAGTAAAATTGCTGTTGATAAATCTTACAAACTAGATACTCCTTTAGCTGAAATATATTCCATAAAAGACTTCTTAAATAAGAATGAATGTGAAGAACTTATTCGCATCATTAAAAAACGCTTGAAGCCATCAACTATTGTAATAAGTGGCATTGAGGAAGATAAAACCTTTAGAACCAGCAGAACATGTGACCTTGGAAACATGGATAACCCGCTTATAAAAGAAATAGATAGAAGAATATGTGAATTTATAGGTATAGACCAGAAATTTTCAGAAATGATTCAAGGTCAATATTATGAAGTTGGAGAAGAGTTTAAAAGTCATACAGACTTTTTCGAAAAGGATCAGATGCAAAATTTTACAAAAAAAAATGGACAAAGAACTTTTACTTTCATGGTCTATCTTAATAATGTAGAGGAAGGTGGTGAAACTGAATTTATAAACCTCAATCGCGTGTTTACCCCTAAACAAGGAACTGCTTTATGTTGGAATAATTTAACAAGCACGGGACTTGGTAACCACAATACAATGCATCAGGCGCATCCTATCAAAAAAGGGAATAAAGCCTTGATCACTAAATGGTTCAGAGAGAGAAATGGTGAAGAGATTTTTATAGAAACCACGAGCTAACCCTTAAGCATGGAGAGGTTTTGTATTATGAAAGCGCTAAGCTTTTACACGGCAGACCAACCCCTTTAAACGGTAAATCTTTTACAAATATCTTTTATCACTTTATGCCTGCAAAAAGTTCATCGCTGAAAGGAGCGCCTTAAAGTAATAAATAAAAAATATAGGTTTACTACAATCCAGACACAATAGATAACGTACTCTATATTCAATGATCGGGTAATATCGCTTACAAAATTTACTTCCAATAATAAATAGACGGTGGTTAGACACCACAAGCAAGTCATCATTAAAGTTGTTTTTCTTAAACTAAGAACTCTCATTGGATGAACATATTTAATTGGAATAAATGTAAAAACTGATAAAAATAGAACTACAGCTATATTCATTAATTCAGAAGTATCCAGTAAGTAGAAATAGAGAACTACCAAATTCCACAAAGCAGGAAAACCACTAAAGTAATAGTCATCGGTTTTTATTCCTTTATTAGCAAAGGTATAAGAAGATACAGATAAGATTAAAAAACAGAGAAATAAAGAATAATTATTTCCTAAAAATTCAAACCAATGAATCATAAAAGTTGGAACAAGGACATAATTAAAGTAATCAATAATGTTGTCTAAAACTGAACCATCCACAGATGGAGTTACATTTTGTACATCAACACGACGAGCTAGAGTTCCATCAACACCATCTACAAACAGAGCTAAAGCCAAGAAAAAGACAGCTTGAGTAAAATCATTATTGATGGACGAGAGAAGAGCTAAAAATCCTAAAAAAATACCTGAGACAGTAAAAATATGAACCGACCAAGCCGCAATTTTATTAGATAAAGAATACTGCATATTGAATTATTACTTGTTCATTTTTTCTAACATTTCGCCCATCATCTTATGAAGCTTGTTTACTGCTTGCAGGGGTCTAACCAGCACTCTAAATTCTGTTATGAGGTTCTCTTCATTCCAGGTAATAAGGTCTATGCCATTTAAATGAATACCGTCAATAATATTTTCAAATTCTAAACAAGCACTGTTCTCTCCGATAATTTCTTTTGTATATTTAAAATTTGAGAATGATTTTTTGGGTTTGCTGTCTTTCTTGCTATCTCCAAAAACATTACCTGCAGCAGATAGATAAATTTTAGTTATTTCCTTTCCTTTTTGAGGGGTGTGTACGACAGGGGAATAAAAAACCACATCATCAGCTAGAATTTCATCGTAAATATCTTTATTACCCGTTTCTACAAGCTCATGCCATTTCTCTATAACATGCATAGTATCCTCCTTAATTAAATTTGGATTCATTGTAAATAATTGATTGGAAAAGTATATGGCGGGGCTGGCAGGATTCGAACCTGCTACCTTCTAGTTCGTAGCCAGACACTCTATCCAAATGAGCTACAGCCCCTTAATTGGAATTATAACTCTTTATGAATGCAGAAAATTAGTCTTTGTATAATTTATAAATCAGAATCCTTACTTATCCTTTGATAAACTTCTTCTCTGTGAACTTTAATGGTATCAGGAGCGGTAATACCTATTCTTACTTGTCCCCCTCTGATATCCAATACAGTAATTTTTATATCATCACCTATGTATAGAGATTCATCTGCTCTACGGCTTAAAACTAGCATATATAACCTCCCCAGGTATAACGGTTCTATTTTTACCTTACCAGTTAAATTTCCCTTTCACAAATTATAAATTCAATGTTTTAAGTAAAAGATTTATCCTTCAAGAACCCGTTGCAATCCATCAAATGAAGCTAATACGCCTTTTTGAATTGCATCAGCAAAAATTTCTGGTTCTATTTCTGTAGACCAAACGAAGACTGTTTTACCTTCATCCTCGATTAACTTAATTTTTGCTAAATGATGATCTATAGGGATGGCTGTTTTTATTGCGCTGTAGGTCAGTTCATAGGAAGAACTGTCGCAACTTATAATTCTTTCTACTAAGTCACCCATTCCTTCCATTTCAAAAATTCTAGTATCATCTTTCAGGGTAATTTTGCTAACGCCTGGGACCCAATCACTTCTGGAGACATCCGAAATAATTTTCCATATTACTTCTATTGGATGATCAAATTCTCTAATCTCTAATATCTTTTTCATGACCGATTAACCTTCTTTAGCGGCTTTTGGAGGCTTGTTATCTTCAGGTACAAAAAAATCAGGCGCTAACTGGTTAAATGGAACCTCTGCATATACTGAAAAGTCTGTGACTCCATTGTCCGCCAGTACCGTATCATCTATACAAAAATTTCCTGTAAATTCTTTAGATGGTTTGGTAAGTATCATGTAAGCAGCATCACCCATAATCTCAGGGAATCTTGAAATACTCATAATAGCATCACCACCGAGTGCATTTTTAATAGCTGCTGTTGCTATGGCAGTTCTTGGCCAAAGAGCGTTCACTGCTACACCCTGCTCTTTAAATTCTTCCGCCATGCCTAAGACACATAAACTCATGCCGTACTTTGCCATTGTGTAAGCAACGTGCGGTCCAAACCACTTAGGATTCATATCAAGCGGTGGTGAGAGATTTAATATATGAGGATTATCAGACTTTAGTAAATGAGGTAAGCATGCTTTACTTACTAAAAATGTACCTCTTGAATTAATTTGATGCATTAGATCATAGCGCTTCATATCTGTCTGTAAGGTATTAGTAAGTTGTATCGCACTAGCATTATTGATGCAAATATCTATAGCTCCAAACTCTTGAACCCCTGAATTTACTGCCTGTCTAACTTGCTCTTCATCTCTGATATCACAAACGATGGGTAAGGCCTGACCGCCTGATTCTATTACTTCATCTGCTGCTGTATAAATTGTGCCAGGCAGTTTTGGGTGTTCTTCTGCAGTTTTAGCTGCCAAAATGATATTGGCACCATCCTGGGCAGCTCGCTTAGCTATAGCAAGTCCAATTCCCCTGCTTGCTCCTGAAACAAATAACGTTTTTCCTTTAAGATTTATCATGATTTCCTCTTTTTTTATTTAATTACCAATACCCAGTCTTCTTTCGCAGTAGGCAATAATCTCTCCTGCTATATCAAGACCTAAAGTTTTTTCTATACCTTGAATCCCTGGAGAGCTATTCACTTCAAGAACCAAAGGCCCTCTGTTACTCCTCAGTATGTCGACTCCCGCTACAGACAAACCGATTGCTTTCGCCGCTCTAACTGCGATACCTCTTTCCTTGCGAGTTATAATAGTTCTTTCAGCAACTCCACCCTGGTGTAAATTAGATCTAAAATCATCACTTTTATTAGACCTAACTATAGATCCTACAACTTTGCCATCTATTACTAAGC
>Ga0315316_10002030_pt1 | contig 14464 bp, 10 predicted proteins | sample M160m3416metaG_FD_203702 | JGI IMG/M metagenome (GOLD analysis project Ga0315316, IMG submission 203702) | Ammonia-oxidizing marine archaeal communities from Monterey Bay, California, United States - M1 60m 3416 | ecosystem: Environmental > Aquatic > Marine > Intertidal zone | place: USA...
CCATGAGCTTTATGTGGATGTCGGGGCCTGCTCAGCCAAGGAAGTCAGCAAGCTCGGCCTTCGTGTCGGCCATCCGGCTGTCTATGCCGATGAGCCGGAGGAGTTCGCCAGTGGCAGGATTGTCAGCCGCGCCCTGGATAACCGTATTGGTGGCTATATTATTGCGCAGGTCATGGCCAAGCTGGCCAAGGCCAAGACTAGGCCCGCCGCCACGCTGCAATGTGTTAATTCCGTGCAGGAGGAAATCGGGGGGCACGGGGCAACCATGGTTACGCGTCGCCTGATGCCCGATGTCGCCGTTTGCCTGGATGTGACGCATGCCACGGATACACCCGGGATCAGCCATGCGATCCATGGCGAGGTGAAATTCGGCGCAGGCCCAAGCCTGACCCACGGCACCTGTAACCACCCGAATGTCGTCAAGCGCCTGATGGAAGTGTCCAAGAAGGCAAAGATCCCCATCCAGCACGAGTCCAGCTCACGCTATAGCGGCACGGACACCGACAATATTTCCTATACCGGCCAGGGCATACCCAGTGCGCTGATCTCCCTGCCCCTGCGCTACATGCACTCGGTGGTCGAGGTGGTTGACCTCGGTGATGTCGAGCAGGTCATTGACGTGCTCGTTGCCTTTGTGCGTTCCCTGAAGACAGGCGATGACTTTGCCCTCAAGCTTTAGGGGCATCACCCTGATAGCAAACATGCAAAACCTGCCTGAAATCAACCACTGCAGCCCGAATCTCAAGGCCTACTGGTGCGCTTCCTGCAAGGCACACAATACGTTCGACATAAAGAGAGGTGGATCAGGCAACAATACGACGTGGACCTACCACTGTAAGGCCTGCCGCTTCTCGATGTTCAATCCCACCGATGTGTCTCCATGGAAGAAGGGATTTTTTATTTTTACGGTTTTGGCCTTCCTCATCGCTATTCCCTTGGGGTTTATATGCTTGGTCAAAGGGGACACGAATTCGAATTCTTTTGGCCTCTCCCTATGCCTGGCTGGCTTTGGAGCTTTCGCTGGTTGGATCGCGTGGATGATGCATAAGTATATGAGAGAATGGAACCTCTGGCATTCCGCTCAGCGCAGGAAGTCCCCGGAGATACTGGCACGGGATTCCAGGGAGCATCCTTTTCAGCCCGAATACGACAGCAGCGGAGACTTTACCGCGTGGGCAGAACAGTTCCTTGCCCCTGAAGAAGTGGCGCAACTGCACGGAAAATACGGTCGAGGAATGTTTATTCCGACTGATCAATAAAATTGATCTTTCCCGCCGCCTTTTCCATCGCGGCATGCTGCTCATCAGTGCATGCGGAATCCGTCGGGGCATCGGCTTGCTCTTCGGTATCGCCCACGAGGTTTTCCTGCAGCAGATAAGCCTCAACCTCATCACCGCTCACATCAGGAAGCATCACGTCATTGACGACCACGCAGGGTGAAAGGGGCTGACCACTGCGCTGTTCCATTTCCCAGCGGAATGCCGGGTTGGCAATGATGTCCTTCTCCTCGAAGTCCAGGGAGTGCTTGCGCATGATGGCGCGAACTCCCTCACTCCATCCACAATGCGTTTTCAGGTAAGCGGTAATCTCAAGGTTGTTTTCCGGCATAGCTTTCTTGGTAAAGAGCAACAACCATAAATCCCTTCAGACAATCAATCAAGGGGTAGCTTAACTTGAATATTGCCTAGAATTTGACTGTTGCCCAATCCCCTCCCGGCGACGAACTTAAGAAATAACCGACTTAGCATTCAAATCCATTGTCAATGACCTTCCCACTCCCTTTAAAGTTGATCTGTGTGACAGCAATCACGGCCTTCGCCATGCTGCAGGCACTGAAAGCAGAAGACCCTGTGTTCTCCCGGGCACCTTACCTGCAGCTTGCCACCGAGAACTCCATCCGCATTGTCTGGCGCACGGAACGGGAAATCACCCCGGTCGTTCGCTATGGAAAAGACCCCGCCAACCTGGCCATGCTCTCCAAGCCGGAAAACATTGTGACCCGAACGACAGACAAGGGGCAATCCGGCGGAGCTCCACCGCTGCACAGCGCCCCCGATGACACCCGCCAGTTTGAGGCAACTATCAGCGGTCTGGAACCGGCAACAACCTACTACTACTCGATCCATGACGGCGGAAAGCGGCTCACCCCGGAGACTCCCGGATATCGGTTCAAGACACACCCGTTACCGGGGACTTCAAGCCCGCTTTACTTCTGGGTAGTCGGTGACTCCGGGACCGGTGGGGACAACCAGGCCAAGGTGCACACAGCAATGCGCGATTACAACAAGGCGCAAAAAAAACAACTCGATCTCTACATCCATGTCGGCGACATGGCCTATGGCAGCGGCACGGACACACAATTCTCAGAGCGTTTCTTCAAGATGTATGAGCCCACGCTGCGCAATACCGTATGCTGGGCGGCAATGGGAAACCATGAAGGCAAAACCTCCAAGGGCAAAGACGGCACCGGCCCCTACTATGACGCGTATATTTGCCCGACACAGGCTGAGGCAGGAGGATCACCTTCCGGTAAGGAGGCTTACTACTCCTTTGATTTCGGTAATGTCCATTTCGTCGTGCTTGACTCGCACGACCTGGACCGCAGGCCCGGTGGGGCAATGGCACGCTGGCTCAAGGCTGACATCGAGAAAACAAAGGCCGAGTGGCTAATCGCCTACTTTCACCATCCGCCCTACACGAAAGGCTCACACGACAGTGACAAGGAAAGCCAGTTAATTGAGATGCGTGAACACATCATGCCCATCCTGGAAGGCGGCGGCGTGGACATCGTCTTTACCGGCCACTCCCACATTTATGAGCGCTCAATGCTCATCGACGGCGCTTACCAGACACCCACCACGGCCAAGGGGGTTATCCTTGATGACGGTGACGGTGACCCGAAAGGCGACGGAGCCTACCGCAAGAGTAAGGGACTGGTGCCCCACAACGGCACGATACAGGTCGTCGCCGGGCATGGCGGTACTAGGGTCAGCAGAAAGGGCACCATGCCCATCATGCGCAAGATCCTTGTCGAAAACGGTTCGGTATTAGTCTCGGTGGAAGGAGATACCCTGAGTGCAAAAATGCTCAATCTGGACGCCACCGTGCGGGATTCCTTCGCCATTACGAAAAAGGGCGTCATCGAACACACGCCAATCAAGGATCCGTGGCAACCACAGGCAAAAGACAAGGCAAAGGATCCACAAGCTGCGAAGCTTCTCAAGGAGGGGAAGCCCCTGCCTCCGGTCACCCAGCGCATCATCGACCACGGCGCACAATGGAATTACCTGGCCGGCGGGAAGCATCCCCCGGAAAAATGGACAACCCTCAAGTTCAACCACTCATCCTGGCAGAAGGGGGCTGCCGGATTTGGTTATGGGGACGAGGATGACCGCTCCGTTCTCTCCGACATGAAGGATAAATACAGGAGCGTCTATATCCGCCGGGCTTTTCAGGTTCCGCCCGGCGCCAACCCGGCAAAGATCGGGCTTGCCATTTCCTACGATGACGCGTTCATCGCCTATATAAACGGCAGGGAAGTTGTTCGTGTCGGGGTAGATTCCGGCAGCGGCAAGGCCGCGAAAGGATTCCACTCACATGAAGCGGATAAAAAATTCGAGTTCTTTGCCCTCGATAAAAAGGCCATTGAAGCACTCCAGGACGGGATCAACATCCTGGCGGTCGAGGGGCACAACGTAAAGTTGAGCAGTTCCGACTTTACCCTGCACCCTGCGCTCCTCCTGGTGGAATAATGCAAATGCGGACACTGCCTTACATTCTCCTGATACTCTTCAGCAACCTCGTGCCGCTGCCTGTGCTGCTTGCACATCACGACACCGAGAAAATGATTGCGCTCTTCACCCGGCGCATCGAATCCGGTGAGGCCAGTGCAGAGCTCTATTTTCGACGAGCGGTTGAATACCGGGTCCTGCGTCAGTATGCGAAAGCGGAGGCAGACCTGCAACAGGCATTGAATATCGACCCAAACTACACCCTCGCCCACAGGGAACTGGCGCACCTCCTGGCAAAAAGGGGGGCAAAAAAGTTAGCCATCCAGTCAGCAAGGCAGGCAATCCATGCCTCCGCTGACATCAACGAGCGCTCAGGGGCAATGATCCTCCTTGCCCGCCTACTCGGTGCCTCTGGGCAGCCAGAGACCGCCCTGCGGCACTGCCGTGATGCATTCACCCTGACCCCTGCCGGGAAAGTCGAATGGTATCTGCTGCATGCCGAATTACTCGATTCACTGGACAGGGAAAATGAACGGCCGGAAATACTCGCCGCCGGCTACACGGCCACCCACAGCATCGTGCTGCGCAACGCGTGGGTTGATGCATTACTGGATGCTGGACGATACAGCACGGCATTACCGGTCATCGAGCAGGAACTCTCAGAATCACGCCTCAAGAGTTCCTGGAGACTGCGTTATGCACGCGCCCAAATCGGTCTCGGCCGGAGAACTGATGCCAATAAAACACTCACCCTCTGCCTGGTAGAACTGGCAACGCGAATACACCCGGACAGGCCCGATATCTCCCTGATCGCTGAGCGAGGACTCGTGCACGCCCTGCTGGGCCGCACCAATGCCGCCCATCAGGACTTGGAAAAGGCACGATCAGCAGGAGCTGATCAATGGATGATAGCAGCACTCGAGCAGGCACTCGAGCCAGTGAACTGCCAGTAATGTGTCAACCTAGGGAATTTCCTCACCTGATCCCGTATACAACCACTCCAGCACCCGGTTACCGGAAATAATTGCCATGCCCTCGGTATCAAAGGTTCCGAAAAGGCTGGTGGTGGGATAGGTGACCGTGGCCGTCCAGTAGGGTTTAGAATTCCACATCTGCGGGCGGGCTGGTCCCCAGCCTTTAATCCTTGAAGCCTTGATCGATTTGACTTCCCCTCTCTGGATACTGGCCAGCATCACGGCATATCCCCGACCACTCTTTTCCGGGGCAGGTCCCAGTGCCGCGGCATACTTTTCCCTCTCACTCGAGGTCATTGGCCGGGGCACATCATCACGGTAGGCAGTATCCGGAAAGTTCCCATTACCGTCAACAGGGTCGACCGGATCAATTGGCGGCAAGACACCGGGATCAACAGGAAGAGTCACCGGGTCAGGATCAACAGGATCAACAGGATCAACAGGATCAACAGGGGAAGTCACCGGAGGCTTATCCGCCGTTTGCAGTCTTGATGACTTCAGGAGAAGGTCACGAAAATTGCGGATCGCAAGAGCGTCATCAATCTTGTTGGCCCGGGTCAATGTGACCTGTATCATTTCCAGATCACGGTCAACCGCATATCGCGCCTCACCATCGCGACTGCGCTTCAGGCTATTCACACGGGCAAAAATCTTCTCATATTGTCCGCGCATGGTGCGCACATAATCCGGTGCTGAATCAATCTCAGAAGAACGGGAGGAATCCCCGCTCTCAATGCGACCGATCTCTCCGTCAAGGGCAACCGCCGCCCTGGTTGCCTTGATCTTAAGCATCCTCTGCCTGGCCGTTTCGAGAGCCCCTATGTATTTGTCATTGAGGGTCTTCAGGTATTCCTCATGCTGTTTCGTATTGTCCTCAATCGCCTTCTGAAAAGCCGCCAGCGGTTCTTTTTGCTCATCGGAAAAGAACTCCGGCGCACTGGGCAATTCCAGCTCCCCGACCAAAAGCCCTTGGAACATCAATGAAAAAACAGCTGAAAACAGGAAATAGGGCACAGCGAATATTAATAATTATTGAGAATTACGAATTTTCTTGGAACAAAATAGCAGATGGTGACGTATTACTTAGCAAAGTATGTTATTGTGGGCAACTAAGGGGATCAAATAGACAATGGCAAAGTGCCGTAAAATTCGTTTATTTCATTGAAAATAAGGGAACAATGAAGACATAATATTGACTTCACCTTCTCCCGCTAAAATACAATTACAACGTTAGCTATGAAATCTATCTTTCAACTCTTGGGACTTACAGCAATAACGGGCATATTGCTGTCTGCCACTGAAGCCAAGCAATTTGAGGACAAGTTCGGCCGGGTAATGGTTGCGGAATTGGTTTCTCATACCGGAGCGGAGGCTGATCTGGTAAAGATCGAAAAGTCCGGGAAGAAAATGGACGTCAAGATCGATGTCTTCAGTGAGAAAGACCAGCAATTCATCCGTGACTGGATGAAAAAAACCCCACCGACACTTGATTATGCCTTCAGGATTCAGGCAGTGAAGAAAAAACAATCGGAAGTGAAAGGCTCCCGCAGTTATTTCTCAAGCAGTAAGACGGAAGTTTATGTTTATGAAATCACAATCACGAACCTTACCAGGCAGCCGGTAAGTGACCTTCGAATCGAGCACCGCACCGCCTCGGCCGGCAGGTCAAAATCCCTGAAGTTCCAGCGCGGCACTGAAAATGTGAAGGGCCCGTTGCGTTATAATGACCAGATCTCTTTCATCAGCACCCCGGCCAAGATCCAGAGCGGCAGCGGTCGGAGCTCTTATGGATATGGATCATCTTACAGTTTCAAGGAAAGCCTGCTGGGAGTGATCCTCAGGATATACGGGCCGGACGGCGAGACGATCGAAGAATGGCGCTCAGCGGGAACCAGGATGGATCAGGTGAGTTGGGACGCCTCAGAGCAATCCGACACATCCCGTACGCGCGGATTCACAGGAGAAGACGATGACGATGACGATGGAAACCGTGGCAGAGGTGACGACCGACGCAAAGACGATGATCGGCGGCAACCCGATGTCAGGGATCTTGATGCGTTGCGCAAACTCCTGGAATCCGGTGAGAACCCCTTCAGGAAGGACAGGGGAGGAAATGATGCGGGAGGCAAGGTGCCTGATGTGAAGCCTGAGGATTTCTCCAAGATATTCGGTTCACGATAAGCTCAGGCACGCGCCAGCGCAGGAACAGCAATTTACATCGCAAACTCACTGCGATCGTCTTTATCGGACTCATTAGCGTCCTCAATGCGTCGATCTTCCCACTTCTGCAGGGTCTTCGCATTGAATAATGCCCGCTTTAAATCCTCAAGAATGAGGTAAACACAGGGAACCAGCACCAGTGTGATGGTTGTGGCGAAAAGAATCCCGAAACCGAGGGAAATGGCCATCGGGATCAGAAACTTTGCCTGAAGGTCTGTCTCAAGGAGCATGGGTGTCAGTCCAGCAAAGGTTGTCAATGAAGTCAACAGGATGGGCCTGAACCTGGCTATGCCTGCCCCCCATGCCGCCTCAATCACCGAGCGACCGCGAATACGGTGACGATTGACGTAATCAACAAGGACAAGACTGTCATTAACCACCACGCCTGAAAGCGCAACAATCCCGCACATCGACATGATGCTGAGGTTCGCTCCCATGAATATGTGACCGGCCACTGCACCCACGATCCCAAAGGGAATGACACTCATTACGATCAGCGGCTGAATATAGGAACGCAAAGGAATAGCCATCATTACAAACATTGCAAGCAAGGCAACAAGGAACCCCATGCCCATCTCCTGCATACTCTGCTGCTGATCTTTTTGTTCCCCCTGGAACTGGTATTTCACTCCCGGGAACTTCTGTGCCAGTGTCGTTAAGGTATCCTCCTCCAGGGCTCGGCGAGCCTCGTTGGCATTGGCATCCTGATTGTTCTTGTCAATATCAGCTGCAATACGGATCGTCCGCATCCGGTCGGTTCTCTGAATGGTCGCGGCACCTCTTCCCTCGCCAAATTCAACAACTGCGGAAAGCGGCACCTCGTTTCCCCCTCGGGTACGAACTTTCATCCGTTCAATATCCTCAAGGGACGTGCGCTCATCCCGTGGATAGCGCACCATGACCTTTATCTGATCCCGGCCGCGTTGCAGACGCTGCACCTCCTCACCATAAAATCCCCTGCGCATCTGGCGGGCGACATCACCCAGCCTGAGTCCAAGCGCCTCTCCCGCAGGCAGCAGGGATTCGAGAATCACCTCACGCTTACCGCTCCTGTCACTGTCATTGATGTCAATGACGCCGTCGATACCGGCAAGGGCATCCTTGACGTATTCGGTGGCACTGCGCAATTGTTCAAAATTCCCTCCGCTGAGCTCAAGGTCAATGGCGTTGCCTCCACCTGCTGCCTGACTCTGGAACGAAATTTCAGCCACGCCGGGGATATCACCGGCAAGCTTACGCCACTGGGCAGCCAGTTCCTTGGCCGTGACATCACGCTCTGCCCCGGGCAACAGTTCCAAGGAAACCTCACCAAGATTCGATCCCTTGGGGGTGAGCGGAGTAAAGCCTGTCTTGAAAGGCTGGCTGCCGACACTCGCCAGCATATGCAGTACCAGTGGCTTGCCAAGATCCGCGGAATATATGTCATTTAACTCCATCGCCGCAGCCTCAACCCGTGCAACCGCGGCAGAGGTTGTCTCAAAGGCAATCCCGTCAACCATACTGATCTTCGTTGCAATAATTTCCGCCTCCACTTCGGGAAAAAACTCCATCTTGATACGACCGCCGCCAACAACACCCAAAGTGATGGCAAATAACGCAAAGAAAACCGCCAAGACCAGATAGCGGGCATTCAGGGCCCGACGCAGTACAGGCCGGTAGAAAGTTTCCACGAAACGCTCAAGTCCCCGTGCAATCCGTTGTTGAAACCTCAGGATAACCCCCTTCTCATTGCCACTGTTGGCTGGCTTTAGCATGGCCAGATGTGCGGGCAGGATGCACTTGGACTGGAGCAAGGAGAAGAGCAGTGTAGGGATCACAATCCAGGGAATATTCCGCCATATCCTGCCACTGACTCCACTGATCCCCAGCATCGGGGCAAACGCAATGGCAGTTGTCAGGACACCGAAAATGACCACCACACCAACCTCATGGGTTCCCCTCCATGAAGCCTCTCGGGGGTTCTCTCCGGCCCGGATTCTCCGGTAAACATTTTCACCAACGACAATGGCATCATCAACCACGATACCGAGCACAAGAATGAAGGCGAAAAGCGTGATCATGTTCACCGAGATTCCCGTGTAGGGCATCATCCATATGGCACCGGCAAAGGACACCGGGATACCAATGGTTACGAGTGCCGCAAGACTTGGCCGGAGGAAAAGGGACAACACGATCAGGACCAACAAAAGCCCCCAGAATCCGTTACGGGCCAAAAGGTCAAGCCGCCCCTCGAGCATCCTCGAGCTGTCATTCCATATCTCAAGGGATACCCCTTCGGGAAATTGTCCGCGAACCTCTTCAATATAGCCCTTTGCTGCACGTGCCACGTCCAGTGTGTCTTCATTGCCTATACGGAACACCTGGATCGTGGCCGCGTTCTTGCCGTCAAACCGACTGCTCATGTCGATGTCCTCAAAGCCATCGACGACGGTCGCCAGTTCACCCACCACAACCTGTGTCCCGTCGGGACGGGTAATCACAGGAATATTCTCAAATCCCTCCGCAGTGTAGCGCTTGGCCTCGGCCTTGATTAAAATTTCCCCTGCATCCGTGCGCACCGAACCACCTGGCAGGTCGAGAGAGGAGGATCGGATTGCTTCAGCCACCTGAGCGAAGGTCAAGCCGTAGGCACGCAGCGTATCCTCGGAAACATTAACGGATATCTCGTAGGGTCGAACACCCGAGAGCGCCACCTGACTAATCCCCTTGTCCTTGCGGAATAAGGAGCCCAACCGGGCAAAGAAACCCCGGGCAGGCGGAGGTTGAAAAGATAAAAGCCCGTCACGCACATTTTCCGCATAACCGCGCAGGGTGCGCTCATCGGTATCAGCAGAAATTGCCACCGTGAGAACCTGATTCTTGATAAGGATCTCCTCATAAACCGGCGCCTCGGCATTTTCCGCAAGGTTCTCGATAGCGTCTACCCTGCTCTTGATATCATCCATGATATCGCGCAGGTCAAAGTTACTGGCGACCTCGACATAAATCACACCAATGGAATCAACCGACGTCGACTTCATGGTGTCTATTCCCTCAAGGTCCTGGATGGCTTCCTCAACCGGTATACAGATTCCTTTCTCCACCTCCTCGGGTGTCGCTCCCGGGTAAGCAACCCGGACCGCCACATAATTGGTGGCGGTTTCAGGGAAAATCTCCTTCTTTAGCTTGAGCCAAGTCGTGAGCCCGGCAAGCAATACCGCCCCCATGATAAAGTTGGCCGGAATATGATTGCGTGAGAACCAGTGAATGATGTTGCCCATTTTCCTGTTAGTCACTCGATCGCACTGCATCCGCATCCAGTCCCCCGCCGCCCCCTTCATTGACCTTGACAGACATACCATCGATAACGTTGGGCACTGGACTGATGGCAACTAACTCACCCTCGGCCAACCCGTCGCCAACGACCACCTCATCATACTCGGTGCGGATTACCGTTACGCTCCTTAACTCCACAGTCTGATCAGGCTTCACGATCAGGATACGATCCTTGCCATAGAATGCCTTGCGGGGAAGCCTGTATACCGAAGCAAGTGTCCTGCCGGTCAATTCAGCCCGCAGAAAAAGCCCTGGAACCAGAAATTTGGCCGCGGGAGTCCCGGGCTTGCCGGTCAGTATACTGGCCACCAGGAAAACGGATTGGCTGCCGCGATCAACCTGGCCTTCCATCCGTATCAGATCCCCCTCCCATTTCACTTCCTCGCCGCCAAACCTGGCACTGAAAAACACTGCCGCCCCGGATTCCATGTCGATAAACCTGAAATCCTCAAGCGACACCGGCAAGCGCAGCTCAAAATCCCTGCTGAACAGATCGGCCACCAATCCGCCGGCGACTAGAGAGGAACCTTTCTCGGTAAAAGTCGCCTTCACCTGGCAGGAATAGGGCGCTCTCACCTTTGTGCGAAGCAAGTTACGCTTGGCCTTATCCAGCGCCGCCTTCACCGCATCCATCCGCTTGATTGCGCTCCTTAACTGTGGTTTACGCAAAGCCAGTTCACTTGCCTTGCGTCCACCCCCGAGCGCATCCCAGTCCCGTTGCGCCTGTTCTGATCGTGCCCGCTCCTGTACAAGGGCCAGCTCAGCAGTCGCCAACTCGGAGGCAGCAAGTATTTCGGCCGCCTCATAATCCGCCCGGTCAATCTCCAGCAGGACTTCATCCTCTTCGAGGCGTTCACCAACCTCAAGCTTCGGGGAAACCCACACAACCCTACCTGAAACCTCAGCTGCCAGTGAAGTCCTGCGACCCGGAAGAACCTCACCCTGTGAAGCAATTCTCACGGCATAATCCGCTGTCCTGGCCCTGATGACATCCACGACAGGTAATAAAACACTGCGGGGTTTTTGCGCCGCCTTTGGCTTTGTCTTTACCAGGGCCCAGCTAATTCCTGCCCCAATGAGGACAATAAGCAGGGAAAGAGTGATTTTAACCCAGTGCTTCATTTTTTCTCCTTAATGCTGCCACCAAGGGCAAGGTGCAGGTTAACCCGGTTATATAAGCGCATACGCCGCAGTGTCAGAACCTGAGAGCGCACAGCCAGCATCTGCCTCTGCGTAAGCAGCAGGCTTGTGGAGTTGCCCACCCCTCCACGGTATTCATCCATGGAACGGGCAAAGGCATCAATTAAATCCTCCTCTGCAGCCCGTAATGCCTCCTCGCGCTTACGCAATACAACCTCATTATCAAGTCGCGTCTCAACCTCCCCGAATGCCTTGAGAACTGCACGCTGGTAATCAATGTATGCCTCAGACTCTGCAAGCTTGCGCAACTTAAGATTCCCAAGGATTTCCCCGGCACGGAAAATCTGCTGACCGAGGCCACCGGCTATACTCCAGACACCAAGACCGGAATTGGTTAATTCCTGTAATGATGCGCTCGCCGCACCGCCGCTGCCGGTCAGGTTGATTTGGGGGAAGAGTGCCAGCTTGGCCTCCTTGATGCGGCGATGCGTTGCCGTTAACCGGCGTTCGGCGGCGACAACGTCCGATCGGCGCAGTAACAGGCCGGATGGAACCCCGGCCGGGGGTGGTGCCGGCATCTCCGGCAATCCCCCCATCGATTCCAGGGCAGCAGCGGGATAACGTCCGAGAAGTATCTCAATCTGCCGCTGTGCGGCACGTTTTTGTGCCCGGCGATCCTCAAGGAGAGCCCTGGCTGTCTCAACGTCAGCAGATGCCACACGCACTTGCGAAGCCGAACCGCTGCCTGATTCAAAGGCATCACGCAATGTCCTGTGAGTCTCCCTGAAACTGGCCAGGCCCTTCTCGCTTAAGGCTATTTGCTCATCGGCCTCAAGAAGCGCGAACCAAATCTTTGCGGTTTGGGCGGCAAGGGAGGAAGCCACCCCGCGCAAGTCCTCAGCCGCCGCCTGCACTTCCGCTATATAGGCTTCCTGGCCTGCCCGGATACGTCCCCACAAGTCCACCTCCCACGACACGTTTAAAGATGCCCCGAAGCTATTGGATAATGCTTTGGCAATCTCCGCATCCCCTCCACCGGACTTCTCGCCAAAGGGAAACCCGATAAATGTCTGCTGGGCACGCCTACCTTCCAAACCGGTGCTCAGGATAGGAAACCTCTTGGAACCGGCAATCTTCGCGTTTGCCGCGGCGGTCTCGACCCTTACTGCCGCTTTCCTGATGTCCCAGTTATTTTCCTTCACCTCCTCAATTAATCCCTTCAATACCCTGTCACCTGAGAGTTGGTTGATCCAATCAGTCGCCACTGTCGGCTGATCAAGCCTGCTGCTGTATGATGAGGGCAGGTCAACGGCAAGGATATCCTGCTTTCCGAGCGGCACCTTTGCCACACATGCTGTCAATGACAGGCCGAGCAGGACGTGTATGCCCCTGCTCAAAAGGTGCACTATGTCCTTCCCTCCGTTCATCACTTACTGCCCTCCTCTTCCTGTGCTGTAAGGCCGGCTGCTAAAAAAACCACCATCTCAGCACGCAACATATCAAAAGAAGGCAAGTCACAGCGACCCTGCGAGAGAATTGCCAGTTTATCGTGATGAAACAGGGAGTGCGCCATTGCCCCCGCCATGAACAGGAGCCGCAAATGGGCCGTATTTGAGCTTACCCCAGGGCAACGCGCACAGATGATTTCCACAAAGCGTGCGACCACCTCGGGAAACTGCCGCATCACCAGCCTTGAAACCCTTTCATCGCGAGCCGCCATGCATCGGCTCATCAACTTGAAAAAACGATTGTCTCCCCCAGGACCACGTGCCGCAGCCTCTAGCACCGGATCAATAAATGCCATGACAATGCGCCTTGCATCACAGTGCTCACCGTGCTGAATGTCATCGAGAAGCTCAATTCTTTTGCGGTTAACCGGTTCTACGAGCCTGGCAACCACAGCCTCAATCAATGCTTCCTTGGATCCAAAATAATAATTCACCGCCGCTAGGTTAGCTCCCGCCTCGGTGGTGATGGCACGTAGTGAAACCGCATCAAAGCCGCGCTCTGCAAAAAGTCGCTCCGCGACATCCAACAGCCGCTCCCTGGTATCAGTGGGAGCCTCATTAACAAGGGCTGGCATAACGAACAGAAGCACAAACGATCGTTTCAAACAAACGTTTTATTATGTCCTCGGGTGCGCTCATGTAAAAAATCACCACGCTGATCTTTACGATCTTTTAACAAAACCAATATTTAAAGCGCCAATCCGGTATTTTGTATTGGCCTGCAGCGGGCCTAGTGCTCAACATCATCAGCAAGTGAATACACCCTCAAGAGCGACCGAGTTTGATTTGCGCAACGGGGATTGCGTTGAGGGAATGCGGACCATGGAAGCCTCCTCGGTGGACGTGATCGTCACCTCCCCCCCCTATAACCTGGATATAAGCTATCGCAGTTTCGAAGATTCAGCCGGGAGGGAGGAATTCCTGGACTGGTGTGATGTCTGGAGTGATGAAGTGAAAAGGGTCATGCGTGAGGATGGCTCGTTCTTTCTCAACCTTGGTGCCTCGCCAAAGAATCCCTTTCTCCCTCACGAGCTCCTCCTGCGCTTACGCAGGAAATTTGAACTACAAAACACAATTCACTGGATTAAGTCAATCACGGTGGAACAGCGGGATGGAGGGGAGATCTCGGTGGGACATTTCAAGCCCATCAACTCTCCACGCTTTCTTAACGACTGCCACGAGTACCTCTTTCACCTGACCAAGAAAGGATCCACAAAAATTGATCGTCTCTCGATCGGTGTCCCCTATTCAGACAAAAGCAACATTACCCGCTGGGAACACACCAAGGGTAACGATGTTCGATGCAGGGGAAACACCTGGTTCATCCCCTACAAGACCATTCAGCACCGGGACAGTGAACGCCCGCACCCAGCCACCTTCCCGGTCGAACTTGCACGGCGATGCCTTGCCCTTCACGGCAAGGGCGGGGAAACAGTGGTGATGGATCCCTTCCTGGGAATTGGACATGCTGCAATGGCTGCCGTGGAATACGGCGCGAAACGATGCATCGGATTTGAGATAGATGATGAATACCTGTCAATTGCACAGCAACAGATCGCTGAGGTACAGGGAATGC
>Ga0315316_10002033_pt1 | contig 14457 bp, 7 predicted proteins | sample M160m3416metaG_FD_203702 | JGI IMG/M metagenome (GOLD analysis project Ga0315316, IMG submission 203702) | Ammonia-oxidizing marine archaeal communities from Monterey Bay, California, United States - M1 60m 3416 | ecosystem: Environmental > Aquatic > Marine > Intertidal zone | place: USA...
CGCATTAGATAAAGGTGGTGATAATTTTAAGAAATTATTTAGAGATTCCGATGTAACAAAAAGAAATAAAAATGGACAAACTAAATCTGGATTATATAGTTTGTTTATACCGATGGAATGGAACTATGAAGGATTTATGAATAGGTATGGTATGCCAGTTTTTGATACACCATCAGATCCAACGTATGATTTTTACGGAGAGTTGATAGATACTGGTGTTGTAGATCATTGGAATAATGAAGTTGAAGGGTTAAAAAACGATCCCGACGCTTTAAATGAATTTTATAGACAGTTTCCAAGAACTGAAGAACATGCTTTCAGAGATGAAACTAAAAATAGTATATTTAATTTAGCTAAAATATATGAACAAATAGATTTTAATGAAGAAATACGTAGTGAATCTCAAATATCTACTGGAAATTTTCAGTGGATTAATGGGGTAAAGGATACCCAAGTGATATTTTATCCAGACCTACAGGGGAGATTTAACATATCTTGGGTTCCACCTAGAAACTTACAAAATAATATTGTTATAAAAAATAGTATTAAACACCCAGGCAACGAACATATGGGTGCTTTTGGTTGTGATAGTTATGATATATCAGGAACAGTAGATGGACAGGGATCGAAAGGTGCTTTACATGGTTTAACTAAATTTAGCATGGAAGATTGTCCACCTAACAAGTTCTTTTTAGAATATATAGCTAGACCTCAAACAGCTGAAATATTTTTTGAAGATGTTTTAATGGCGTTAGTTTTTTATGGAATGCCTTTATTAGCAGAAAATAATAAACCAAGACTATTATATTATCTTAGAAGAAGAGGTTATAGAGGTTTTAGCATGAACAGGCCTGATAAAGTTTGGAATAAACTATCTGTTGCTGAAAAGGAAGTTGGTGGAATACCAAACTCAAGTGAAGATATTAAACAAGCACACGCGTCCGCAATTGAAATGTATATACAAGAGCATGTAGGTATAAAGGAAGATGGGTCATACGGAGGTATGTATTTTAACAAAACTTTAAATGATTGGTCTAAATTTGATATAAATAAAAGAACAAAATTTGATGCAACAATTAGTTCTGGCTTAGCAATTATGGCATGCAATAGACATTTGTATCGACCAAATGCAAAAATAGAAAAAGAAACAGTAAATATTAATTTCGCTAGATACAAAAATACTGGCGTACAATCACAAATAATAAAATAGAAAATGGTAGAAAAACAACCAAAAAGTATATTTCCAAGTCAAGCTGTTAGTGATACAGAGAAAGCAAGTTTAGAGTATGGATTAAGTGTCGGTAGAGCAATAGAAGGTGAATGGTTTGAAAAGGACAGAGGGAATTCAAGATACTATGCAGCAAAGCAAAATTATCATCAGTTAAAACTTTACGCTAGAGGAGAACAAAGTATACAAAAATATAAAAACGAATTATCTATTAACGGTGATTTATCGTACCTTAATTTAGATTGGACACCAGTACCTATTGTACCTAAATTTGTAGATATTGTTGTTAATGGGATAGCTGAGAGAACATATGAATTAAAAGCGTATTCTCAAGACCCTTCATCAATACAAGAGCGAACAAATTACGTAAAAGATATTGTTGAAGACATGAAATTGAAAGATTTTAAAAATAATGTTACTGCGACAACTGGAATAAATACATTTAAAAGTGATATAAATAAGTTACCTGAAAATAATGATGAATTAGCGTTACATATGCAGTTAGATTATAAAGAATCTATTGAAATTGCACAAGAAGAAGCATTGAATAATTTAATGGATTTAAATAAATATGATTTAATTAAAAAAAGATTAGATTATGACATTACTGTTCTTGGTATAGCTGCAGTTAAAAATTCATTTAATACGGCTGAGGGAATTAAAATTGAATATGTTGATCCAGCGGATATAGTATACTCACAAACTGATTCTCCATATTTTGATGATCTTTATTACGTTGGTGAAGTTAGAAAAATAAGTATACCAGAATTAAAAAAACAATTTCCAGATTTATCTGATGAAGAAATTAAAGAGGCGGAAGGTATTGGTAGTAATCTACGTATGGCTAATAGATACAATCACGATGATGATGATGGGTTTATTAATGTGTTATATTTTGAATATAAAACATACCAAACACAAAATTATAAAATTAAAGAAACAGGATCTGGTGGAAATAAACCAATAAAAAAAGGTGGTGACTTTAATCCATCTATAGATGATAATACTAAATTTAAAAAAGCATCAAGGGCCATTGAGGTATTATATACAGGCGCTAAAATTATAGGTGTAGAAAATAATTTATTAAAATGGGAACTTGCTGAAAATATGACAAGACCAAAATCTGATGTTACTAAAGTTCAGATGAGTTATAGTATTATTGCCCCAAGATTGTATAAAGGTAAAGCTGAATCATTAGTTAGTAGAATGATAAGTTTTGCTGACATGATACAGTTAACGCATTTAAAACTACAGCAGGTTTTAGCAAGAATGGTTCCAGATGGTGTTTATTTAGATGCTGATGGTTTAGCTGAAGTTGATTTAGGTAACGGTACAAATTATAATCCACAAGAAGCTTTAAACATGTTCTTCCAAACTGGTTCGATAATTGGTAGATCAATGACGCAGGATGGTGAATTTAATCAAGGTAAAGTACCTATACAAGAATTAAATTCTGGATCGGGTAATGTAAAAATTGCAAGTTTAATTCAATCATATAATTATTATTTACAAATGATAAGAGATGTGACCGGGTTAAATGAAGCAAGAGATGGTAGTACGCCAGATAAAAACGCTTTAGTTGGTGTACAAAAATTAGCAGCAGCAAATTCAAACACAGCAACTAGACACATATTACAAGGTGGTTTATATTTAACATTAAAAACTGCGGAATCTTGCTCCCTTAGAATATCTGATGTACTTGAATATTCAAAATCAAGAAATCAATTTATTAATTCACTTGGTAGATTTAATGTTGGAACATTAGATGAAATTAAAAAATTACACCTTCATGATTTTGGTATTTTCTTAGAATTAACTCCAGATGAAGAAGAAAAACAACTTCTTGAAAATAATATACAAATGGCTTTGCAAAAAGATCAAGTATTTCTTGAAGATGCAATTGATGTTAGGGAGATTAAAAATTTAAAACTAGCAAACCAATTATTAAAAATTAGGAGACGTAAAAAAATTGAGCAAGATAGAATAATACAGATGGAAAATATTCAAGCACAAACTCAATCTAATGCACAGGCTGCCCAAGCTGCTGCACAAGCTGAAATCCAAAAACAACAAGGGATAGCGGGTAGTAAAGTTCAGGTGAATAAAGCACAATTATCATTTGATCTTAAAAAATTAGAAACTGAAGCTATGATTAAAAAGGAACTTATGCAACATGAGTTTGATTTAAACATGCGATTAAAACAAATGGAAGTTGATACATTAAAACAAAAAGAAGATGGCAAAGAAGATCGTAAAGATGAAAGAACTAGAATTCAAGCATCTCAACAAAGTGAGTTGATTGATCAAAGAAAAAAAGAAACTCCACCTAAAAATTTTGAATCCGCTGGATTTGATAGTTTAGGCGGTTTTGGTTTAGAGCAATTTGAACCGCGTTAAAATTAAAATTATTTTATAAAATTATATTATGGCAAAAAAACAAGAAAAAAAAGTAGTTGATAAAACTACCGAGAAAAAAGTAGAAACTCCAATGGGAGAAGAAACTAAGGTTAAAAAACGACCTAATACAATGAAAAACTTAAGGAATGATGACAGTACTGTTAAAGTAGATTTGTCAAAACCTATAGTAGAACAAGAAGAAGACAAGTCTGTTGAAGAAAAACAGGTGGAAAAACCTCAAGAAGAACAAGTTGATGATAAAGTTATTGAAAAAGTTCAAGAGAAAGTGGAAGATGAAAAAGATGAGGTTAAAAAAGAAGAAGAAACTGAACAACCAGTTTTGGAAGAAATTACAGAAGAAAAAACTGATGGTGTTGATGAAGAGAAAATTGAAGCAGTTGAAGAAGCAGTTGAAGAAGCTGTAGAAGAAGCACATAAAACTGGTCAAGATTTACCAGAAAATATTCAAAAAGTTGTAGACTTTATGGATGAAACTGGCGGTAATCTTGAGGATTATGTAAAATTAAATCAAGATTATAGTAAACTTGATGAAATGTCTTTATTAAAACAATATTACAAGCAAACTAAACCTCATTTAAATAATGAAGAAATTAGTTTTTTAATAGAAGATTCATTTAGATTTGATGAAGAAATAGATGAAGAAATAGACATTAAAAGAAAGAAATTAGCGTTTAAAGAGCAGGTTGCTAGCGCTACAAACCATCTAGACGGGTTAAAGTCTAAATACTATGCAGAAATCAAAAGTGGTGCTAAGTTAGCACCTGAACAACAAGAAGCTATTGATTTCTTTAATAGATATAATAAGGAGAATAAAGAATCTCAAAAATTAGCAGAACAACAAAAGTCTACATTTTTAAATAAAACCAATCAGGTTTTCGACAAAAATTTCAAAGGTTTTGAATACAATGTCGGTGATAAAAAATATAGATTTAATGTTAATGATGTAAATAGCGTTAAAGATACACAAAGCGATCTTAATAACTTTGTTACTAAATTTTTAGATAAAAATAATGTTATGGATGATGCTAAGGGTTATCATAAATCTTTATTTACAGCAATGAATTCAGATGCTATTGCTAATCATTTTTACCAACAGGGTAAAGCAGATGGGATTACTGAAGTTACTATGGATTCCAAAAATATAAATATGGATCCTAGAACATCAGGAACAACTACTGTTGACACTGGGGGTGTAAAATATAAAGTAGTTAGCGGCGATGATTCTAAGAAACTCCGATTTAAAATCAATAAATAAAAATTTAACAATTTAAATAAATAAATTATGGCAATTAACGCAAGTCCGGCAACAAACTTAAGAAGTACGCCGGCACCTACGAAAGAAGCTTTAGCTAGTAATTATGTAGATTTTACTACTACAGCTACTAAAGGATGGGCACAACAGTATGTTCCCGATATTATGGAAAAAGAAGCAGAAGTGTTCGGTAATAGAACTATTTCGGGTTTCTTAGAAAGAGTTGGGGCTGAAGAGCCTATGACTGCTGATCGTGTAGTATGGTCAGAACAAGGTAGATTACATTTAGCGTACGCTGTCACTCACATGGCAAGTAGTGACGCTGATGGCTTATTTACTGTTACAGCTGATTCTGATGGCAACGCTATCGATGGAACACCTGAACACGCAATAAGAGTTGGTGATCTAGTTTTAATTAGTGATGCGAATAGTACAGCTAGAGGTATTGTAACAAAATCTCCTGGCGATCCTACAGCCGCAAATCAATGTGCTGCTACAAAATTTGAAGCAAAATGTATAGACGATGACACCTTTCAAAATGCTGGAATAGCAGATGCAACTGGTGCAACGTGTTTAGTTTATGGTTCTGAGTATGTAAAAGGGGACACTGGTAGAGGAGAATCTGTAGATCCTGGGTTCAAATCATTTGAAAACAAACCAATTATAATTAAAGATAAGTTTGACGTTTCTGGTTCAGACGCTTCTGCGATTGGTTGGATTGAAGTTTCAGGTGAAGACGGACAAAATGGTTATCTATGGTATTTAAAAGGAGAAGGTGATACAAGACAAAGGTTCACTGACTACTTGGAAATGACAATGATAGAATCAGGTAAAAAAGCTAGTGATTCAACCGCTGCTGTTGATGGTACAGAAGGTCTTTGGGCCGCTATGGACGACAGAGGTAATTATTCAACTGGTATTCTTGGATCAGTCGCAGCTACTGATTTAGCAGAATTTGATGCTATTTTAGCAGAATTTGATAAAAACGGTGCTATCGAAGAAAACATGATGTATGTTAATAGAGCTACTGCTTTAGCAGTGGATGACATGTTAGGGGGTTTAAACCCACATGTATCAGGTGGTGTTAGTTATGGTGTATTTGATAATGCAGAAAACATGGCACTTAATTTAGGTTTCAATGGTTTCAGAAGAGGTTCTTATGACTTCTATAAAACTGATTGGAAATATCTTAATGATTATGGTACTAGAGGAGCACTAAATGATGTTGGTGCGAAGCGAAAAAGAGGTATTATTGTTCCAGCTGGAGTTTCATCTGTTTATGATGAAGCACTAGGTAAAGCAGTAAAAAAACCTTTCCTACACGTTAGGTATAGAGCTTCATCTGCTGACGACAGAAGGTTTAAAACATGGACAACTGGTTCAGTTGGTTCAAACATTACTTCTGATCTTGACGCGTTGGAGGTACATTACCTATCAGAAAGATGTTTAATTGTTCAAGGAGCTAATAATTTTATGGCTTTAACAGCATAACATTTTTTCACATAAAGAGTTAGGTGCTTCGGCACCTATCCCTTTATTTTTTTAACTTATTTAATTATATTATATTATGAACAAAACGAAAACAAAAAAAGCGAAAGCACCCAAAGTTGATACAACGTGGGAAATTAAAGATCGTACGTATTTATTACGTAGAGGATTTTCTCCACTATCTTATAAAATTAAAACATCGGATATATTTTATTTTGATGAAGATTTAGGATATGAAAGAGAGATAAAATATGTTGAAAATCAAAAAACATCATTTGTCGATGAGATGGAAGGTGATCAAAGATTAGCACATGTTATATTTAGAAACGGAGTTTTAAACGTTCCTAAAGAAAAACAAACACTTCAGAAATTTCTTTCTTTCCATCATCCGGAGAGAAATAAATTATATGAAGAACTTAATTTAGTAAAACAAGCTAAAGATGAATTATCTAATTTAGAAATAGAAATAGAGGCATTAAATGCAGCTAAAAATCTAGATATAGAGCATAGTGAAGCTATTCTTAGAGTAGAAATTGGTAGTGATGTTAACAAAATGGCATCAAAAGAAATACGAAGAGATATTTTATTAATGGCAAAAAATAACCCAAGGTTGTTTTTAGATTTAGCAGGAGATGAAAACGTAGAGCTTAGAAATTTTGGTATCAAGGCTGTTGAAGCTAGGATATTAACACTTTCTCCAGATCAACGTAATTTTACTTGGTCAAGTAATGCAAGAAAAGTAATGACTGTTCCGTTTGATGAGCACCCTTACTCTGCGCTAGCAGCATTTTTCAAAACCGATGAAGGTATTGAAATATATAAAAACATAGAAAAAAGATTAAAATAAATAATCACTTTATAGAGTAGTCATCTCTATTGAGGTGACTACACTATATAAAAAAGAAATTATGATTACAATTAATAATGTTTATAAAACTGTATTATCAATAATTAATAAAGAACAAAGGGGTTTTTTACCACCGAATCAATTTAATAAGATTGCAAAACAAGCGCAATTGGATTTATTAGATAAATCGTTTTATGAATATAATCGTTTTTTAAATAACAAAAAAACAAAAAGAGTTAATTCAGGGTATGCAGATATACCACAAAAAATAAAAGAAAAAATTGATGTATTTTATAAAATAGCTGCAAAAACTATAGGTAGTAGCCAAATAACTCTTGACACAGATATATACAAAATTATTAATGTATTATCTTCAGACACATTATTAGAAGAAATCAATCCAGTGGAATTACCATACATCAAATCTTCTCCACTAACAAATCCAACAACAGACTTTCCGGCATATTATTCTAATTCCACCGATTCTACCGGTGCAACTAAAATTAATATACTACCAACGTCATTAACTGGTAATTTAGATGTTCATTATATAAAAACCCCAACAGCTCCAGAGTGGAAATTTACATATGATAATTCAACAGAGCAATATGAATATTCAGGTGGTTCAATAGATTTTGAATTACACCCATCAGAGGAAGTGGATTTAATTATAAAAATATTAGCATATGCTGGGGTAGTTATTAAAGATCCAACGATAATAAAATCAGCATCAGACAATGAAGTATTAAACATTAATAAAGAAAACGCATAAATAACATGGCATTAGGTAAATTAACAGCACAAGGATATTATAAAGGAAATCAAATATTCCAAGGAGATGGAGCAACAAAAACGTTTACATTAACGGATAGTTTTTTTGATCCGATACCTACAGTAGAAGGTGAATTTAGTGTTTATGTTGATAACACATTGATACCGGCAACAAATTATACATACGAATCACCTGTTTTAACCTTTACAAACGTTGATGTCAACACTAATGTTCAAGCGGTAAGTGGTGCGCCATCATCAAACAAAACAGTAAGTATTGAGTTAGTTAAATATGATCAATCATATGGTAATTATCAAAATATAAAATTAAAAGATATTGTGAATAATTTTATGATTGGTTATGTTGGAGATGGTAAATTAATAGATAGCGTTAAACGATCTGATGTGTTATTCCACGCGCAGAGAGGTGTTCAAGAGCTTAGTTATGATGCATTGCGATCAGAATCATCACAAGAGATAGAAGTATCACCATCATTAAGTATGCCGTTACCACATGATTATGTAAATTATGTTAATGTATCTTGGATAAGTAACTCTGGTGATGAGTATATTTTACATCCAATAAGAAAATCAAGTAATCCAGAGGCATTATTACAAGATAGCGATTATAATTATATTTTTGATGCAGATGGTAAATTAACAACTGCAGAAAATTCAGAAACATGGAAAAGATTTAAAACTAACACGACAACAGAAGCTAGTAAAGAAGAATATTGGTACACTACACACCCAACGCACCAAGGTACTAGATACGGATTGTTCCCTGAGTTTGCACAAGAGAATGGTTGTTTCTTAATAGATCAAGCAAGAGGTTTAATACATTTTACATCAAACGTAAGTGGTAAAATTATTATGTTAAAATACATTAGTGATGGTATATACGGTGATACATTAATACATAAATTCGCAGAAGAAGCTATTTATAAACACATAGCATATGCTGTATTATCAAATAAAATTAATGTTCCAGAGTATGTTATCAACAGACATAAAAGAGAAAGAAGAGCTGCTATAAGAAATGCTAAGATAAGATTATCAAATCTTAAAGTTGAAGAATTAACCCAAGTAATGAGGGGTAAAGCGAAGCGTATTAAATAAAAATAAATGGCGGATATAAAAAATACTTTTATTAAGGGTAAAATGAATAAAGACCTTGACAGTAGGGTAGTCCCTGAGGGTGAATACCGTGAAGGTACAAATATTCAAATTTTAAATTCCGAAGGAAGTGATGTCGGAGCTGTTCAAAGTATAAATTCAACCACAAGAACTGGCGGAAGTAGTGATTTGTTTACATTACTTGGCGCATCAACTGTAAAAGGTGCTGTAAAACTTATTGATTTAACAGCGGCTTCGGAGATTATAGGTGACACCAATGCATTAACTGATGGTACATATACATTTTGTCAATTAGGAGGTGGTGGGACAGTAGGGTGGACACAAATAACATCCGGTAATGGTTGGGGTACTGGTTTATGTTTTCAAGTTGTTATTAGCAGTAAGGCTATCGTAAGTGTAACCGCTACAGTAAGTGGTTCAGATTTTTTGAATTTTCCTAATATAATACAAGTAACTTCGAGTCTCTCTAACGGTATGATTGCTAGTGGTAGTACTGTAAAATTTCAATTAACACTAACAGAAGATCATATACGCCCGTATAATCCAAATGTAATAGGATTTTATATTAATAACACAACTAGTAAATTTTATTGGTTTGTAACAAATTATGAAGGTAATGCTGAAGATCCAGATGAAAGAGTTGCGTTAGAATCTCTAAGTAATTTCTGTGGTATATACGAATTAGAAGAAGGTGGAACAGATATTAAATGTTTAGTAAAAGGAGCATTTTTAAATTTTAGTCAAAAAAGTCCTATTTATAATATAAACATGGTGGATGATTTATTATTTTGGACAGACAATAGAAATCAACCAAGAAAAATAAATGTTGAAACGGCTAAAACAGACGCTACAGATGATTTAAACCCTACATTTTATACAACAGAAGAGCAGATATCTGTTGCTAAATATTACCCTTGGAAAGCACCGAGAATAATAAAAGATTTAACAACTTATGCTACAGGGAATTTTACATTAAGTGGAAGTTCAACAGCATTTACTCTAAACTATACCAACAACCATTCATTAGCTGTTGATAACACCACAACTCTATATTTCACTATTAGTAATACGCTATATCGTGGTGTTGTAAGTGGTGTGAGTGACAGTGGTAGCGCGTTTACTGTTACTATTGGGCAGTTATATAATGACGCAAGTGGTGCAACCGCATCAGCAAATATAACATCATCTACAGAGTTGAGTTTTATAAGCACAGACACATCAATGATAGAAGCTACTGGTGGTAGTAACGTTGATACTAACTATTTAAAAGAAAGATTTGTAAAATTTGCATATAGATTTAAATTTAATGATAATGAATATTCATTGTTATCACCATTTTCGCAAGCGTGTTTTATACCAGAATTTTATAAACCAAGTTCAGCAGGTGATCCACCTAATTTAGCAAGTGGTGGTATAGATGGTGCAAGCGCTTCTGATAATGAAGAATTAGATGCTATTAAATCTACAGATTTAGCAAAAATGATAAACTATGTTAATCAATTAGATTTACACATAGATTTAGAACACCAACTTAAAGATTTGTATACAAAATTACATGTGACTCATATTGAAATTGTTATGTCTGAGGCAAACAATAGTACATTAAGAAGTATTGTTAGTAAAAATATAAAAAATGATACTACTACAAAACATTCAATATTTTCACATACATATAAATCAACGTTACCTTATAAGGTTTTACCTGAAAGAGAAATAACAAGGGTATTTGATAATGTTCCAGTAAAAGCAGGTGCGCAAGAAATTACTGGTAATAGACTGATATACGGAAATATTACACTTGGTCAAAGCATACCATCAGGTATTGACTATACTATTGGAACAACAACAAGATCATCACGTGCTTATAATTTAGATAAAGAATATCCAACCCAATCTTTAAAGCAAAGAAGAACTTACCAAGTGGGATTAGTTTTAGCAGATAAATATGGAAGGCAATCTTCTGTAATACTACCAACAACAAGTAATAATACTATATACAAAGTAGAAGAAGATAATTTAGGTGATAGCAACGACACTGGTTATGATGATGGAGTTGGATATTGCTTAACAACAACATTTAACTCACCAATTAATGCGGCAACATTATATAATGCGACATCAAATCCGCTTGGTTGGTATAGTTATAAAATTGTTGTAAAACAAACAGAACAAGAATATTATAATGTTTATGGACCAGGTTTAATTAAAGATTGGCCAGATGGAAACAGGAGAACGTGGTTGACATTACATGGTGATAATGTTAATAAGGTTCCAAGAAGTTTAGAAAAAAATGCAAATCCAGATATTGATGTTAGTCCTTCTGAAGCTATATTATTTCCAAAAGTAGTAAACACAGAAAGTAGCGGTACATTTTCAAATTCTGGTACTGTATCGAGTTTTAAGAAACTAAAAGTAATATCAATAGGACCACAAAAAGATCACGCGTTGTTTGAAACTGGCACAACACTAGATAAGCGCTTTTACGAAAAAGATAAAAATCACTTATTAGCAGAGATGGTTAATTCATTTGGAATTGATCCAGATGATTTTGAACCGTCTGCAAATGGAGGTATCCCATGGGATAATGATGAAGTAAAATTATGTGTACTTGAGACAGAGCCATTTGAAAGTGCTTTGGATATATACTATGAAACATCTACTACGGGTTTAATAACCGACCTAAATACAACGGTTAGTACTGGTGCTTCTATAGCATCTATTGATATTACAAATAATTCATTTCCAGAAAGTACTGCTGCTAATACATTTACAAATATAAAAATTGAAGTAAAAGATCCAGAAGGAACGGTTGTATCAGACGCAACGGTCACTGCTGTGATTACAGACAAAGATGGTAATGCTGTTCCAACAACAGGTTCAACCAACGCTTTAGTTGTTGCTCAAAATTCAAGTGACAACAATAAGTATACATTAAAAGTTGTAGGACCTTGGTATTATAATAATGATGGTAATACAAAAAAATTTACATTAGACATAACAGCAACAAAAAGTAGTGACACAGTTACTGGAACTTTTGATATTTATTTATCAAATGTTGATGTTGTTCTTGTGAATAGTACAGGTTTTAGTCCTACTAGTCCAAAATTACTAGATGCTACAATATCATCTGGCGTAACATTAACAACTGCAACAGGAGATAATGGAACAGCAATTTCATCATTGACAGCTACTAATTTATCATACTCTATAGACAGTGTAAGATATCCAGCAGGAGCTGATGGAACTGGGGGTGTATTATATACGTCATCTACTAGCCCTTCGCCTAATGCTATTTTTGGTTTATTTAGTATTAACGCAACAAGCGGTGTGTTAACTACAGCTGATGAAATACAAAGTGTAGGTAATTATGATATTGATATTAAAGTAATAGATTTAATGGCATCACAAATAGCAACTGATGATGATACTGAAATATTCCGATTAACAGTCTCATCACCAACGACAAAAAACTTTTGGTTTATGGCACATGTTGACGATAATGACCAAGATAATGATGATCCAGGTGGTGAACATATTTACAAAGGATTTGAAGTTCTTAATAGCCGTGGTAGTATTGATGGTTGTATATCATCATCAAGTGTTAGGATGCATATTGGTTGGAATTACCCAACCGCTGATCATACTAATATTAATCATAGTTCAAATTGCTTTGGTGGTAATAGTGGTGTATGGAGACAAGGTTTACTATTGCCCGATGAAAGTTCAACTAGTGATTCTTCAACCCATAAATATTACCAAACTATCACTTATGGTGGTAATTCTACAGCTCTTCATTCTTTAAAATCTGAAGAAGAGGCAGATTATAGATTATTAAGTTGCCATGAATACTCATCGGATATTATAGAAGACGGGAATCAAGATATTGAAATAGAATTTAAAGATATATATTTATGGATAGATGATTCAACATTAGTAAATGCTATTGCCCCAACAACAGGTTCTCCTACGAAAAAAGTAAAAATTACTTTAACAGAAGAAAATCCAAGTGGTACAGGCGATAGAATACTTATACAAAATTTATATCATGAATCGACAGCAACAAATAAACCAACCGTAACAACACTATCCCAAGGTGGTAAAAAAGTGCAGTTAAATAAGTTTAAAGTTGATGGCATTAGCGGACACAAATCATTAACTGAAGTAATTGAAGGCGCCGCGACATACCAACATAACAATTCTAATTCTAATGTGGCATATTCAGCATATGCACCACAGGCGTATTCTATATTAGGTGTTCCAGGATATGGCGGTGCTCAGGGTGTTGCTCCAAAATATATGATGCGAGAAAAATACATCTATAATTTGAAAGTAGAATTTGAAGATGTGTAAAAATTAAATAAATACAAAAAACAAGTAATAATATAATAATGGCTACAACTCTATATATAAGTTATTTTAATACTTTTGGAATAAAATCTAAAAGTAAAAATTGGCATTTTGAAGAGTCAAGAATCAGAGGTGGGTATAATGACACATCTATGAATCTTGGTGTAAGGGCACATATGGTAAACGAAGACTATAGCCAACAAAACCGTAATAACACAATGATTTATTCTGGTATTTATAACTCCAGAACTGGTGTTAATGATACTAATGTTTTTAGTATTGGGGAGGATATAACAAAATCTGTTGATGCAGCTAATGGTGATATTAATAAACTTTATGCTGAAGAAAATGATATGTTAATTATCCAAGAAGATAAAACCAGTAAAATATTAATAGATAAAGACGCTATATATACCGCAGAAGGACAACCGTTACAAGCAACATCTAACGTGGTATTAGGAAATACAGTAGCATATTTAGGTGAATATGGTACTATTAATCCAGAGTCTTTCTGTAGTTATGCTGGAAGAAAATATTGGGTTGATAAAAATAGAGGGGCAGTTTTAAGATTATCACGAGATGGTATTACTGAAGTATCAAGCTATGGTATGAAGGATTTTTTTAGAGATAACCTTAAAGACACAACATTAGCCGTTGGGTCATTTGATACATATAAAAAACATTATGTTATATCACTACAAGGTGTTAATGTAAATAATGATCAAAATAAAAAATATTATACATTAAACTTTGATGATAGAATTAACGGGTGGATTACATTTTATACATTTAAACCAGCTTTTGGTGGAAGTTTAAATGGCCAATATTATACAATTAAAAATAATGAAGAGACAACAGATGTACAGGATTTATCTATATGGAAACATCATGCAGACTCTTCTGTTGTTAATAAATTTTATGGAGCAAGTGCTATAAATTCAAAAATTAACTTTGTAGTTAATGGTGGTC
>Ga0315316_10002036_pt1 | contig 14444 bp, 12 predicted proteins | sample M160m3416metaG_FD_203702 | JGI IMG/M metagenome (GOLD analysis project Ga0315316, IMG submission 203702) | Ammonia-oxidizing marine archaeal communities from Monterey Bay, California, United States - M1 60m 3416 | ecosystem: Environmental > Aquatic > Marine > Intertidal zone | place: USA...
GAAATTTAGCTTGGTTAGGTAAGCCTATGGGATATTTCTATGCCTTATCAATCGTGATTGGGTGCATGGGGATTGGAAATATGTTTCAGTCAAATCAAGCATTCGAGCAGTTCGTGGTAGTAACTGGCGGCGAAACAGGATTTTTTGCCGACAAAGGTTGGCTCTTTGGGGGAGTCTTGGCCAGCATAGTTGGGGTCGTTATTCTTGGCGGAATCACCAGTATTGCCAAAGTAACCAGCAAACTCGTTCCATTTATGGCGGGGATTTACATCATCGGCTCACTAACGGTAATTTTTCTCAACGCCGAAAGGGTGCCCTGGGCAATTGGCGCGATAGTTACAGAGGCATTCAACTCAAGTGCTGTAGGCGGCGGTATGCTTGGTGTAATGATTATGGGTTTTCAGCGTGCGGTTTTCTCAAATGAGGCAGGCATAGGATCGGCAGCTATCGCCCACTCAGCTGTAAAAACTCAGGAACCAGTTACTGAGGGTTTTGTTGGATTAATGGAACCCTTTATCGATACCGTTGTAATTTGCACTTTGACCGCTCTGGTTATTTTAACCACTGTCTATGAGCCAGAATTGGCTGGTGCAGGTATGCAAGGCATTGAGCTTACTACACGCGCTTTCGGTACCACTCTTGCCTGGTCAGCCATTCCACTAGCATTAATAGCGATTCTGTTTGCGTTCTCGACGCTCCTATCTTGGTCGTATTATGGTTTGAAAGGTTGGACCTATATAGTAGGAGAATCCAGAAAAGCAGAGAATATTTTTAAGATTATTTTTTGTTTGTTTGCAGCTCTCGGCTGCATGGTTCAATTGGATGCGGTTCTTGAATTCTCAGACGCCCTGGTTTTTGTAATCGCCTTACCGAATATCATTGGTTTGTACATTCTTGCACCAATCATCAAGAAAGAACTTAATAGATATCAGGAACGGCTACGTAATGGCGAAATTCAGAATTTGCGAAAACATTTGAGTAGGTAAGGAATCAGACTAAGACTAAGACAGTTGTTTGTAGTTGCTTTCAACTATCTCTTCTTTTTGAATTTGAATAGTCAGGATAGATTCATTTTATTCCTAGCCCAATTCGTTCACCGAGTTGCTGTTCCAGGTATAGACGCCAAATAGTACCTCTAGATCCGAATTTAAAGATCAGTATGATCGGGGTCCATGGAGCCGAGCCTGTAAAGATTTACTTGTAACTGATTCATAAAAATATTTATTAACTGCATCTCATTACTAGTAAATAATGTTTGAAGCTCTTGGTGAGCATGCATCAGCATTCGGTTTTGCTGTGCGACCAGATCATCAATGCTTAGTTCGCTTGGATTTGGAGAATCATTGGCAGACATTCTTGCATGCTTAACAAGTATGTCTAACACGAGCGATTGTCGTTCGTTGCTTAGGCTGCCAGCAGAACGAGCGAGCTCCGCGGCATAGTCTTGTTTTAGTTGAGCGTCAGAAGGGCCATCTGTCTGGCGATCTAAAACACTTAACTCAACAGAATTTAGTAATGGCGCCAATTTATCACGCAGATAAGCGTGATTGCTGACGGCTTTTAATTCTTCTGGACTAGCCTTGCCAGAACTTACTTCGGCACTGAGTTTTGCGCGTTCGCTCAAAACCTCTACCAGCAAAGACTCGATCTGATTTTTTCGCGCTGCATTTCCAGACAGAGATTCAAGAAATATTCCAAATTGAACATTTATTTGCATTCGCGCAGTTTCTTCAAACCTCGTGCCTGCCTGACTGCGCTCAATCATTGCTCGCACAGAGTCTGGAATGTTCGAATCCTGTCCAAAAATGTTACTGACATAGAGTAAAGTTATTACTGTAATAACAAGTTTATTTTTCATGACATTAAATAACTTATAATCTATGTATTATTTCTTATTTTACCGGACGTACGTAACGCTTGATTCCACCTACCGGCCCAACTTCAGCGCCAAAAATATTGCCATGGCTGTCAGCTACTACACCCTCGGCCGTGCATGTCCCTCGACAATCTGGCTGTGGGTCTGGAATTAGGAACTCAACTTCGCCTGTAATTGCACTTCCTACTCGGATACCGCGTGTCCATGCACCGTGATCAGCATTTACTGAACCTGATTCAGAATCGGCTGCATAAAGCACATCATGCTCATCAATATAGATCCCGCTATTGCGGCTGAATTGGTGCCAGATATCTAAGAGATTACCTTCTTGATCGAATATTTGAATACGATCGTTGCCACGGTCTGCAATAAACAGACGACCTTTTGAATCCATTGCCATTCCGTGAGGTTGACGAAACTGCCCAGGACCCATGCCCCATTCACCAAAAGAAAATAGATGGTTGCCCTCCGCATCAAACTTATGGACGCGATTAGGAGTGTTTTCAGCACTAGAATGTCCTTCGCCGACAAATATTGAGCCATCTGGTGCAACATGTACGTCATTGGGAGTGTAGAAATATTCCTCATCACGACCACCGCCCTTCGTGCCGAGGGACATTAGATGTGCGCCAGTTGGACTAAATTTATGAACCTGGTGGCCATAGGTTTCACCAGAATAATCCTGTACTTGATCTGTCCCACGGGCATCAGCAACCCAGACATTTCCATCGTGGTCTACATGAATGCCGTGAGGCCAGGTGATATAGCCTGCACCAAAGCTGCGGACAAGATTGCCATTCTTATCAAATAGCATGATTAAGTTTGTATCCGGGCTGCCAACACAGGCATTAATGTTGCCGCCACAGCGTTCAGCGACCCAAATGCTCTCTCCGTCAGGATGGATATCCACAGTACTTGAGGAACCCCAGTCACGCCCTGCGGGCAGCTGAAAGTAGCCAGTTTGAGTGATGTAAGGGTTTGGTAAGTCGTTTACTGGCGGCATGTCTGATTGCGCAAACACTAAGGCTGGAGCGGTAATTAGTGTTAAAAAAGTGGTTTTTAATCTTGTGCGTATGGACATCGTGAGCCCTCTCAGGTTTGTTCTATTGAACGAATACGTGATCAGCAAGAATAAAACAGGAGATGCCATTGATTCAATGAAACTTAGAAGAATTGTTCTTATTGTTACAGATTGTCAAACTATTGAAATAAATACATTTACTTGCTTTTGGAGGATATAACTGGCGCGAGAGTGGTAAGTCTGGTTCAGACTGACTGATAACCCGTATAGGCCACTCATCGTCTAACAGCTTAAGTATTTCGATTGTGAATTAGGGGGCAAGATAAACGACTGGTTTAATCAGTTAGTAGTGGCTGACTAAATTAACCATTAATAAATATTAGAAATAGATTTTATTAATGCTGTTGCAACTGATCTTCATAAAATAGCAAACAGGTATTCTTTAAGTGGTGTCAGATTATTTTATTGACTAGGTCTTGCAAGGGTAATACTCATCATAAAATCCATATCACCATCCAATATTGTGTCACCCGCAGGCATTTCGTTTTCATCAAAGATATGTGCCATTAATGTATTAACTTGAGGCAGGCTCAAGCTGCCAGGTTGATCAAGCGGCATGGTGTTGGCAATTCGCGCATAGAGCGCTGCAGCGGGTACACCGGCCCAGATAGCATCGAATGAGCGCCCGGTAAATTCCTGCACACTGTGGCAACGTTGGCAAAGAGTTTCGAATAGCGCTGCACCGCGTTGTGCTTGTTGTGCAGTATAAATACCGTCCATTGAGGTCTCTGGTGCTTGTTCGGTGCAGCTTGCGAGCAGCATTAAAATAAAAGCAACTACTGCTCGCGTCATCCCTGATGGCATTGAATTATGGCCTAGGTGGATTATCGAATTGCAAAGCTGAAGGGCACTGATCACCTGTGGAGTCTCCCCGTACCCAGGCTTCTAGAGCCTGACGTTCAGGGTCGTCTTTCGAATACCAGCGTCTACCGCCGTTGTGCATCAGGTCTCCTCCTGCGTCGGGGTGAAGTGGTTTGTGCAAGAAGCGGCTATAATCTGGTCGCCCGGGGTCGACGAAACTGAGGAGTTCTTCAAATGCTTGCTCAGACTGCTGCACGGTCCAGTAGCTGTTTTCTGGTGGAGGCACAGCAAACTGTCCACTGTGACATTCCGTGCAGGGCATTGCATTGTCAATTGGATTGACAAAGATGGGCTGCACACAAGAACGGAAGAACGCAAAGTCAACGTCAACTATGGGTTCTGCACCAGCATTTGGGTCTCCACTAGCGATCCATTCAGAAATTAAACGGTATTCGCTGTGATTTGTTGAGTCCCAGAATATGCCGCCGGAATGACTTTCCCCGCCAGCCGTGGGGGCGAGCGGAGCCATGAGTAAGCGGCTGGTTTCCGGTGCACTAGGATTAACCAGCATCGCTACATTTTGAAAATTTTCTTGTGACTGCGCTTCAGTCCAAAATACTTCCCCATTTGCTTCAGTTAATGGGACTAGGCCCAAAGGAGCATTTGCCTGGACTGTATGACAAGCCACACACGCAGTGTCGGAGCCAACGAAACCGCCGCGATAACGAATAAAAATTGGTTCAACTGATTCTTTATAAAATGCGTAATCTAACCCTTTAGGAGTATCACTGCTTGACGTTCCGCTTCCAGCCTGAGTTGCGGAAGGCATAGCAGGTGAAGATTCTTGTTCACTGCAGGCTACAACCAACAAAGTAATTGCGGTTAAAAGCAGCCATGATTTTGAACGGCTTATCATGGCGCCTCCCCTTCCCAATCTGCTGGCATGATGGCTGTAAAAATTCGTTTAGGTGCTTGTCCTACTGGGAAGCGTTTGATCACCTCCTGCGTGTCTACGTCTACAACAGCCGTTTGATTGTGGCCTGATACGCCAACCCAAAGGTGTTTGCTATCGGGGGTCGTAGTAATCCACGCAGGGTTGCCAATATACACCCTTCCCAAGTACTCAAAATCTGGGAAGGAGTAGCCATAGATATGAGACGTGGCACGACTGGAATGCCAAACCTGGCTCTGGTCAGGCAGGACAACTACGCCATGGCTTGGTGCACTCTGAATACCATCGGCTGTCTGATCCATGCGGTCCCAGGAATCTATTGGCGGGCTGATTTTGTTGAGCACCTCTTGAGTTTCCCAATCAATTTCCCAGAATCCATGCCAGCCACCTACGTTAACAAGCATCGAGCGGGTTGAACCATCTTCATTTACGGTGAAGGTCAAAGGCCTAACTCCGCCAGTGAAAGGGTTTTGCGAATAAGGGATAGTCATTTCGAACAAAACTTCATCGGTTTCTGTATCTATCGCAATAATTTCGCTGGCACCAATCATGCCGCCAACTGCATAACGACCATCTGGAGTAACAAAGGTATTGTGGACACCACCACCAGTTTCGATGTTGGCAATAATTTCATTGCTGTCCATGGAGATCACCTGGATCAGTGGCTCGGCAATGATTGCCACATATACTTTCCGCGCAGTCATACTGGCGGAAAGATTGTGAGGGCCTGCTGCTAGCTGAATTCGATCAGTGACTTCAAAGGTTCGTGAGTCGACGACATCGACCGTATGATCGTACTCATTGGTGAAATAGTAATGGGTCCCGTCGGCATGCACTGTTGCGCCGTGGTTATGGGGCAAGTTTTCGATGTAACCTACCTGCTCCATAGTCTCTGGATTGAATACATAGACATCATCACCGGCGGAATTTGTCTGAAGAATACGAACTGGGCGATCGGTAATCGGCCCGTTTACAAAATCTGAAATATAGGTCTGAGCAAAGAGAGACGTGCTCAACCATTGCATACCTATAATCGCCAGGCCGCAGCCAATCAGTTTTTTCACAGGGACCTCCAAGATTATTCTAATTATAGTATTTGTGAGACTTCTTCCCTCATTGTAACAACAGGACAGTCAATAATTCTAGGAAAGGGGTGCGAGATTAACGGAAAGTTGCTGAATGCACCTTCCAGTCAATTTTCACAAATGTGGAGAATTTAGAGGAAAATGATGCCCAGCTTTTACAGAAGATAGCTCCGTATTAAAAAGTTAAAGCAGGGTATTCTCGCTAGCTTTTTGATACAGATGAGGGATTTTGCTAAGCGTGGAATTGAGACTTAAGCCATCTATGAAAATTCACGACATCATATTCTTGTGGCATAAGCACTCCCCGCTTGTGCGCGAGAGATTTTACTCCACGTTGATTTAGTTCACACACTTCAGCGTCCTCCTTTAGGATTTCCACTCCAAAGTCTACGATTTTTGACAAATCGAATTGTTCGAGATCTAAAGATTCTTTTGCTAAAAGCCAATCTGCTTTAAGCGATATTGTTTCGGGGCCATCAGGTAATAAGGAGACTGTTCTAACATAGTCAGCATGCGCAACTATAAAAACCGAAGGTAAAGATTGGAGGTAAGTGTATCCTGCTTGAATCTCATTAGTGGTTAGACCAGAAAATTGGGTTCCTTGTAACTGACCGTCGGTAGTCCAGCTTTTTGCTCCATGTTTTAGACCACCACAAAACCTGGGATCGCCGTCATTCTGGAGCTTCTCCCATCCTTGTTCATCTTGTTTGCTCACAAAGGTACGTTGATAGATAGGCACCATGTCACACAGTGACTTGTGAATGCCGGGACAGTGATAGCACTCTACGAAATTTTCCCAGAAAATTTTCCAATTGCATAAAATTTTTGTTTCATAACTATGTGCTAGAACTAGCTCTTCCAATGGCCAGCTGTCGAGGTGATTTGGCGAAGGGTCAAGGGATGAGTCAAACGAATGTATTTCACTTTTATCTAGATTTACGAATAAGCTGCCTTTCCATCGTTTTACTGACACAGGATAGAGTGAGTAATCTGCTGGCTGAAAATCGTCTGTTCGAATCAAGTTTGGAGTTCGAATGAGTTCACCATCTAGAGAGTATGTCCAACGATGATAAGGACAGGAGATAGTTTTAGATTTAAGGTTACCCTGTTCTTCACTGCACAATTCAGAGCCTCGATGACGACAAGTGTTGTGAAAGCCTTTGATTTCGCCTTGTTCGTTCTTTACCAGCAATAGATTCTGTGATCCTATACGGAGGGACTTAAAATCCCCCTGGCGCGCTAGCTCGCTATCTCTTCCGGCGTAAATCCAGTTCTTGTACCAAACGTGTTTAAGTTCCTCTTCGAAAGCCTCATCACTATAATAGTCTTGTGATTCTAGTGATGGTTCAACTTGAGAAAGGTTATTGTAGTTTTTAGAATTTGCCATAGGAAAAGATACGTACTGACCAATATCGATTTGTATAAGTTAAATCCGCTGTAACACTTAATCGCACTTTTTGATTTTGTTTTGAAATGATGGCATGTTTCTTCCCTGCTAACTACGTCTAAATTAAGGGAAAGAAAAAAGAGAATAAACTCACCCCGAAAGCCCGTTTTAAATTGCTCCTTCAGAAACCAATAAGATTTAATTTACGACCTTAATGTTGATATTCGCTGATGCTTAGACAAAGTCCTTTTTATAATTTTCTGAATCGTCGAATTGATTTAACTTTTAGTCAATTTGAGTCAAGCCATGACCTAGATATTGACTACATCAACTGGAATGAGTTTCTGCTTCCGAATGATTATGGCGATCCCAAGCAAGAGTATGAAGCTATTAGAAATCGAGTCGCGCTTTTTGATGTGACACCGATGCGTAAGTTTAAAATTCTGGGGTCAGAAGCGGGTCGATTTTTAGATCATTTGGTAACTCGCCCTGTATCTTCTGCAGCCCCAATGCAGGGACTCTACGTAGTCTTTTGTAATGAAGATGGAAACCTCAAAGATGATGCGATTCTCTACAAATTTGCAGAGGACCATTATTGGTTAATGCCATCGGATATTGACCACCGTCCTCATTTCGCCGCTTTGTGTAAGCAATTTGAGATATCTGAAGTTTCTATTAGCGAATGCACTATGGACTTTGCTGGCATGGCGATTCAAGGGCCATTATCAGCAATGCTTGTTAAGCAATTAGGTGTACCTGACTTAGAACTCCTCAAGCCCTTTCATGTAATGGACTTCAAGCTTCAGGGAACATTGATACGAGTTGCTCGTATGGGTTTTACTGCTGATTTAGGTTATGAGTGTTGGATGCCAATTGAATTTGGTTCCCATTTTGAAGCCTTATTAAAAAATGCGATAGATAATTTAGGAGTCTCTGCCCATGGCTATGGTCTGACTGCTCTAGAGGTATGCCGGATCGAAGGTGGTTTTATTGTTGCTGGTTGGGATTGCGCAACAGAAATTGATCCTTCACCAGGGTTTGAACGAACACCTTTTGAGCTCGGCCTCGGTTGGCTGGTTGATTTAGAGGGGTGTGAATTTGTGGGCAGAGATGCGTTACTTCGGGAAAAAGATATAGGTGGTCGTTACGTAAAAAGGTGCTTTATCGCTAATGGGCGTTCGATCCCAGATGAAGGCTCTGAGGTGTGGGGGCAAGTCCTAGGCAAAACCATTGTTATTGGGACAGTCAATTGCGCTAGTTGGTCTTGGGGGTTGGGAAAAGCTATTGGAAATGCGTCAATTTTTCGTGAATACATGAATCTTGAGACTGGAGAATTAAAGCTAGAGGAAATGGTAGTTGGGGTGCAGCTAAAGAAGGGGCCCCTTATCAATTTAAAAAGAAATAGACAGGTTCCGGCACCTATTCCAAAAACGTCGACCGAGCTTAATTAGAAACTCAATACATTTGACTCTTTAACGTCTTCCATAACCACATAGGTTCTAGACGCTGATACTCCTGGCAATGTGAGTAGTGTTTCTCCTAATAATTTTCGATAAGCTGCCATATCGGCCACTCTGGCTTTGATTAAATAATCAAAATTCCCCGACACCAAATGACATTCAAGTACTTGAGGTAATTTGCGCACCGCCTTGGCAAAATCATCAAAGACTTCCGGTGAGGTTCGGGCCAAATCTATTTCCACAAACACCAATAGTTCCACATTTAGCAACGAAGGGTTTAATCGTGCGTAATAGCCTTGAATAAACCCATTTTTTTCCAGACTTCTTACCCTTTCGGCACAAGGAGTTGCGCTTAGATTGGCTTTTCTTGCGAGCTCAACGTTTGTGATGCGCGCATTTTCCTGCAGCTCGTGAAGTATTAGTAGGTCTTTTTTGTCTAGTGAAATCATCTTTATATAAACAATAAAATAGGTAAATAAGTCTAAATCAGATTAATAAAAAAGATAATAACGTGATTTATACTCTAATAAAAGGCAGAAGCTCTAATACGTATTTAATTATAATGGCCCGTGATCCAGACTGGAGTTAAATAGATTAACAAGACTACTTTGTAGTTTTGGCGCTAATAAATTAGGAGTTATTGTTATGCGTATCGGAGTTCCCAAAGAAATTAAAATTCACGAATACAGAGTAGGGCTTATTCCTGCTGCAGTTAGAGAGATTACCCAGGCAGGACATAAGGTATTTCTAGAAAGCAACGCAGGTATTGGCAGCGGGTTTGATAATGCCAGTTATGTAATAGCGGGTGCGACAATCCTTGAAACTGCCGAAGAAATCTTTGGCGAGGCGGAAATGATTGTAAAAGTCAAAGAACCGCTGGCTAGTGAGCGAAAACTCCTTCGGAGCGACTTGACTTTGTTCGCGTACCTTCATCTTGCGCCGGACCTTGAACAAACAGAAGATCTAGTTCAAAGCAATGCAACTTGCATCGCGTATGAGACGGTCACTGATGCCAGGGGGCAGTTACCTTTGCTTGCACCAATGTCTGAAGTCGCTGGGCGCATGTCGGTTCAAGCCGGGGCTATGTGCCTGGAAAAATCTCACGGAGGTGCAGGTTTGTTGCTTGGCGGTGTGCCAGGGGTTGAATCAGCTAACGTTTTAATTCTAGGTGGCGGCGTGGTTGGTAGTAATGCTTTGAAAATGGCTGTCGGTATGGAAGCTAATGTAACTGTAGTAGATAAATCGCTCGATACTTTGCGGGACCTCGATGAGAAATACGCTAATCGAATTCAAACAATATATTCAACACAAGAAGCCATCGAGACTTGTGCGCTTAATGCAGACCTTATTATCGGTGCCGTGCTTATTCCAGGTGCGGCTTCACCAAAACTAGTAGGTACTGATTTAATTAAAAGGATGAAGCCAGGCTCTGTCGTGGTTGATGTTGCGATCGATCAAGGAGGTTGTTTCGAAACTTCTAAAGCAACCACCCATGACGATCCAACTTATCTTGTCCATGATGTTGTTCACTATTGTGTGGCGAATATGCCTGGAGCAGTCGCGAAAACGTCTGCAATTGCGCTAAATAATGCCACGCTTCCTTTCGTGTTGCAGTTAGCTAATCAAGGCACACTAAAAGCATTGCAGAGTAACTCTCATTTATTTGAAGGTCTAAATGTTTGGAAAGGGCGGGTAATTAACGAACATATAGCGCAGCAACATGGTTACGAGTTTAATACCATTGGTCCAGGTCAGCTCAGCGTTGGTACACACTGAGTAAGATAGGGCCTAGCAGATAGAAAATTCCTTGTTTCTGCCGCTTCAAAACAAACCGTTTTGGTTACTAAATGCCAGACATATTTAGTAAATGTATTCACTGTTCAGATAAGTCTGCTGGGCAATGCTCGAAAAAGTTAAATAGTGCGATATTAGGAGAGCTTGTAATGATTTTGGGAAGCTGTGCTTGTGGATCAGTTCAATACAAAGTTGATGGTGAACTAAAAGATTTCAGCCATTGCCACTGTTCAATATGCCGTAAGCTTCATGGCGCAGCCTTTGCGACCTGGGGCGGTGTGGGTCGAGCTAACTTGTATATCGATAAAGGCGGGGAATTGCTCAAGGCTTATTCATTTTCAAAAAGTACTGACAGTATTTTTTGTTCAAAATGCGGGTCTCCAATTTTTGCAGACTATAAGCCCAATCAAAAAAAAATATATCTGACTCTCGGCACCGTCGATACTAAACTTGATTGCCCCCCCGGGTTTCATGAATTTGTAGGTTCGAAAGCCCCATGGTTTGAAATTACCGATGACCTGCCTCAATTTAGAGAGTCGAGTTAAATTTAATCTGGTCTTTGATCTGTATTTCTCATTAGCAGATTAAAATCTGCCAGCCTTACCTTGGTCTGCCGAGAATATTTGGTCTAATTTCTAATTACCGAAATAGCGAAGATCCCTATAGTTGTTAAACATAATTCAGCCAATCTTCGAGTCACTGACAATCTAACTAGTCGGCGAGCATTAGTTCGAATAAATCCATGAACAAAGCTGTCATATCTGTTAATTTCATCATTTCCATGGAATATGCAGCGCGCAGAGCACAACAATCCGTAATTAGATCGAAAGTTATTTTTTAGACAGGTAAAGATTCTCAAATGCGAACTACAAACGAGTTAAGCTCAGAAGCTCTTTTTAAAGAAACAATAAATCTTATTAATAAAGGTGACTTGGCTGGCGCTGTAGCAAATTGCCGCCGAGCGGTTGCTGCTGATTCGTCAGATGTATCCTCGATCGCCTTGTTAGGTGCGATTTTGATTAAAACTAAAGAGCCAATTGAAGCTGAAAAGTACTTACGCAAAGCAATAGACCTGGCACCTACGTTTGCAAAGCCTCATGAAGATTTAGGTTATTTGTTGTTAGAGACCGACTGTTCTGCTGAGGCGGTGACATGTTTAGAGAATGCAACTCGTCTAGACCCCAAGTCTGAAAAAGCATTTTATATGCTTGGAAAAGCTTATTCGAAGATTGGTGATGGACAGAAATCGGACGCAGCCTATGAAAAATCATTCGGGTTAAATCCCGAAAGGAAAAAATTAGCCCATGCAGCAGAACACCACAAAGCAGGGCGTTATAAAGAAGCAGAAATGCTCTATCGAGAAACGCTAAGAGATTATCCAAACAATGTAGATGCAATGCGTATGCTTGCAGGAATTGTTGCTTCGCAGTCTTTTGTCGAAGAGGCAGAGTCTCTATTTCGAAGAGCATTATCTTTAGCCCCTGATTATGGGCTCGCTTTTTTGGATTTTGGTACGCTATTACAGGATCAGCATCGATATGCAGAAGCTATTGAATGTTTTGCACGTACAGCAGCTCTGGAGCCCAAAACACCTAAACCCCATTATTTTTTGGCATCTATTCTTGCACAAGTTGGCAAAACTTCCAGTGCACTAAAAGCCTATCAACATGTTTTAGAACTTAGTCCAAAACATGCCGGCGCCTTACTTGGAATTGGACATACCTTAAAGACTATCGGTAAACAAGAAGAGGCAATTGATGCTTATCGGAACTGCATAAACTTGCGCCCAGACAATGGTGAGGTCTATTGGAGTCTTGCAAACCTCAAGACCTATAAATTAACTTCTGCAGATATAACTAGAATGGAATCCGCAATCGATTCAGATGAAGAAATTAACGATGTATCCAAAGTTAATTTCTTGTTCGCGATAGCGAAGGCGAAAGAAGACGCTGGAAGTTTTAAAGAGGCGTGGAAATACTATTGTGAGGGCAATGATTTGCAACGATCTCTCGAGTATTACGACCCTGTGGATACGGAATCCACCAACAATGACTTAGTTAAGGTCTTTGACAAGAACTTTTTAACAAAAAATATCGAATCAGGATGCAAGGACGCTGCGCCTATCTTTATTGTTGGGTTGCCTCGATCCGGGTCCACATTAATAGAACAAATCCTCGCCAGTCATAGCATGGTTGAAGGTACGTCCGAACTGCCGTATTTAGGGAGGGTCGCCACCTCTCTGAACCGCAATAGAGCGGACGGTATAAATTATCCTCAGGCAGTTTCGGAATTAAGTTCCAATCATCTGGAGGCTTTAGGGCAGCAGTATCTGAGCAAGGCAAAGTTTAATCGGCAATCTGATAAACCGAGATTTATTGACAAAAACCCAAACAATTTTGCGTCCGTTGGTTTTATTCACAAGATATTGCCCAACGCCAAAATTATTGATGCACGCCGCTATCCTTTAGATTCCACATTTAGCTGTTATCGACAATTATTCGCTAAAGGACAAACCTTCGTTTATGACCTGACGGATATTGGTGAGTACTATATTCAGTATCTGAGAATGATGGATCACTGGCACGACGTATTGCCAGGGCGAGTACTTACTGTGCAATACGAAGACCTGGTCTTTGATCTTGAAAATTACGTAAGAAAGTTATTGGAGTATTGCGAGTTACCCTGGGAAGATTCCTGTTTAAAATTTTATGAAACAGACAGACCGGTCCGTACAGCCAGCTCAGAACAAGTGCGTCAGCCGGTATACACAAAGTCTGTACACTACTGGCGAAACTATGAAGACGAATTAGCAGAGCTCATTGAAGTTCTGGACCCTATCTTGCAAAGGTTTAAGCACTACGAGCATATTAATCGAGTGTGAGCTTTAAGGATCGATTGAATTAGAAGGGCCAGACTTCTAACCCATGAATTGAATTTCTAATGTCCATTGACAGATTGTGGCTACCTGCATTCAAGGAATCGCCAAAACTATAAAGTGAAATTGTAGATGGCGAAGACCCGCCGGCAATTAAATGTTCAGACACTACACACAGCCCTCGTCCAAATCCTTGTCTTGCAACCTGAGTATTATCCAATTCAGTATGAGTAAGTAGCTCTGCGTCGAAAAAAGGAACCGGGAATTCCTTTGATGCCCCATCTCTTCCTATATACTTAACAACATTGCTCTGCGTGTCGTTGAATATAACGCCATTTCCAAAGGGTTGAGCATTATGGGTGCCCATAGGAAGCTTTGCAAACAGTTGTATATGCTTGCCCGTATACCCAAATAGCCCGCCTGTATTTAATCCACTAAAGAATAGCGATTGGCTGTTGCAGAAAATACTATTCAGATGAAGCTGGTTACTGGGCTGTGGTCCTTTTTCCTGCTCAGGGTGGAAAGGCAGCGCGCGATAACCGTTAAAATCCTTAATGATATTGAGTCCGTAACTAAAACGATTTTTATCCAGGTCGAAACCTACTATTGAATCGAAACCTGTTGAAGAAATGAATAACCTGCGGCGATAGATGCTTATTTCATGACAGTGTTTTAGAAATGGGTTTTTGTAGGAAGCGACATGCTTGAATTGTGTGTCGTATTCGAACAATTCATCACTGGCGGCAATAAACACTCGGTTGTTATCGAAAGCGATGCCCCTTAATCCTCGATCCCAGCCTCGACCTTGCCAGTCGATATCCATGGTGTTCCAGTCAATCACTTGTTCGTATTTTTCGGTTTCGCAGTCAATCAAATAGACTCCGCCATGGCTTTCGCCCTGTTGACTGCCTCTTACTACTGAAGTTGCGATAAATTTCATCATAAATGCTGAGTTAAAGTTACTAAATTTTGCGGTCAGTATTCAAAATTTGTTGACTAGAAAAAAGCCTTATTTTTTAATATTTTAGAAACGAAATTCTAATCCGTTATGCCCCTATAGGCTGGGATACATTAGAGCGGTTTGACTAATATTATGTTTTAAATCAAACTGGGTAAACCTAGGATCAGGAGCC
>Ga0315316_10002037_pt1 | contig 14442 bp, 15 predicted proteins | sample M160m3416metaG_FD_203702 | JGI IMG/M metagenome (GOLD analysis project Ga0315316, IMG submission 203702) | Ammonia-oxidizing marine archaeal communities from Monterey Bay, California, United States - M1 60m 3416 | ecosystem: Environmental > Aquatic > Marine > Intertidal zone | place: USA...
TCAATTTTGTTGATAACTAAGATGATCGACAAATTTAGCTCGAGCGCTTTTCTCAGGACAAACCTAGTTTGTGGGAGAGGTCCTTCACTGGCATCTACAAGTAAAACTACTCCGTCCACCATTGCTAGGCCGCGCTCAACCTCGCCTCCAAAGTCAGCATGTCCAGGTGTATCGATAATGTTTATCTTGGTGTTTTCATAGGTTACGGAAGTGTTTTTGGCGAGAATAGTGATCCCTTTCTCACGTTCCAAATCAGTGGAATCCATCACTCGATCTATTAATCTTTTGTCTTGCCGACCACTCGAAGACTGTTGAAGGAGTGCGTCAACAAGAGTTGTTTTTCCATGATCAACGTGGGCAATCATTGCTACATTTCTGATCCCTATTGTCTCTAACATTTAGTACTCCGTTGAGCAGGTGTTTTGCATGTTGTGTTCGAACTCAATTTCTTAAAGGCTCAAATATACTTGACCTAGTTTGGGTATAAGTTCAATTGTGTGCAAATCAAAATAACTTTGTAATTTGATCGCCAGATTACTTCCATTAATCGGTTTACACTAGTCTTGATATTTTGAAGTGGTCTTAATAGCTTAAGTGGGAATCTGCCATGGTCAACACGCACGTTGTAAACAAAAGCTGGATATCCCAGCTAAATGAACTTCCTCTCGAGCCTGATTTACCAATAATTGATCCCCATCATCATTTTTGGGTTAGACCAGATCCAGAACAAACCTACGTTCTTGACGATCTTATTTTAGACACAGCTGGGCACAACGTACGGCAGACTGTTTTCATTGAATGCAATTCAATGTATCGGGCCACAGGTGATCATATTTTCGCCCCTGTTGGCGAAACTGAATACGTTCAGGGCATAGCTGCTCAGAGCGCGAGTGGGCAGTTTGGAGATATGAGAGCTGCTGCTGGTATTGTGGGGTTTGCTGATATGACTTTGGGTGAAGAGGTCTCAAGAGTCTTAGAGGCGCATATAGCCGCCAGCCCTAATCGCTTTCGGGGGATTCGTCACCAAGCGACGTGGGATGCAAGTGACGATGTGCCAAACTCACGTATTAATCCACCAGAAAGTTTATTTCTTTCGCGTGAGTTCAGGGAAGGATTCGCTCAGCTCGAAAAACACAATCTGTCTTTCGAGGCGTGGCTCTATCACACTCAGATTGGCGAACTACAAGATTTAGCTAACCAGTTTCCGGATACGACAATTATTTTAAATCACTTGGGTGGCCCGATTGGAATTGGCCCGTATTCACGGGACAGAGCGTCTTTATTTTCTAATTGGAAAGAGGCCATAACAGATTTAGCCAAATGTCCAAATGTCTATGCAAAAGTTGGTGGTATTCAAATGCCTGTAAATGGATTTGGTTGGGAGAAATTGCAGTCACCTCCTACGTCTGACGACTTATTAGAGATAAATGCACCTTGGTATAATCACATAATTGAGGCATTTGGTGCGTCGCGTTGCATGTTTGAAAGCAACTTTCCAGTCGACAAGCAATCATGTAGTTATTCTGTACTGTGGAATCAATTTAAGAAACTTGCGCAGGATTTTTCAGAGGGTGATCGGGAGAGACTTTTTCATGACACTGCGCTTGAAGTATACAAACTTGAGAGGCATTAGGCTCTTTTATTGGTGACTAGGTATGCACATAATTCGGCTTGTACTTTTAAGTTCGCTACTGCTGACTGTGTCTTGTTCAACGGACGTCACATCCTCAAATAAACAAAATTATTCGGTCGACGATCGTATTTCTTTGGGTGGGCCTAGAACGTTTCGATTAGGATTTAGTAATATTCCCAGAACTATGTTGCCAGCTGATCAAGAATCTATCTGGGATGATGCAGCTCAATTCGGCGAAGTCGTGGTCGTCCATAAGAATATTTCATGGTCAGAGTTTGTTGAGGGAGAATTCTCGGTCTCGGAAAAATATGGCGATGACATAGTTGCGTTGAAACAAGCAGCGAGTCAACGAAATCTTGACTTGATACTGGTACTAGATATCTTTGATTCTACCGCTGAACAGATAGCGATGCTTCCTGCAACATTTGATGGCTCTGACTTCTCAGATGCTTTAATCTCCTCGGCATTGGAGAATGAAGTCTCCTTTCTGGCAAGAAATTTAGAACCATGGGCCATGATTATTGGCAATGAAATTAATTCAGTTTTTGAAAGAAATCCAGATTTATACTTTTCGTATATTGAGCTTTATGCGGATTTGTATGAACGTGCCAAGCAAATTAATCCGGCGATAATCGTGGCTCCTTCATTTTCATATGAGGAGTTGCTGGGCAGTATTCCCGGGACCGCTCAATATGGTCCCCGTTGGTCCCTGATTGAGCCATTTACTAATATCATGGACACTTTTGCCTTTTCTTCATTTCCCTCTTATGTGTATCCTGCTGCTCGATCAATTCCATCGGACTATTACAAACAGATTCTCGATGAAGTAGAACTCCCGATTTCGTTTTTGTCCACAGGGTTTCACGTCGGTGAGGGTATGAATGAAGACCAGACAACGACCGTGACTGAACAACGCCGTTTTTTAGAAAGGTTACTGCAAGAATCTGAGGATCTAGATGCCATAGTCCTGACTTGGTTGGTCGCTAGAGATTCTGAGATTATTCCTGAAAGGTATGGGAGTTTAGCGAGTTCAGGTTTATTTGATAAAGAGAATTCCCCTAGACCGAGCTGGGCTGTTTGGACCAGAGCATCACGCCGACCCTTGGCTGTTCCTGTGCTTGATTGACTTGGAATAATGATGCACTCAGGCGATGAGTAGGTATACTTCTACTGAATGGTTTTATAGGAGAATTGATTGTCGTGCCGGATTTAGAAATTGAATTAATTTGTAAGCAGATACGTCGACATATTGTCCGAATGGTTTATGAGGCGAAGTCGGGCCATATCGGTGGTTCAATGTCTGCCGTAGAGATAATGACTGTTCTTTATTCTGAATTTTTAAACCATGATTCAGAAAGACCGGACTGGCCTGATCGAGACCGATTTATTATGAGCAAGGGGCATGCGACACCGGTACAGTATGCGGTCCTATCACAATTCGGCTACATCCCAGAAGATGAATTGAAGACGTTTAGACAACTGGGCACACGGTTGCAAGGCCATTCAGTTCTGGGGAAACCACCGGGAGTAGAGAATTCAGCGGGATCACTTGGAATGGGCTTGTCATTTGGGCTGGGACAGCGTTTAGGCCTCCACCTCAAGGGCAGTGCTGCAAAAGTTTTTGTTCTTATGGGCGATGGTGAACATAATGAGGGTCAGATTTGGGAAGCGGCGATGGCTGCTTCACATCATCAGGTGAGTAACCTTATCGCACTCATAGATTTGAACGGAATTCAAAATGATGATTTTACTCAGAAAACACTGAATACTAATTCGCTAGCCGAGAAATATCGGGCCTTCGGGTGGCAGGTCCGGGATGGTATCGACGGACATGATCTCACTTCTGTCAGAGAGGCATTTGTCTGGGCGCAGTCAATCGCAACTGAGGGTCCAGTTGCCCTTCAATTCAACACAGTAAAAGGAAAGGGTGTTTCGTTCATGGAGAATAACCCAGCATTTCATGGAGCTCCCCCGGATGATGATCAATTTGAGCAAGCTCTGATGGAGCTTAGTTGAAGTGAAGGTAAATTGAGATGAGTAAGACACCTGATGAAGCTGCCACACGAGAGGCATTAGGACCAGGACTCCTTAAAGCTGCTGACCGATCTGAAATCGTCGTAGTGGATGCAGACTTGGGGAAATCTACGACTGCTCGTTTAATTGCCGATCAATATCCCGATCGATTTATTACATTCGGAATAGCTGAACAGAATATGGCGTCGGCTGCTGCAGGGATAGCGACGACAGGCTTTACTGTGGTCGCCTCAACATTTGCAGTTTTTGCTGAGCACGCTTTTGACCAATGGCGTATGTCGGTTGCGCAACCGAATTTAGACGTGAAGCTCTTCGCGTCCCATGGAGGCGTTTCCACTGGTGAAGATGGAGCATCCGCTCAGTCTGTTGAAGATATTGGTGTATTTTCTTCGCTTGTCAACTTTACCGTCTGTGTACCTGCTGACGTTGTCGAAGCCGACGCAATGGTCGCTGCCGCTATCGATACTTACGGACCATGGTATGTGCGACTAGGTCGGGCAAAGGTGCCCACTATATATGAGAACGGATCTTCTTTTAAGGTTGGTCAGGCTGATACATTGCGCAATGGTGATGATGTATCGATAATAGCTTGTGGATTAATGGTTGACAGAGCCCTACAAGCAGCTGAACTATTGTCTGAAGATGGGATTCAGGCTCGTGTGATTAATATGTCGACTATTAGACCTCTGGACACAGCGACTCTTTTTAAAGCAGCTGGTGAAACTGGAGCGATCGTTGTAGCCGAGGAGCATCTTGTTCATTCTGGACTTGGGGCCTTATGTGCTCAGGCTTTAGCTTCGGAAAATCCAGTTCCCATGGAATTTGTCGGGATACAAAATCGATATGGAGAATCTGGTAAGTGGTTCGAAATACTTGAATTATTAGGACTTACTGTGGAAGGTATTACTGACGCAACTCGTCGTGCCGTGTCACGCAAATAAAGCGGACTAACCGACCATCCCTTTTTCTTGGGTTATTTTTAGACCTTCTCGGACGCGATCAGGACTTTGCCTTTGATCAATCTCAAAAGTAATGCTGGCGTATGGATTGTGTTTTACTATCTGATCTCTTAACCAATCAAAGTTAACCGACCCAACTCCGGGAGCAACATGATCTTGAAGCCCATCGACATCATGGATATGCAGGCCAACCAAACTTTTGCCTGGACTGAACTCGTCTTCGACAGACCACCAAGCGTCACGATCGACTAGTCCTAGTCGGTGCTGAACTTCTGCGTGACCAACGTCATGTAAATAACCGACGACCTTCTTCGGGTAAATACTTAGCAAAACTTCATACTCGCTGGGTAAAGGAATTTCGTGATAGTGTAGTCGCGTTTCAATTCCCAGCGTAACACCAGACTTATCAGCCTCTAGTGCAAGTGCTGCAAGACTTCTTTGTGCGTTTTCAAGATACTTTTCCGCTTGGGCAGCACGCTCGCTTTTGGCCATCTGTATTGTGTCGACGGCTTCTGATGGAATTGATGAATTATTCCTTTTATAGGTCAGACGTAGCTCGCGCTCACTTGGTAATAGGCCTGTACCAACGTGGCCCAAGTGAACGACTACATGTTGAGCCCCTACTTCAGATGCCAATTTAATTGATTTGAGGTGATCCGCTAATGCAATAAGTCGCTCTTGCTCGTCAATGGCTGCTAGATTCAGTCCACGATTTTCTCCCCTCCCCCGGTGGTTTTTTAAAGGGGCAGGACCATGGACACCTGTTATGGGTAGTGAGTTATTGCTAATGAGTTCTTTTATCTGAGCATTCGTCATACTGTGATTTACTTCGATTGCACCAAATCCGAGTTGGCGCGCGACGTTCATAAACTTACCCATATCGGTTTTGAATTCGTCTTGCACCCCCCACATTGTCGAGAGTGAAGCGAGAGGAAAGTCAGAATCCACGTTTATCATTTTTCATTGATAGTTTCATTAAGTAAAGTTTTAACTCGAGGAATGATTTCGTTATATGAAAAATGCCCCACTAGTTCTTCACCTTTTTTTAAATTAACCCCCATCGGACCACACCAGAGACCTATATCAGCATCATCTGTTTCTCCGGGACCATTCACACGACAACCCATCACCGCGATAGTGAGGTCTTCTTTTTCAGCAAACTTAGTAATCTTTTTTATATCTTGGGCAAGTTCAATAAATGCTTCATTCTCGACTCTCGAACAAGATGGACATGAGATGATATTTAATCCCTCGTCGAAATTGGGCGGGACAGACCGAAAGCGTCCTTGTGAGATATCACTAAGAATATCTCGTCCTGCCAATATTTCTTGACCTTTATCCTCGAACGGTAAAGTGAGGGATACGCGAATGGTGTCGCCGATCCCTTCAGATATGAGTTGCTCGAAAGCAATTCTTGTCTTGATGATGCCCTCAGGTGGCATTCCAGCCTCTGTCACGCCGAGGTGCAGAGGCACGTCGGGGCGCAGCTGAGAGAATCTTCGATTTCCCTCAACTACCTTTTTCCAATCAGAGTCTTTTAGTGATACAACATATCGGGTGAAACCTAGTTTTTCCAGCATTGCACAGTGTTCGTCGGCACTCTCTACCATAGCTCCAACGTCATCATCACCGAATTTGAGTAGCTTCTGCGGATCGACCGAGCCACAGTTTACGCCAATCCTGAGGGCTACATCATGATCTGTGGCAATCTTGGCGATGAATGCCACCTTATCTTCCACAGATTTTGATTTCTCATGATGGTGTAGATGACCAGGGTTATATCGAATTTTATCCACATATGGCGCTACTTCTGCCGCAAGTCTATAGTTTTCTTGGAGATCGACTGATATGGTCGTATCGAGTTCACTTGTTCTTTGTCTGACTTCCGCGAGCGCGATTACGTCTGCTTTTGAGTCCACTGCCACACGAATGATATCGGCTCCCGCCTTAGTCAATAGTCGTATTTGGTTAACGGTGGCATCAATGTTTTGTGTTTTTGTCGCGGCCATTGATTGAATTGCGATTGGCCTTCCAGAGCCAATTTCAACTTTTCCAACTTTTACGAGGCGAGTTTTCTTCCGACGAGAGAATGGCGACGTTGAATCACTTGACTGGCTCATAGGTGTGTCTACTTCCGTATTTCCTACTAATCTAATAATACGCGATCTTTATTTATGCTTTACCTGTCTAGCCACTTAATATTCCACTAATATCTTTCCATGTCATTAGCACAATTAACAAAATGAATGCGGCAAATCCAAAGAAATGTACCAAGGATTCTTTGCGAGGGTCGACCCGACGACCACCACGAACAAGCTCAATTAGAACGAACAAAATTCTGCCTCCATCGAGGGCAGGAAGGGGCAAAAGGTTAACGATACCAAGATTGATAGAGAGTAGAGCTGCAAGTTCAAGTAAGGGGGATATTGCTCTCTGTGCGGTTGGAGCCCCCGTCGCCACATCACCCGTCGTTTTGGCAATGCCAACTGGACCCATGAATTCTGGTTTATTACCGCCGAACCAACCTAAGATTTCATTTTTCGTCAATAGAAGCGTATCTTGTGTGAGTCGGAACCCGTCTTTGATAGCGCTGATCGGGTTACTCGAAACTTCTTTCGTGAACGGCATTCCATCTTCGAGATTAATTGATCCTGTTTGATATGTAATCGTTATACCTGTGGGACCTTGTCCTGCTGGTATAACACGTCTTGCTTCAACCGGGATTGTGAGAATCTCTCCATCACGTTTTACAGTTAAGTCGATGTTGCTTCCACTATAAATACGAACTAGTCTGGCTGCTTCTGGTAAGTTCGCGGCATCTCTGTCATTGACAGACTGGATTACGTCTCCGGTGAGAACTCCGGCAAGATCGGCAGGTGCATTTGGCACAACATTAGCCACTACCGCTCGTCCAATTGCTACTTCATGCGGAACTACCAAGGCTAGTGCGAAGAGTATGATCGGCAGCACAAGATTTGTCAGACCTCCCGAAGAAAGTACTATTAAACGCTGCCAAGCAGGCTTGGCAGCAAAAGAATCCGGGGAACTATTGGTTTCTTCACCCTCCATTTTCACGTACCCGCCCAAGGGAAGCATATTGATTGAGTAATTGGTGTTTGATTTTTTCAGAGTGAAAAGCCGAGGCGGCATTCCTATCGCAAACTCTTCAACTTTTATTTTAAATAACCGGGCAGTCAGAAAATGAGCTAATTCGTGGGCAAAAACCAAGCCAGAAAGGATAGCGAGAAAAATTGTTGCGGAACGAATGATTTGATTTCCGCTTTGGAATAACCAATAACCTATTGCGACGGTGACGAAGGTTAATATTAATTTTCGAATGAGACGGCCTTGCGAATAAAATCTGGAATTTTTAGTTTCGTTCGTAACCAAAGCTTTGTCCTTTAGCCAGCATATGATCGATTGGTATGGCTTTCAGTCACAAAATTGCGTCCCCACTCTTCAGCTTTAAGACTATCATCCAGTGCTGGTTGAGGCGTTGGCTGATGATTTTCAAGCGTATGACGAAGCAGCTTGGGGATATCGGTAAACGGTATTTCGCCGGACAAGAATAATGCTACTGCGGCCTCATCAGCACCTGCGACTGCCGCCATTGTTGTATCCTCTCGCTGCCCTGCCTCAAGCGCGACTTGAAGCGCGGGATACATTTCATGGTTAACCTCAGAAAAATTAAGTGATCCATGCTTAGCGAGGTCCAGTGGGGCACTAGGCTCATTGGCTGCTCTTTTCGGATGTGTGATGGCAATTTGAATTGGTAAACGCATATCGGGTTCTCCCAGCTGCGCCTTGATAGACCCATCTTGGAATGCAACCATACTGTGCACGATACTTTCCTTATGCTGAAGGATTTTTATTTTTTCAAGAGGAATGTCAAATAACCATCGAGCTTCTACAGCTTCGAGTCCCTTGTTAAAAAGAGTAGCACTGTCGATAGTCACCTTTTGTCCCATCAACCAGGTAGGATGTTTCAGCGCCTCCTGGGCGGTAACGTCGGCAAGTTCTGAGAGGTCATAGTCTCTGAATGCTCCTCCAGATGCGGTGAGTATTAATTCTTTAACAGCATCAGTATCTTCTCCCCAGAGACATTGCCAGACTGCCGAATGCTCAGAGTCAATCGGTAGCAATTCGGCTCCGAGGGGTTGTCCAATTGTTAAGGCATCTCGGACCGCCTGTCCGCCAACTACCAGCGATTCTTTGTTCGCGAGTGCAACCTTTTTACCCATCTCAAGAGCTGCAATCACTGGTTTTAGGCTTACTAAACCGGTCGATGCAACAATTAAGACATCGATGTCTTCCCGTGTTGCAAGAGTTTCCAATGAATTCCATTCAATTTTTTGATTCTCAAACTCTTTAATGACTGACGAAGAATTTTTGTAGGCGTCGATAAACACGGTTTTTGGCCTAAACAAAGCAGCTTGTTCCTTTAAGCGTCTAATATTTTGTCCGGTAGCTAGGGCTGTTATTTCGCAGGCAAATCCGATCTGATTTAACTCTGTTATGACGTCGAGAGTTTGTTCACCAATGGATCCAGTTGAACCTACGAGACCAATTCGAGTTGTTGAAATTGTAATAGCAGTCCTCCCTATGCTTTATGGCTATGAAACTAAACGCTGACCCCAATAAAAGATCATTCCGGTGAATATCAACGAATCAACTCTATCTATGAGTCCGCCGTGCTCTAACAATATATTTGAAAAATCTTTTATACCTATCTTTCTTTTTAGAGCAGATTCGAATAGATCTCCCACTATAGTACTCGCGCTTAGCAGGATCGCAAGAATAACCATTTGCAAAATTGAATAATCAAGCGATGAGGTTATTTGCATGCAGAAGAACGAAAGAGTTGAGCCGACCAATAACCCTCCGAGAGCACCTTCCCAAGTCTTGTTCGGTGAGACAGACTCCCATAACTTATGGCGACCAATGCTACTTCCTACGATGTATGCACTCGAATCAGTGGCCACGACTGTTATTAATAGCACGAGTAAAAAAGCAAACTCATGGTCAAGATTTTTTAAGAGAAGCAAGTGAGCAGGTAAAACCGAGCAGTATAAGATACCGAATATAGCCCAAAAAAAATTGTTTTGTTTGGCACTGGCCAGCGTAATCAAAACAATTGTCACGATACCTAATAATAAAATAAGGATGAATTCGTGCATTTCCTGATAGATTATTGAAACAATCGCTATGCTGGTAATCACAGCACTCACTCTGAGAATAATTGAGGAATTGGGAAACTTTGCTCGGCTGAATTCATAGGTTAATCCGGCAGAAAGAAGCTGGATCAACAATAGAAATAATAGAGGAGGAAGCCAGAGGCATGAGAGTGAAAATCCCAAAAGCAGTATGCCAATAATAATTCGCAGGGTAGTGGATCGTGAAATCGACATACTCACGTTCTCGCAACTATTTTATTACTGTGTCAGGTACTAATCCAAATTTTCTCTGTCTGACAGAAAATTCATTCAGCGCCACTTCGATTTCACTTTCTCCAAAATCAGGCCAATAAAGCTTTGAAAAGTAGATCTCAGCATATGTGGATTGCCACATCAGAAAATTCGAGAATCGTTCCGTTCCACCCGTTCGTATCAAGAAGTCCACATCAGGGAGCCCAGCCGTTTGTAGATATTCTTCAAATAGCTCCTCTTTAATATCTTCGGGATTAATTCCATCGGCGATGAGGCTTTTGATAGCATCCAGGATTTCTGTCCTTGCTCCATAATTAAAGGCTAAATTTACAGTCATTAGGTCATTCGTGGTGGTTTCCAATACGGCCTTTTCGACTTTTCTGGCTAGCCAGTTTGGAAGAGAATCGAGATTCCCGAGATGCTGTAATTTGATATTTTTACTGTTTAGTTCATCTAAGTATTCATCAATAAATTGACCTCCGATGCCAAATATTGCATCGATCTCAGGTCGTGGCCTACCCCAGTTTTCTGTTGAAAAACCAAATAGGCTTAGGCATTTGACACCCTTCTCACCGAGCTTTGTAATGATGGGTCTGATGGCCTCGGCCCCAGCTTTATGTCCCTCTTTACGGGCGAGGCCTTGTTTTTCGGCCCATCTTCCGTTGCCGTCCATGATGATGGCAACATGTTGTGGAATGGCGACTTGGTTTTCTTGATTTTGATTCATTGGTTAGATTGATACTTATTAATAAATGTTCTATGTGCACATTCCATTTTTAGTGTCTCTATTAGTTAGATTTCCATTAGATCTTGCTCTTTTTGCAGGATTTTCTTATCGATATTGCCTATGTATTGCTTTGTCAGGTTTTCAATGCCCTGTTGGCCTCGTCTTTCGTCGTCATCGCCTATATCGCCAGCCTTGTTTAGCTTTTTGAACTCGTCATTTGCGTTACGCCTAGCTCCACGAATAGAAATTCTGCTCTCTTCTGCCTTTTGCTGAACTTGCTTCACTAATTCTTTTCGTCTTTCTTGAGTTAGAGCCGGAACAGGAAGTCGTATTAATTTGCCATCAGTTGATGGGGTAATTCCTAACTGGGACGTTTGTACTGCTCTCATCACTGCATCAACAATCGATGCGTCATAAGGTTGAATGGTAATTAATTGTGCCTCAGGTACCGAAATACTAGCAACTTGCTGTAACGGTGTATTGGTCCCGTATGCCTCAACAATCAAGTTCTCAACAAGCGTAGGGCTAGCTCGTCCAGATCTTATTTGCGTGAGATCTCTATCCAGTGCAGACACGGCACTATCCATTTTTTCTTCGGCGCTGAAACTTACTTCTTCAATAATTTCGTCAGTCATTGTTAAAACTCCGTCTAATAGCGAACCATAATCCTATGGTAAGGGTGAAACCTAGACGCGCCAGTAAGATCTGGTATATTTATTCGGAACTGCCAAGTTCAAATCTCGAGAAACGAGCAACTCGTATATTTTCACCAGTTTTGGCAATCTCATCTTGTACCAATTCACCAACCGTCTTACTACCATCACGAATTGAATTTTGTTCCATAAGCGCCATTGATTCAGCGTCAGACTCATCGTCAGATGATAATTCTTCTCTAGTGATTGCAGTCGGATTCATCGCAGCTACCTGCATCGCGATTTCGTGCGCGAGTGCCTGAAATCCGTCAGTACGAGCCACAAAGTCAGTTTCACAATTCAACTCGACAAGGGCACCGATTCGTCCTCCACCTTTTCCAGCTGGATGGGTGTAAGCAACTACAATCCCCTGATTAGTTTCTCTGCCAGCACGCTTTGCAGCACTTGCTAGCCCCTGTTGTTGGATAACTGATTTAGCAGCCTCAAAGTCTCCACCAGTCTCTTCTAGTGCTCTTTTCGCATCCATGACTCCCGCGCCAGTGGCGTCACGTAGGGCCTTTACGTCAGCAGTGGTTACCATTTGATCTACCTCTTAAACAGTTACAAATTTAGCCTAATTTAGTTAGAAGGAATTAACTAGCCGATACAGTTGTTTCTGGGACTTCTTCATCTGTAAGGGCTGAGTCTTCATCATACTGCTGTTCAACTTCTCCAACAGCTACACCTTCTATAATGGCGTCTGTCACGCTGGAAGCAATTAAGCGGATTGCTCTAAGGGCATCGTCATTCGATGGGATTGGGAAGTCAATCATGTCAGGATTAGAGTTTGAGTCACATAGCGCTACCACTTTTATCCCTGATCTATTTGCTTCTTTCACAGCAATTTCGTCCAATGTCGGATCTAGGATGAACACCATTCCCGGTGTACGACTCATATTTCGCATTCCGGCATAGAATCGTTCCATTTTTTCAAAGTTTTTCTGTCTCTCGAGTTGCTCTCTTTTAGTCAAAGTAGCGGCCGAATTCTGAGTAGTCTGAGTTGCTTCTCCATCCGTTTCAGCAGGTACCTCTTCAACATCCGCAATTTCCAGATTCATTTGTTCTATCTCTGCGGAAAGGTCAATAAACTTGTTAATTCGCTCTTGGATAGTTGAGAAATTTGTGAGAGTCCCGCCCAGCCAACGGGTCGTAATATAGGGCATAGCACAGCGAGCTGCTTCTGCTTCTACGATAGCCTTTGCTTGTCGCTTTGTGCCTACAAAAAGTATTTGTTCCCCACTAGCTGCAGTTTCTCTGACTGCATTGAGAGCAGCCTCTAAAGCCTTGACCGTCTTGCCCAAGTCAATTATATGGATTCCGTTACGTGCCCCGTATAAAAATCGATCCATCTTTGGATTCCAGCGTCGAGTCTGGTGCCCAAAATGCACACCAGCTTCAAGTAAATCTCTCATTGTTACACTCGCCATTGACAAGAATCCCCTCTGGACCATGAATAGTAACTGAATTTTTAAGGCTTTTGCAAACACGTTATAAATAGGCCGAATGGAAATTATCACCCTAAATCTCTCTAAAAGCTAGTAGTCTAACTATGAGTTTTAGTTGAATCCGCAGCACCTGTTAATAATCTTGAGGCTTAAGCACTTTGGGCCTTAAGATTGCATAATAGGAGCGGCGAATGCCTAAATATGACTATCATTGTGACAGTTGTGATTTGACTTATGAATTGAAACTACCGTTTGGTTCATCGGTAGACCAACAGTGCAATCAATGTAACCAGACTGCTCGGCGTTTATTAAGTCCGCCCGCACTAGTTTTTAAAGGATCTGGTTTTTATAAAACGTCTGAGAGAGCGTCGGACAGTGACCGGAAGAGTGAAAAAACTAAGTCTAAAGGGGTGGTAAAGCCGTCAGCTGATGATGCGCTTAGTACCTCGTCTAGTGCCAGCACCGCTGATGCCAAATCTTCGACTACAAAAAGCTCGGACAATTAAGATAAGCGACTATGCGAGCAGTGCTTCAAAGAGTGACAAGCGCTGATGTTTCTGTTGATTTTGAAATTGTCGGAAGTATCGATGAAGGATTAATGGTATATCTTGGTTTTGCTATTGATGACACCGAGGTACAGGTCGATAAGTTTGTTGAAAAAATAAGTAAGCTCAGGATTTTTTCTAATGACCAAGGGAAATTTGACCTATCGATTTTAGATGTGGAGAGCGACCTGTTGCTCATTCCACAATTCACTCTCTTTGCTGATACTACTAAGCGGCGTCCTTCCTTTTTTGGGGCAGCGACTCCTGAGATTGCAGCGGAATTATTTGCAGTCACGATCAAGAAATTTTCCACATGTGGCATCTCAAAAGTCGAATCTGGAATATTTGGTGAACATATGAGTGTTCAGTCGGTTAATGATGGCCCAGTAACGATCCTTTTTGACGATAAGATCTAGCCTACACTCTGCAGATTTAATGTTTTAATCGTGATTGTTGTAGTAGTTTGAATACAGAGACTGAAAATTGAATATATTAGGTATGTTAGGGTGATGAAGAACGTTGGCTCCATGACATCAAGATTAGGCCTGAATAAATTTGGTTTATGGCTACTATTGGCTGTTTCTGGTTTTACTATGGGCTGTGGGTCTTCGCCTGATATTGCGCAGTTACAAATTGAGACGGGACAGCTAAGTCAGAATATTAATTCATTGCAAGCGTCCCAAGATTTATTAAAGATGGACAACGAGCGGTATAAGACTGAACTAGATCGGTTTGAAGACGTGAACGGACAACTTTTCTCAATGGTGACGGTTCAGGCAAAAGAAATTGCTGATCAGGCTCTTCTTGTTGCCAGTCAGGCTAATAAAATTTCGGAGCAAGAGAGCGAGATTGACGCACAAGCTGATGCAATCATTTCTCAATCCTCTGAAATTATGGATCAGGCCAAGCAAATTAATATTCAGGCCCAACAAATACTAGATTTACAATCTAGCTTGAAAGACCAAGGAATATTAATAACTG